>Ga0209724_1002781_pt1 | contig 14748 bp, 12 predicted proteins | sample grotaG_FD_184143 | JGI IMG/M metagenome (GOLD analysis project Ga0209724, IMG submission 184143) | Glacier valley bacterial and archeal communities from Borup Fiord, Nunavut, Canada, to study Microbial Dark Matter (Phase II) -... | ecosystem: Environmental > Aquatic > Freshwater > Ice > Glacier ...
GTGGGGGCGTGACAACTAGCCCTGGTTGGGCTATTGAGCGCAGCGCAAAATCCGGGTGGGCCGCGCTGGTGGGGTAGGTGCTGCGATCTCCGGTGAAGATCGGGGTAGGCCCGCCGCGTCGGGTGGCACCACCGCCTACAGCCGCTTCCCTAACACCATAGTGTTCATAAAAACCGAAGGCGGCGCGGTAGGCGGCGGTGCCACCCGGCGCGGCGGGCCTTATCACGAGCGTTTCCTGTTAGGCAGCGCATCTTGCGGGCAGAGATCGGGAGTAGGTCGGATTCTGCGCTACGCCTAACGTAACAGGCTTCTCCTGTCGTAGAGCAGGCTGAACAATTACTATGATGCCCGCGCCGGCCGGTGTTTGCTAAGTGTACTACTGGCCGCTAGTGCAAGTTCACGCGAGCTATTGGGATTGTAGTGGCGCTGCTTACTGTGCTTGTCAGGGCATACATAAACCCAACAGGTCACCGGAACCTGCACTAGGGGTGATTACCAGCATCATGCTATCGAAATAGCCCCAGCGCCGCAGGAAGGAGGCCCAGTCGGTATGATAGTAGCCGCCATTGCCGACATCCATCAGGTTGACTCCGCTGCTGTCATAGCCGTACACGACGAGCGCGTGTTCGCCGGGCACTAGGCGGAACGTTTCGCCGGCAGCGCTGCGCGTGTAGACGGGGCGTTCCTGCCGGCCGGCGGTGAGCCAGACGACGACCGGATTGCCGGCGCGCAGGGTGGCTTGCAGGCGCGCTTGGTCGCCATAATAGACTTGTGCTTGGTAGCCGTGCCGTTCCAGCACCGGCACCAGCGGCTCGGCGTAGACCCCATAATCGGTGAGCCCGCCAAAAGCGCCGTAAATGTCGCCGCGAAAGCCAAGATGGGGATTGGGGCTGGCGGGCACTGCGCGCAGAAACTCCCGCTGTGTGACAGCCGCGCCCCAGTAGAGCGTCACGGCCGCCGCCGCCGCATACTCACAACTCAGACTGTATGACTGGCGCAGCGCGGGGAACCCCGTGATCACTACTGCGGCAGGAGCGGCCTGCACCGCCTGCGGTACAGCCAACCCGGTCACGGCGACCACCAGCAGGACGAGCCTGCTGACCCCACCGATCCAAGATCGAGCGCTAGATCGCATGATTGTAACCCTTCCTTGCAACACAGCCCCTGCGCGGGGCTATGGAGACACTGCCCGGTTGACCACTTGGCTAGATCCGGCCCAGGCGCCGCATCTATTAGCCCCATTATAGGGCGGTCGGCTGAGGAAACACGGCAGAAAAATTAGATTTCGCTGAGGATGCGGCTACAGAGGGCTACCCGCCGAACGTGGCTGCAACCCCTGCCGCTCCTGTTCGTTATACGGGCAGGCAATTGGCTCCGCTCGCAGGCGGCCTTCGTGAAAGGACTCCTATGGCAAGCCCCTCTCTGCCGGTGCGGCGCGTGCGCCCGGCTCCGCTGGCGCGTAGCGCTGTGCCCACCACGCGGCCGGCGGCGCACGTCGCCCCCGCCACACGTATCCTGGCGGCGGCGCTGGCGCTCGGTGCAGCCGGCGATTTGCTGTTCTACGGCCAACGGGCGGGGCTATCGGTACTGCTGTTTGTCCTGTTGTTGCTGGGCGTGGGCGTAGCGCTGGGGCGCATGGAGCGCGTGCGTGTGCAGCGCGCCAACCTGTGGCTCGTTATCCCGCTGCTGTTTTTCGCGGCCATGATCGGCGTGCGGGCCAACTCGGTTTTGACCAGCCTCAACGGGGCGTTGGTGGCCGGGCTGCTGGGGCTGTTGGCCTATTTTTATGCCGCCGGGCGGATAGCGAGCCTGGGATTGCTGGGCTATCCGGTGGTGCTGGCGACGGTTGCCAGGCGCCTGCTGCTGGAACCGCGCGGGCCGCTGCAAAGCATACGTCACGCCGCCGGCCGGCATGAACAGCGCGTGCGCCTAGCCGCGCCGCTGCTGCGCGGCGGGCTGGTGGCGTTGCCGGTGTTGCTCGTCTTTGCCCTGCTGCTGACTTCGGCGGATACGATCTTCGCGGACTACGTGGGCCGGCTGCTGCGCTTCCAATTTCTGCGCGATCTACCCGAACTGCTGTGGCGCAGCGCGCAGGTGCTGGGCGTGGGGTGGTTGGTGGCTGGGGGGCTGCTTTATGCTCTGCGGCGGCGTGGCGCACGAGCAGCCACCGCGCAACTCACCGCGCCGGGCAGCCTGACCGCTAATCATCAGCTCGGGTTCATTGAAGGCGCGACGGTGTTGGGGTTGGTCAATGTGCTGTTCCTGGGCTTCGCCTGGGTGCAGTTCACCTACCTGTTCAGCGGTCAGGCGGCGCGCACTCTGCAATTCGAGGCATACCGCGAGTATGTGCGGCGTGGCTTTGGCGAACTGCTGGTGGTGGCTGTGCTGACTATGCTGCTCATCCTCGGCCTGCGCTGGGTAACTTGGCAGGAGACGGTCCGCGAGACACGCATCCTCAACGCCCTCAGCACGCTGCTGATCGGGCTGGCCTTCGTGATGCTGCTGTCGGCTTTCCGGCGCATGACCGACTGGGAGAGCATCGAGTATTACATCAACACGCCGCTACGCCTCTATGTGCGCTGGTTCCTGTTCTGGCTGGGCGCGGCTTTCCTCTGGTTGCTCGGCACGTTGTGGCTGCGCCCGCAGCGGTTCGCCATTGGCGCGTTCGTGATCGCGCTGGCCTTTTGCGCCAGCATCAACGGGATCAACCCTGATGCCGACGTGGCCGCCGCGAACCTCGCCCGCCACGATGAACTTTCCACCCGCTACCTGTACGTGCTGTCGGAAGATGCCATCCCCGCCCTGGTCGCCGGCCTGGACGGCAGCAGCAATCAGACCCAGCGTGACTTGCATGCCTATCTCACCTATCAGCTCACCATGATGGAAGCTGACCCTAGCTGGCAAACATGGCCCGCGTTCCATTTGGCCCGCCGCCAAGCCTACCGCCAACTGGTGGATCTGCGGCGCGTGGGCATACTCCCGCCCATTCGGCACTGACCGCCTCGCGCCTGCTACGCGCCGGTAGATCCCGCCCTGAATTGCGGATCTACCGGTGGGCTTTGTCGTGTTGATTCTTGCGATGGGTTGATAGGTGCGCTATACTAGCAGCAGGAGGATTGACCTTATGACTGACCTATATAGCCCGCCCGCTCCTGCTACCTCTCCGGCGGATGAGTCATCCGTGTCCACGTTGGATCTAGTGGCGCAAATCGCCGAGCTACGGGATCGCATCACGGATTTGGAAGATCGCCTAGAGGAACCCGGCCTCATCCGCCTCTATGACGAAACAAAGGCCGCAGGTGGGGACGCGATCCCTTTCGCGCAGATGCTGGCTGAAGCCGGCTATCAAGTCACTTGAGTATCACTTTAGCATTTGGACCCGGTCCACATCCCGACGGGCCGATCCGTGCGGCAGGGGTGGCGCTGGCTGCGGCGCGGGCGGCGCTGGTGCTGGTGCATGGGCGCGGCGCGACGGCGGAGAACATCCTGGAACTGGCCGATGAATTCGCGGTCGCGGGCTGCGCTTACCTCGCGCCGCAAGCGGCGGGGCAGACGTGGTATCCGCACAGCTTTCTCGCGCCCCTTGCCGACAACGAGCCGGGCTTGTCGTCGGGCCTAGCGACGGTCGGCGCGGTGCTGGCGGCGGTGGCGGCGGCGGGCGTGCCGGCCGAGCGGACGGCGCTGCTGGGCTTTTCGCAGGGCGCGTGCTTGGCGCTGGAGTACACTGCCCGCCACGCCCGGCGCTATGGCGCAGTGGTCGCTCTGAGTGGCGGATTGATCGGGCCGGCGGGTACGCCGCGCGCCTACGCTGGGTCGCTGGCCGGTACACCGGTCTTCCTGGGTTGTAGCGACCGCGATCCGCACATTCCCCGCGCACGAGTCGCAGAAAGCGCCGCCGTCTGCGAGGCGCTGGGCGGCATGGTGACGCTACGGATCTATCCCAACATGGGTCACACCGTTAACGGCGACGAAATCGCGGCGGTGCGGACCCTGCTGGCGGCGTTGGTCTCTGTGTGAGGGGTGCCGGGGGCGCTTGACAAGGGCCAGAGCGGTCGCGTATAGTCCGGGTGTAACCTTTTTTATAGCGTGCAATGTTGCCCGCAGTCACCTCAGCAGTTGAGGCGTGACTGGGGCATTTTTGTTGAATTAGGAGCAATCACAATGGCACAAACAGCGCAAACGCGCATCTTGATCGTAGACGACGACTCGCTGATCCGGCTGGACCTGCGCGGCTTGCTGGAACAGATGGGCTACGCGGTGGTGGGGGAGGCCGGCGACGCGACCGGCGCGATCAGCAGCGCCCGCAACTTGCGGCCCGATCTGGTGTTCATGGACATTCGCATGGCCGGCGACCTGGACGGCATTGACGCAGCGGCCACCCTGACGGCGGAAAACCTAGCTCCGGTGCTGCTGCTGACAGCCTTCAGCGATCTGGAACTGGTGCAGCGAGCGGCAGATGCGGGTGTGGTCGGCTATCTGCTCAAGCCGTTCAGCGAAGAGGAATTGCGCCCGGCCATCGAGCTAACGCTGGCGCGCTTTCGCGAATATCGCGCCCTGGCCGCCGAAGCCGCCGATCTACGCGACCAGTTGGAGACGCGCAAACTGGTGGAACGCGCCAAAGGGATGCTGATGCAGCAGTTGAAGCTGACCGAGGCAGAGGCGTTCAGCCGTATCCAGCGGGCCAGCATGAACACGCGCAAGCCCATGCGCGCTATCGCCGAAGCGATCCTGTTGACCAACCAAGTCGCCACCTAGCCGGGCGACGGGGCACCAAAGTAAAAACCTCCTGCTCTACTAGGCAAGCGGCCCAAATGGAGCAGGAGGTTTCTTTTGCGCGGTGCCGCTACAAAGACTGCGGCGGCACCGCGCTGGGTGCGACGCGGGGGGATTAGCCCCGCGCGCAGGGGTTTACTGGTTAGCGGCTGCGGCCGGTGCGCCGTTCTGGCAGTTGATCGCTGCCGAAGTCACCGCGAGGTAGACAATCTTGGCGATCTGGCCGCGGAAGGCGTAGTTGTTCGGGCGGAAGGTGTGGTCATCATAGCCGCTGATGATACCGTGGCACACTGCGGTTTCGATAGACTGATAGAAGACATTGTCCCGTGCGACATCGGTGAAGGTCGCGGTCGGCGGGTTGACCAACGGGAAGCCCGCGCCGAGGACCACGATCTTGGTTAGCTGGCCGCGCGTCACGAAGTTCGACGGGCGGAAGTAGGGTCGCCGCGTGCTGTCACACGGTTCGGGCGTGCCCGTCTGGCTATTGATGCCACCGCAGCTATAGCCGCTGACGATGCCACGGGCCGCCGCTGTCTCGATCAGTTGATAGAAGATGTTGGCGCTATCCACATCGGCGAAGGTGCCACTGGCGGGCGGTGTGACCAGCGGGATGTTGAAGGCCAGGGTGACGATCTTAGTCATCTGGGCCCGCGTGGTGTTGTTGAACGGCCGGTAGGTGCCGTCAGAGTAGCCACTGATTACGCCACGACAGGCCAGATAGTACACCCCGGTGTAGTAGTAGGCAGTCGGGTCGGTTACGTCGCTGAAGCGGATCGGGCAGGGCGTGGCGCTCGCGATTGCGGTCACCGTGGCGACGCTGGTCCGCGTAGCGCTAGCGGCGACGATGGTCTGGGTAGCGACGCTGGTTTGCGTAGCAACGCTGGTTCGCGTGGCAGTAGCGGCAACGGTGGTCTGGGTAGCGACAACGCTAGTCTGGGTAGCAACGGTGGTTTGCGTAGCAACGCTGGTCGCGGTGGTGGTCGCAGCGACGTTAGTCGCCGTGGTGGTGACTGTGGCGGGGGCACTGGTCACTGTCGCCGTGACCGTGTTACACGGCACCGCCGAGCGGTAGATTTCCATCGTGTTGGTTGCTGTGGTCGGTGCGTAGCCCCCGACTAGGTAGATGCGGCTGCCGTCGCCGGCCGCCGGGAAGTTGCGCCGTGCGGTGACGAACGGCAGGCCCACCGTCCAAGTGCCGGCTGTCGGGTCGTAGATGTCCACTTCGTTGCTGGGGTTCGGCGCGGTGCGCCCGCCGCCCAAGACCCACATCTTGCCGTTCAACGTCACGGCGCGGGTTTCCCCAGTGGCGCGTGGGATGTTGGCGATGGCCGTGATGGTGTTGGCCGCCGGGTCGAAGCGGAAGGAGTCGGCGGTGTCTACCAGGGCCGCCGCGACAAAGTCGGAGCCGCCGCCGGTGTAGATCATGGTGCCGATGGTGGTGGCCGGTACGTAGCCACGGGCCACGGGCAGGTTGACCTTCTGGGTCCAGCGCGAGCCGAGGACGGCGTTGGGGTCGTATTCCCAAATCTGATTGGTCATGGCGGTGCTGATATTGAAGCCGCCGATGATATAGAGCTTGTTGTTTGCCACGGTGGAGCCACCGGGCAGGACGGTACCGCTCACATCGCCGGGCCAGTTATCGGTGGTGGGCAAGGTGACCAGCACATCGGTGAGCGGGTTGTAGAGGCGCACGGTGGCGCCGGCCGTGGTGGCCCCGGCTGCCGAGCCGCCGACGGTCACGATGAAGTCTACACCGCCGATGGTGACGACTCCGCCGGCCATGTTGTTGACTTGGTTATCGGCGAAGGCGGCGGCTTTGGTGGTCCAGGTGTTGGTGGCCGGGTTGTACTCGGCGGGGTTCTGGAGGTCGCTGCCGGCGGCATCGCTGCTGCGGCCACCGAGGACGTAGAAGCGGCCGTTGGCCGGGTAGTAGGCACCCACGCCGCGCACGATGCCGGTCTGCGGGAAGTTGGGGCCGGCGGTCCAGCCGGCCGCAGTGCCGCAAGGCGTACCGGTGGCCGTGACGGTGGTTCCCGCTGTGGCGGTGCGCGTGACGGTCGCCGCGACACTTGTCGCCGTGACGGTGACCGAGCCGCAAGGCACCAGCGTGAAGTTGTATTGGCGACCCGCCACGATGGACGGTGTATTGTAGCTGACTTGGGTAAACTGGCTCAGGTCGCGCTCTACGCCGATGGTGGCTCCGGCTCCGGCATCACCGATAGCAGCGCCGTAGACGATGCTGAAACTGTTGGTGCCGCCTTCGGGGAACTGCATCTCGAAGTTGACGTTCGAGTTGCCGGCGTTTAGCACCTGGGCACGCCACTCAACATTGTACACCCGGTTGGGTGCGGTGCCGGTGACACTGGTGAACACGCCACCACCGGCTTGCGAGGTGATCAAGTCATCCCAGTTAGCGAGCACGGTATGGTCAAAGATGGATACGGGCAAGGCAGCGTTGCCGAAGGCCGAGTCGCTGCTACCGAACTCAAATACCCCGTTGGAGCTGGCGAAGGCAGTAGTATAGGACTGTCCATAGAGCGAAATCGGGAACGGCAGCGTGAGCAATGTAGTGCAGTCGTCGCAATGGTTGCCGATATCGCTCGTGGCCGGAATGAAGGTGCCTGTGGTCGTGGCAACGTTGTAGGTTTGGCACGGGCCGGCGGTTGCGGTGGTGGTCGGGCTGGTCGTGCGCGTCGCGGTCGGCGGCGTGCCAGTGGCGGTCACGGTCGGCGTGGTCGCGCCGCAGCTCGGGAACTTGAACGAACCGATGCGGGTGCGCCAGTTCGCGTTGCCGGTCACGCCATGATATTCGCCGGCAAACCAAAAGGTGCAGTCATCGCTGGGGTCCACGCTCATGGAGCTATAGTCGCCCCAGCGCCCGCTGGTGCTTTGCTGGATGCCGGTGCCGGCGATCAGCGTGGCTTCGCCCTGCGCCAACTGGCCGAGCGGGTCGGTCGCCAAGCGGCCGGCATAGCGGATCGACGGAAAGACGGTGGAGCTAGATACACTATAGCCGACCGCGATGTTGCCGTCGCGGTCCATATTGATTGCTCCCATCCACCGATGCTCCGCGTCAGGCGCGTAGGTGCCTTGCTGATAGATAAAAGGCGTGGTGCTGGGGTTGCGTATCTCATACCAGCGGATGCTGGCGTGATCCGCACTGTTCTCATCTACCGTCTCGTTTACCGTCAGCGCCTCGTGGTCGCCAAAGTTGCGATAGGACAGGTGGAACATGGCGTGGTCGTCCAGCGTACCCAGGCGTTGGTTCGCTGGCGCGCCCGGCTGCGGGATGCAGTTGGCGGAGCCGCCGCATAGGTCGGGATCCCAGGTCGCTGCCGTTAGGTTCACCGGGCCGGTGAACGTGGAGTTGGCTGGGGTGGTGAAGTCCACATGGAACTTCCAGGTGTGGATCAGGTTACGGTTACCCGACACGCTGAGGAAGGTATTGGGTGCGCCGGCGGGCGGCGCAATTGTGCCGTTGAAGGTGCTTGGTAAGAGCGAGAAGAAGAAGTTGCCGGGGTTAAATTCCTGGAAGGTGGCTGGCTGGCCCAGCAGCATCTTAGCGCGATCAAAGGCGATGGCTGTCGGGCGGTTGAAGCTGGTTCCGCCGGTAAACAGATTGGCCGTCATGTAATAGGCATCCGGCCAAACTCCATACTTCTCATAGTCGTAGAGATCAGTGGTGCTGACTTGGAAGCCGTAGCGGTTGTAAGTGCCGGTCGCATCAGCGGTGGTCGAAACGGCCGTACACATATAGTAGGGGGCCGACGAAGTAAACTGATTGATGAACCAGCGGTTCGCCAACGTATCGTACAGCACGATGGGGTCTCCGTCGTTGCTGATCTGGCACGGGCCACCGAAGCCGGCGAACAACGTGCTGATGGGGCGTGCGCTTAACAGTACACCGCCGGTTTTGTTATAGACGGCGAAGGATTCATTGACTGTCTCGACAACTTGGGTGAGGCCCACATCGGCGTTGGTGTCCGGCGGCAAACAACCACAACCGCTCGCCACCGAGTCGATGCCATCAAAATTGGCGATGGGCGTGGGCATTGCCAACGAGCCGAAGCTGCGCTGGACGACGGAATCCTTCTCCCCGTTGGTCACTTTGGCCGGGGGATGTGGGTTTGTCGGGGCTTCCTTCTTTATTTGGGCCGGGGCTGGGGGAATATCGCGTAGCGGCGGCGATACGTCGTTTTTTTCGGACTGTACCACGCGCACGCCATTGGCGTATGTCTGGGTGACAGGGGGGACGACCGCTGCAGGCTGGGCAGCAGGGGCGGCGTTGGCCTGCAACAAGCCGAGCGCCGCGCCCAACAGCAGCAGCAGCGCTGTTGTCAGAACCGCGTAGAGGGAACGCCTAGATCGGTATAACATGAGATGTCCTTTCCTTTGCTGACTAAACAGAACCCGTAGGTGATGCTGCAACTCGGACCCTGCGCCGGCAAGCGAGACGGACCGACAAACCGGCGGCGGGAGTTGCAGGGCAATTATACCCAGTGCCGTAATAGCATGTCAAGCAGTCGCGGAACATCTGTACGGTTCGCGGTGGCCCACGCCGGCGTGGTCAATGGTCTGCTTAGGGTCGCCGGCGCAGGTGCAGATAGAGGCTGGCGAGGACATAATACACGACGTAGAGATACGTGGCGTTCACCAGCCAGGGTGTGGCGTGCGGCATTTGGCTGAGGATGGCGATCACGGCGATGCCCCAGATGCTGCCCAGGCCGAGGGTCCAGCGCATGAGGGCGCGGGTGCGGGTGGGGTAGATGTAGCGGATGGGTACAAAGACCAGCAGGGAGCAGATCAGCAGGGTCGCGCCCAGCACGGTGGGGTCGGCATGGCCGGCGATGGCATAGAAAGCGACAATGTTCCAGTAGCTGGGGAAGCCGAGGAAAAAGTGGTCATCGGTTTTAGCATCTACGCGGCAAAACTGGTAGGACGAGGCCAGCAAGGGCAGCGCGGCCAAGCCCAGGCCCAACACCCCGCGCGGTAGGTAGTCGCCCTGGTAGAGCAGGATAATCGGGGCAAAGACATAGGTCAGGTAGTCTACGATGTTGTCAAGCAGCGCGCCGTCAAACCAGGGCAGGGTGGCGCGCACCTGAAAGCGCCGGGCCAAGGCACCGTCGGTGCTGTCAATCACCACTGCCGCGACACTCAGCCAGAGGGCATCGCTGACGCGGCCCCGGATGGCGGCCAGCACCACCAGAAAGGCCAGCACCACCCCGCTGGCGGTGTAAAAATGCACAGCGGCCGCGCCGAGTTTGGCAGCAAAATCCGGGGCAGTGGTGCGTGGGGTCATCGTCACTCCTCTTAAATGTTAAGCCGATGTTAAGGAGTCAAGTATACCATAGTGGCTGCCCTTTTGCGGGCGGCGACTCATTAGGTGAGTGTGCAGTCTGTGCGGGTAGCTGCGGGGCGGTAGCCGCGCTGCTTGCTGTGCCCGACTTGTTCGCGGTCCTACGCCTTCTGGCGGTAGCTCTCGTCCCCGCGAGTACGGCGCAGCAAGCAGCGCGGCTACCGCCCCGCAGGTGGTCGCCACCGCGCCCCGCAAGTACGGCGCAGCAAGCAGCGCGGCTACCGCCCCGCAGGGTGTTCTCCACCGCTGACAGCCGTTCATCATCCGGCTAGCGCACTGTAGAGACGCGCAGACGCGGAAAATGAACGGCTGTTAGCCATTCTGCATTGTAGCCCGTAGTCGCCTAGTGTATACTAGAGCCTAATCTAGATCGCATGGGCCACCCGGAGCGCCGGTGAGTGACGCGGCGCAGCGCCGGCTGCGCGTAAGAGTGTCTATTTATGGAGGAGGAAAGATCATGATTGGACAATGGACGAACGCACGCGGACTGGTAGCAGGGGCGCTGCTGCTGCCCACGCTGCTGTTGGCCGGCTGCGGCACCGATACGCCGACCGCAACCGCGATCCCGACGGCGCTGGCAACAGCGATGGCGACCACCGCGCCGGCGGTGATGACCCCCACCGCGATGATGGTAGCCCCGACCAACACGGTGCCGGCGGTGATGACCCCCACCGCGATGATGGTAGCCCCGACCGACACGGCGCCGGCGGCGCTGACCCCCACTGCGATGACGGCGCTGACTCCCACCGTCATGATGGCCGGCACGGAAACGCCGGGCATGATGGGCACTGGCACACCGGGCATGATGGGCACCGGCACACCGGCGATGGCGATGGGCAGCCCCACTGCCGCCGGCAGCGCAGCGGCCACCGCCGTCCCGCCTACACCGCCGCCCACCCCGGCCTCATCTTATGTGCCGGGCGCGCATAAAGGCACCATCCCTGCGCCGGCCAAGCTGAAAGAAGCCGGCAAGCTGACCTTCGGCAGCGATGCCAGCTATCCGCCGCAGGAGTATGTGGACAGCAAGGGCAAGCCGGTTGGTTTCGATATTGACATTGCCGCTGAAATTGCCAGCCGCATGGGGCTGGAACTCAACGTGGTCAACTTCAAGTTCGATGCTATTCTGCCTGCGCTGAACGCCAACCAGTTTGATGCCGTTATCTCGGCCATGACCATCAACGAGAAGCGCCAAGCGGTGGTGGATTTCGTGCGTTACTTTGAGGCCGGTCAGGCCGTGCTGGTGCCGAAAGGCAACCCGAAGGGCATCAAGATGCTGGATGATCTGTCCGGCAAAACCGCCGTGGCCGAGTCGGGGACGACCGAAGAAGATACGCTAAAGGCGTTGAACGTGAAGCTGAAAGCCGCCGGCAAGCCGGAAGTGACCATCCTCCTCTACCCGACCGACACCGACGCGGTGGATCAGTTGCGTGTCGGACGCGCCGATGCCACCCTGCACGACTCGCCGGTGGCGGCCTACTACGCCACGCTGAACCCGGCCTTTGAGGTCGCAATCGCCAATTTCGACTCAGCTCCCGAAGGCATTGCCGTCGCCAAGTCGAACCCGGAGATGAGCTCCGCTATCGGCAAGGCAATCAAAGCGATGACCGATGACGGCACCATGGCCGCAATCTTGAAGAAATGGGGCATTAAATAGCTCCAGTCACCCCCTGCCGGCGTGTCGCTCTGCCGGCAGGGGGTGATTCTATGATGCGCGAGAGGAGCCGGTATGCCGTTTGACTGGGGCTTTATCGTGACGCATTTCTTCGATCAGGCGCTGATCGAAGGGGCGCAGATGACGATCTTCCTCTCACTGGTCGCGCAGGCGGCCGGCGTGCTACTGGGCCTGCTGGCCGCCCTGATGCGCCTGAGCAAAAACCCGATCCTCAATGCCGTCTCCGGCTTCTACATCTGGTTGTTTCGCGGCACCCCGTTGCTGGTCCAACTGGTCGTGTTCGCCACGGGTCTCTATCAAATCGGTATCCAGCTAGATTTGCTGACTGCCGCGCTGCTCGCGTTGAGCCTCAACGAGGGCGCGTATATGGCCGAGATTGTGCGCGCTGGCATCGAGAGCATTGACCCCGGCCAGATGGAGGCGGCTAAATCGCTCGGTATGACCAGCGGCACGGGAATGCGGCGGATCGTGTTGCCGCAGGCCGCCCGTGTGATCCTGCCGCCGCTGGGCAACGAATTCAACAATATGCTCAAAAGCACCTCGTTGGCCTCAGTCATCAGCATCAAAGAATTGCTGACGAAAGCCGGCGATCTCAACCACCTCTATTACAAAACGCTGGAAACTTTCGCCATCATCTCGTGCTATTACCTAGCGATGACGAGCGTGGCCGCGCTGGCGCAAAGCTGGGCCGAACGCCGACTGGGTGACCGCCGCAGCCAGGAGACCCCTGTGCCCTTCTGGCAGCGCCTGCGGGCCAATCTCCTGAGCGCGGGGCGTGCCCGCTAGACGTAACTCTCCCAGCCCTTCCAGAGGAGGTATGCCCATGACGACCCCATTGGCGGAAGCAGCTCCCGGTCCGATTGTGCGCGCCGAAGATGTGCATAAGCGGTTTGGCACGAACGAGGTGCTGCGTGGCATCAACCTCAGCGTGGACCCCGGCAAGACGGTGGTGTTGATCGGCCCCAGCGGGTCGGGCAAGACGACGTTTTTGCGCTGCATCAACCACCTGGAGACGATCCACCAGGGGCGCATTTATGTCGGCGGCCAACTGGTCGGCTACCGGCTCGCCGCTGGGCGCTTGGTGGAAGACAGCGAACGCAACGTCGCGGCCAAACGCGCCCGCATCGGCATGGTGTTCCAGCGCTTCAACCTGTTCCCGCATCTCACGGCGCTGGGCAATATCATGGAAGCGCCGCTGCAAGTGAAAAAGCTGCCGAAAGCGGCGGCGGAGACTATCGCACGCGACCTGCTCGGCAAAGTGGGGCTAGAGGCCAAAGCCGATCACTATCCGCGCCAACTGTCGGGCGGCCAGCAGCAGCGCGTCGCCATAGCCCGCGCCCTGGCAATGGACCCGATGGTGATGCTGTTTGACGAGGCCACCTCGGCGCTTGACCCCGAACTGGTGGGCGAGGTGCTGAAGGTGATGGAGGATCTGGCCCGCGACGGCATGAGCATGGTCGTCGTGACGCACGAGATGGGCTTCGCGCGCGACGTGGCCGATCACGTTGTCTTCATGGACGGCGGCGTAGTGGTCGAAGAAGGCCCACCCAGCCAACTCTTCGGCCACCCGCAGCACGAGCGCACGCAGGACTTTTTACGCCGGATCTTGTGAGCGGTCGTAAAACTTGTCATCCGTTGCATCGTGTAAATTGGTATCAAATTTACCGTAATCGTTGCTTTGAATGAGCAACGAACTTATCACTTGATGCACTTTCGGCGATTGCAAAGTTTCTTGTAATGCCTTTTCTAACTCGTTTTCATCAATACACTCTCTAACTAATAGTCTGGGCGGATCTACCCCATCCTTGTTGATGAGATCGACTAATTTTACTGGATAGATCCTAAAAATATTATGTTCAAACCTAAGAATTTGAATTTTGTAGCGGTTTAAGAGCGCGTTAAAAAAGTGCCTTTTGCCGAATGATTCATGCCTAGATAACTGGCCCAAACCGAACTTCTTTAACGCGCTCTAAGAAAGGGGCTTCTACTAATAAATAGTGCATAACTGTATTGCTTACTGTTTCAGTAGCAATCCTGCCTACTAGAACGTGCTTCGTAGCATCGGACAGCGCCTGTGCCTGTTCCGACAGTATGGCTTTAGGAGTGCGGACGTTTTGTACTGCGGCTATTTCACCCCACAGGCTGCGAACAGTCATCATAGTTCCTCCGTTAGATCAAGGGCAAACAAGATAGGTAGGTGATCAGAACCGGCGCGTTTATCTGGTTGCCCATTAGGTGACAATAAACTTTTGCCGCCGATGGTCGCAACGATTTTCACCGTCTCGTTGCGGAACTCACGCAAGAGTTCCGGTCGGATTAGCACCTGATCGAACATATTCCAAAACAAATTAAAGTTTTCGGATCGATCATAATAATAAGTCCCTGGTGGCTCTACTATGTGTTCACCAAAATGACTCCACATCGGATTATAGAAAAACTTGTAGCTATGGCCCTGCACTTGCCGTGCCATGCGTTGGGCTGTTTGCCGACTTGATACAGCATGAAAGCCGGAAGCGGCAACGAGTCCCGGCTCAAACGGATTCATATTAAAATCTCCTACCACCACAGTTCGGCTATGGTCAAGTCGCATCTCATGTTCTACAATTTGCCTGACAAGTGCTGTACACTGGAGCATCTGATCCTGATCGGACATCCGTAGTTTGCTGGGTAAATGTGTACCTACAAGTAGGATACTTCTGCCAATAGGTGGCACTACTTGATGAAACGTAAGACCTTGATAGCCTGTCAATGGCTGTACATCATCGTATGGAAAGCGGGAAAAAACCTCCACTTTGTTTTTCATTTGCTCAGAATGCCAATTGTACTGGCTCTTTGAGGTGGAGTGTGGTAAGCTAGGTGCCATCACACTCCATCAGCACCCGCAACCGAAAATGGCTATCATTGGTAAAGCCATACGCCCGCCGCTTAATCAGCTTAATCTTGTTGT
>Ga0209724_1002784_pt1 | contig 14742 bp, 8 predicted proteins | sample grotaG_FD_184143 | JGI IMG/M metagenome (GOLD analysis project Ga0209724, IMG submission 184143) | Glacier valley bacterial and archeal communities from Borup Fiord, Nunavut, Canada, to study Microbial Dark Matter (Phase II) -... | ecosystem: Environmental > Aquatic > Freshwater > Ice > Glacier ...
AGCCGCCTTATGTGCTGCGTTAGGGAAAGAGGAACTGCAATTGCCCAACGGCCAGTATTTAAGTTTCAGCTTGAGAGATAACCCGCTTGCCACTCCCCTTCCAATTTCTCAAGCTCAAGTGATAAAGCGGGAGCTACGGGAGGCATCCTGATGGTTTGTCCGATGCTTGATGCATCATTCCTAAAGTGGGTTGACTCCATGTCGATCAAGTTTTGAATTACCCTGCCAACCGGGATTTTCAGCAATTAACCGTTGGCACTCTGCTAAAATTTGCTCTGCTGATGAAACCGTTACGATAGTTCTATAATTGAAGCGGGCACTAAAAGTTCGCTCCGAACCACGATACTTGTATTTGCCTGTTTTTAGCCGTTCTATCAGCTCAGTCATTTGCTGACGGACAGAAAGATTACAAATTGGAATAAGCTCAATTTCTTTAGGTGTAGAGTTATACGCACCATATTTTGTTATTCCATCACGCACATCTTCGCTTGCTTGGTTCTGATTAAATTCTACTTTTGGTTCACGAAGTGTTTCAAGATAAAATTTATTATTTTCAAAATGGCTTCGACGTGGCAATATTAAAGGCACCGTGTCAAGCGTAATAACCTTATCTTCCAAGAAAATTGGAAAGATATCTTGAGCAATATCATTAATAACAAATATGGTTTTTTCAGATCTTATTTTAGCAGCGGCAGGTTCCAGAGCAAGACTATGCTGCTTTATTGCGCGGTGAATATCAAAATCTATGCCTTCTAAAGTTAATAGCCTTGCCATAGCTTCCTTAGATAGAGCGGGAATAATTTTGTTGTTTGGTAGCTGGATTTCTTGATTAAAATCTTCAAAACTAACCTGAGTCCATTCATCAGTTATTGTAAGTATTCGGCAGGGTCGCCAAGAAGACCCATAAGCAATTGCTCGTTTACCAATTAATTCCTTAACAAATTCAGGGAATTTAATTAGCATCTGCAAATTCCGAACATTTTTAACCTCTAAGGTATAATCTAGGCAGAGGAAGTAATGGTTCCAATACTTTCTAATTTGGAATATATAGGCTGGGTAAAATCGGACAATATTTTTTACTTTTGCAGGTATATTAATATCAGAACCCAGACGATGTGCAATTATCCGGCTGAAACTAAACTTGTCTACGTACCAACCTTTTGCCATCAAAGCATCTTTTAAAGCGGCCAAAAAATATTTAAACTCCAGCTCAATTTTTTCTGAAGTACCGGGCTGGCTGATCTCATTAGTGTCAAAATCCCTATTATTCTGAATTAAAAGTGGAAACAGGTTAGCATATTCTGATGCTTGTAATCCTGATACTACAGCTCGATGCAGAGCCTCTCTTTCAATAGCATTATTAAATAAAATAAGTTTTGTTTGGGACTCACTAACTTCATAGCTGGGTGCAGGTAAGGATAATTGTGCCATTTCAGCAGACATCCTTTTTGTACCTTCGCTTAACGCCCTGACAAAAGCTGTTCCTTGTGTGTCTCCAACAAATTTTAACCACTCTATTAGTTTTGGATTACGTGGAGTAGAAACTAGTATAGTAGTGTCTAATGAAAATTGACTTGGAACATCTTTATCTCTCTGGATTATCCGGCCAGGATTACAAACTACAAAAGCATTCTTATAGGATTCACACTCGGTTGGTAATCCAAAAACATAATCACGATGAGCAACAGCATTTACAATTGCCTCATCTATGGTAATAAGAGGATATTCCGGTTCTTCTGTGAAGCTACCCTGAGCATTTCTTTTTTGATAAGTTTTGAAAAAGGCCGAGTCTCTAAAAAAGGCATGTAAATCCCGGATTTGTTTACTTATTGGGCCAGTAAAGCTCTTATCATAAGTCGTTTGACCGCGTTTGGTGTTATTACCATAGTCGGCATCGAATCGAAGTAGGCGAATGTAGCTCCCGGATAGAATTCGTTGCGGGTTTGCGGCGAAAAACAGGAATCCAGCCTTAGTAAAAGCATAGCCATTAGGGGTTTCTTGATGAATTAATGCTCCAATTTGGTAAAGCAATTCTTCATCGGTGTAATTATTAAAGCCATTGTTGGTAAGAAACCCCTTCCGAAACTCTTGCAGAACACCTTGATCCAAATCTCTTGGATCATAAGGGCAGCAATATTCCATTTCATGATCAATTATTCGCTTGTCTCGCCGAAGCTGATCACGTTGATTAGGTGTCATTGGTATATTTTGGCTTCCTTGTCTAAGCCAGACTTTAGGATTCGTGCCAATGGTTTCGCAAATACTATGTGGATTAAAAGGAACGAAATAAAAAAGAATCTTCTTTGGTTGCCCGGTTTCATCCTCGCAATCATGGACATTGACTTTGGTTGTATGGTTTTGCAGGTAGTTATTGAGATTACAGAGACTGTTTAACTGCTCCTCTCGAAGATGATCTATTCCTTTAATTTCACCAATTTTAGAAATACCTAATACAAGCAACCCGCCATTTTTATTCGAGTTAGCAAAAGCTGATACACAACCTATGATTTCATCCCGAATTCCATCCAATTGACCTTTACTTACAAAACCATTAACTTCAATACGCCCCGCTTCTTTCCGGTCAAAATATTGGCCTTCAAAATCATTATCTGACTTTGCGGTTAAAAAGGCCCAGTATTTATCAGGATGTTCAAAAACTTCAACTGGCTTGTTCAAGAATAATACCTCAATCTAAGAATCAATTTACTAACACAGAAAAATTCGTTTCTTTTCTTCGCCTAAACTGTTACGTAGATATCTTTTAATCCAGTTATAAGCTACCTCAAACTGATTAAAACGTTTTTCGTCAGCCGTGGTAACTACTGTATTTGGAAAATGTGGCATAATTGTACCAATGGTGGGCATGTCAACAGGTCAGTGTAAACCTGGAAAGCTCAATATTCTTGCAATCTTTTGCCCTATAAACAGGTTTTCAAGTTCCTTTTCTCTGTCTCGAACAATTTTCTTGATATCGTCAAGCTGATCTTCTAAAAAACCTTTCCGATGCTGGTCTATACTAACCTCAGCCTCAATTTCTCTGCGCCAAAAGTGATATCGAATGTCAACGCATTTAAGAAATAAACGGAAGGAAGCCCAGGAAATAATATTATTCTCGCCTTTTAGGAATTGCCTGTACCAAAACTTTGCCCAATCATTCATTTGCCATCTTCTGAGCGAGACTTTTAATAAATATTTCAACCAAGTGTCTGGTGTAGTCGCAAGTAACTTCTGGAGTAATTCCCCTGCCTCCTGGTTGTCAAGAAAACCGAGCAGCAAAATTGAGCGTGCTCGCTCTAGAGGAATTGATGAGTCTAAACGATTTGTTATATAAGACCAGATCCAATTTTTACCATTACCAAATTCTGCCAGGAGGGTCAGCTGCATAAACTCATCATCATTGGTACACATTTCAAGTTTTTGTTGCCATAGTTTGGCAGGGTTTCATTAGGGGCAGTGTTAAATAGTGCTTTGTTAATTTCTCTACTGTTTGCCTCGACTTCATCTAATCTCATACATAATTCAATACCCTTATTCAAATCTTGCTTTAATAGAGCAATACAAAAGGCGATACAAAAAGAACTCCTTAAAAATTTCACTTCCACATCAGGTGCCAGAACCTTGTCAGCCCACTGTGAAATTACTTCTGGATACAACTCGAAAATCATCTCAAGATCATCAGGATCATAGGTAATTTTAACCCCGAATGGGCTATTGCTTACTTGCGCCATATCTTCATTAATTATCTCTACTAGCTTTTGAATTTCTTCTTTCCGTTTTCCTCGGTGTTTAATCGCATATCCAAGAAAATTTGGGTGGATTCTGTTACGTAAATCTTCAAATGGAATTATTTCTCCCTGCTCACAGAATAGTAGACTGCCCCAATGTCCCTCCTGCACATCAATTTTTGGCTCCCATTTCCAACTCCCATTTATAATAATTTGGGATGAATGTTTTTCACGGGCCTCATAAATAATTTGCAAAGTAAAAGCACGAATTGTTTTATCTTCGTGTTCAATAAGTGGCACGATATTTTTATTTAAGAATTCAGTTGGTATAACGGCTGGATTTTCTGATATAAACCATAGACACCTAATAAGTTTAGTAGGAGTAGTTGCTCCGGCAAATTGCCGTTCCACTTCTTCCCAATTGGTTATTGGTAGAAAAGCATTCTCATAATCTAATGAGTCAAAATCTGATGAGTCGGGACAGCTTAACAAATATGAAAGTTGTTCAGAAGCAGCAGTGTGGCGTAATACCAGCTTGAACAAAAAGTGTTGTGCAAGCCTCTCCGGCTCACCCCAATTTTCATAGCTTTCAATTAAGTTTTCCCAGATTTGTTTTATAACTAAATTTTCCCTATCTTGAAAAATAAGGTAATATCGTATTAAATATATACTGAATTGCCGAAGTGCCATACCTTTACGTTCGTCAATTTGCCTTACCTGCAAACATAAGTAATCTGCTAAGGAATCAGGAGCCTTGGCTAACAACACAGGCTCATACCTCTCAAAGTCTAGATCTGCACTGGTACTGACTAAAAGTATCCATAATGATTTACTATCTATAGTGTCAAGTATGTAAGGTAATTCTAATTTCAGTTTTTCAGGTATTAAAAATTTTGGATCTATACAATGAGGTGCTATCTGTCTGAGCACCTGAGCAATTTCTAAATCTTCCCTCTGAAGGCATTTAATACAATCTTCTTCGCTCCAAGCGAAACCAGACTCACATGGGTCTTGTTTGTAAAGCTCGAAGTATTGATTTGGGGGGAAGATATCTTCCGGTATTCTTTGTTGTAGTTGATATCCTTCCTTACTGCTCTCAAAGGAAAGTAATCTATAAGCGGCTTGCTGGGTTACTAGAGTATTAACACTGAGCAGTTGTTCTGCGGCTTTTTTTATCTCAGACCAAATTGGGGTTGGAGATGTGCGTATAGTCCAGCCGTATAAATCATAATTTTCAGGTCTACCCATAATTGCTTCTGCTACACACCCAATAGAAATTGCCTCTATAAAGTTACCCCTTGGCAAATAGGAAATAAAAATTATTGCTATTCGCCCAAGATTTAGCAAAGCATCATCCTCAATTGCCATAAACTCATAATTTGCATAGGTAAAAGCCCCAGGTTTAATAGGGAAGCCGAGACGCTTTTCAATCTCTTGTTTAATCAGTGTTTTATCCTGTTCAGTGCTGCGTCTATAGGGAGAACCAGAAATATTTACATAGCCGAGCCAGTGTTTGAAGGTAGAATGTAATACTGAAGCCACATGGGGCAATGAATAATGTTTCAGAAAGGCCCGAATCAGGAATTCTTGAGCCCAAACATTTTCATGCAACTCTGCCCATAACTCTGCGGCTAACTCTATATACGATTGCGGGTCTTTAGGTAAATAAGCCACAAGATTAATATCAGCCCCTTGTTCAGGATTACGGCTGTTTAGCCACGCCTGTAATAAAGCGACCTTCGCGGCCCTCGGAAAATTGGTTAGTCCAAGGGCATGTAAGGCGGCAAATTCACAGATGGTAGCCTTTATATCCATTTCTGCATGGGGTTCAAGCCAACTTGCAATAATTTCTTTGAAATCCTGGTCTCCTTCAGAATTATGTTCTAATTGGTCAACAAGCAAAAGGCCAAAAGCATATTTAAGCAAACGTTCATCAACCTTATAGTAATTTCCTCTTCCCTGTGGTATTAGAATCCCCCCTGTACTAAGTTCCTCAAAAATAGCTTTTTTATTATCTGAAAAAGCTGGTAAATTCTCGTCAATATCTATGTCACTAAACGATGCACTTCTAAGTTGATGGTCGGCAGCAAGTTTACAAATGAAATCTTGAAAAGCTTGATTAGTTAGTTCAATATTCCTTTTTCGTTCGAGCCTATCACGCCAATCCTCATAAACAAGGCGTGCAACTGTTATGTCTCCACTTTCTGCTATACGTTCCCGAAGTTTTACCATCAAATCAAAATACCGGGGCTTGCAAATAATGGGGAATAGAGACTGTTCAATATCCTGGGGTCTCAAATTGTAATTCGCTAAAGCTGTTTTAAGTTCCGCTTCATTATACGGTTGAATGGTAAAAGTTTGTGCTGATATGTTTGTGAGAGACCTAAAATATTGTTCCCAATAAGAAGAACGGCTGGTAATAATTATTGCTACCTGACTTTTCCAATCCTTTCCTTCTAGACTCTCAAGTAGCGTCCTCCACCATTGATGGCTACGATGCTCATTAATGCCATCTAATACTATTAGCAAAAGCGGCAATTCTCCTTCAGTGCGACTTTTCCACCGAGAAAGCCGTTTTTGAGATTGTTCTTCTGTTATTTGGGAAATACGTTTTGAGATGACGCTGGATAGCAAAGATGATGGGTCGTTGTTTGGAATATCAGTGGATGAATAAAATAAAACCGCCGGGAATTTTTCGGTTTTCTTAATACTCCAGGAAAGCCAGGATGCTACACTCCAGGTTTTGCCATCACCCTCTTCACCCAGCATAGTAAATACATTATGGGTATTTTCCAATTTTGAAACCAACCATCTAAAGCCGCTAGAGCGTCTTCACGTTCGATAAGTTTCACCTGGGTATCATTTATATTAATTGGTTGCCCAAATTGGGCACGGGTTTCATTCTCGGATGTAAGGCAGTCTAATAACCAATTGTTTTGTGCTTCCCGCCAATTCTCATAGCCTAACAGGCTTGAAGTAAAAGCAGTCCTTAACTCCGCTATTTTTTGCGGCGTTTGAGGATTTTGAGTAATTTCTTCCAGCAAATCTTTAATTTTGTTAGTTTGCGGGATTTTTTGAATACCAGGATGAGAAATTACAATTTCTGGGAAAGAGGCACACAAAACCTCTAACGAACTAGGAGACCCATCACCAGTCGAAAGAGAAAAATATTCAACACCCCTTGCTGTGGCTTCCCTTCGTAAGCTGTCTTCTAATTGTGAAGGTATAGCCTTGCTGGCAACTAGCACCCACAACTCAAGGTCAATTATATCCCGGGAAACCTGTACAAATTCTCCCAGGAGTTCTCGTTCATCCAATTCTGTACTTTTATCATACCGTTTACATTCAACAGCTATAATGTTCCCATTATAACTATGTGAACTCATATCCCTACCAGCTTGACTACCAGATCGGGCTAAAAAAAATCGCTGGCCTGTTAAAGCTTCAAGTAATTGGGCAATTAATCCCTCAAAACCTTCAAGACCTGCAGGATTAAGTTTTCGTAGAATTTCAATTAGGTCAGTATTCATAAATTAGCGTGTCCTGCAAAATAGGGTAGCCCCTTTATTTAAACCGGGTTTTTGCCTATTTTAGAGATAGTGGAGTAGAATAAAACGGGATTAACCATTGACAATTAACATTCCTGCTTTATCCAGTAATTTTCCAAATACGTACAGTTTTTCGACTTTGTTAAACTACCATACATAGTCAAAGCAAACCAGACGTAAATCCTCTCTTTTGACCGGGGCTTTGTTTTCCCCTCCAGCATCAGCCCCAGAAACAGTGGTTCCCAAAATCTTCACCGCCGCCAAAAGCTCTTCAAACTTCCCATCGTGGGTGAAAGCTTCGTAGGCTTTTCGCAATCCCTTGATATGTACCCCCGGCTGTGGCTCTGCCAATCGCTGGATAGCAGCGATTACCTCTTTTCGGCTTACCGTTGGGTTGTTGATATAGCTCCGCAGCGTGGTTGCGACGGTCTGCTGGATTGGGTCTAACACAGGAGGAGCTTCCTCCACCGCCACCTGCTCCACTGCTGCTTGTAGAATGGATGCTATTACCTTCTCCTGCAAATCGAATATATCCACCTCCCCTGGTGATGGAACCACACGGGGAGTGTCGGGCTGGCATTGGATCAGGTTGGAAATGAGGTAGCGATTATCTTCTATTCGCCCTCCTTTAGAATTCCCACTCAGGTCAATATACCGCCAGTAATGCCGCCGCTCTCCATTGGCTTTACCTCGCTTTTTGTCCCCGGCGGTGAAGTAGAAAAATACCCCCTTTGCCCCCTGCCGCGATAACCCACTATGGATACCGTCCGGCAACTCCTCCAGCTTTTCCCGCATGCCCCCTTCCAGCAAGTTTTTGAGGTTTTGCAACAAATACTCGCTGCTGGCAAGCTCCAGGAACTGCTCCTGCTCCTCTACCACCTGTCCATCTTCCTGCTCTATTCGCCTTAACACGTTGAAATTCTGAGGGTGTACCACTTCCCCCAGCACACTCGTGTCTAACAACCCTGCCCGGTCAATATTGGTTATTTTCTGGGAAAGGCTTTGTACCAACCCCAGCAGTTCCTCCAGCCCATCGTCGGGGAACATGTTGTGTACCCAGAGGGTTTTGAAGGCAGTACCGATGCGGTCAATTCGACCCGCCCTTTGCACCATTCGGGTGGGATTCCAGTGCAGGTCGTAGTTAATCAACAGTCCACAGTCTTGCAGATTCTGTCCTTCCGACAACACATCGGTGGAAATCAAAAGGTCAATCTCTTTATCAGTCCCGGCTAACTCTGGCCTGCCACTGGAGATTGGCGAGAACTGCGCTACCAGGTTTGTCCGCTCCTTTGAGTCTGCTCCACTGTCCATCCGGCGGATATGGGGGTTGTCGGCACTCTCCCACCAATCAGCCAGTTCGGGAGCGGTTAGCTGCTTGTACAGGTAACGGGCGGTGTCCTTATAATAGGTAAAGAGGAGTACCTTTTGCCCCTTCAACTCCCCGGCCAGCAACTCTTTCAGGCGGGCAAGTTTGGCATCTTCGGCGGGTATAATTCTGATGATATCCTGCCAGATTTCCCGCAGCGCGTCCACATCCTTTCGTACATCCTTGTGCAACCGTTTCAGGTCATACAGGGCCGGGTCGAGGATGGGCAGGGTGGCAATAAACGCACTGGCCTCAGTGTTTAAGTCTAAATCATCGGATAGAGAGCCTGGCATTTCGGTGGCATCGTCTTCTTCATCCTCACGGGAGAGGTAGCGCATGGCCTTCTGAAAGTTTCGGCTGTCCAACACTTTTCCGTCCAGGATGTAGCTCTCGAAAGTTTCCAGAAATTCTAATGCCCTTCGCACGCTGATGCGGAAAGCTTCCACGCTACTCTCAAATCGTTTCAGATAGCGGCTCTTGAAGATACCCACCAGGGCTTCTTCCCGTCCCTCCTCGAACTCGTCACGAATAATCCCGCTCTTCTTGTAGCTTTCCAGGCGGTAGGGAGCCAGTCTGAGATTATCCACCCGGCTGACTACTTTGTGATAGATACCACTGTAGGTGGCTTCCAGGTTGTAGCGAATGGTTTTGAGCTTGCGCTCCGGCCAGCTAATGGGATTCCCCTTGATGGTAGCATTGGGATAGGCCGCCTTGATAAAGGGCCGGGTGCGCCGTATCATCACTTCTTCCAGCAAGTTGAAGAGGGCGATGGCACTGTCCTGCTCCCGATGGGCTTTCCGCACCGCAATAAAATACTTTTGGAGGTCGCCAATCCCTGCTGCTGCAAAGTAGCCCCGGTCTCCCCCGGTAAAGAGATTGATCTGGTTGTACAGGTCGAAAACGGTGTTATTGATGGGGGTGGCGGTGAGCAGGATTAGCTTTTTGCGTTCCCCGCTAACCCTGCCGTGTCGGTTATTCCCGGCCAGTATCCGCTCCAGGTTCTCATAACGTTGGGCGTTGCGATTGCGGAAGTTGTGGCTTTCGTCCACCAGAATAATGTCGGCTTCCTGCACCTCTCGCGGGTCAAATTCTGCCCGTCCCAGTACCTCCTGGGTCACAACCTGCACGGAAATGGCCGCACTCCGCAGTTCATCTTCCCACATTTTTCTGAGGGAAGCGGGACAAATTACCAATGCCCGGTAGCGCAGATGGTAGGCATAATCTTCCAGTAACTTCTTGCCAATCCAGGTTTTGCCCAGACCCACGCTATCGGAGACTATTACCCCGTCATAGCGGGCCAGGATTTTGCGGGCTTTTTTCACCGCATCTTCCTGAAACTCGCTCAGTTCGACGGCAGAGCGGGTGGCGGTAGCACCGTCAGTTTCTTCCTCAACTATGTCATCCCGGAAGTATTCAAATAGGGCTTTCAGGTAGACTTGAAAAGGGCTGTACTCTTTTTGACCGAACTTGGAGGAGTTGAGCAGGTCAATCAGTCTGTCCTTGAAGTCAAGCGAATCCTCCCACTGGTGTTCGTACCATTCCGAAAGCTGGCTGATGGCGAGGAGACCGGGGACACTGGCGGCGAGTTTTCTCTCGTTTTCGCCCACTTGCTCCAACTGCTTACGGTCTGCTTTTTCCAGGAGGCTGCGGAGGCTGGTTTCGGAATGGGCTGGCGATAGCGCGGGTTGGGCGGAAGCGGGAAGTTGGGGGTGCGGCTCCAGGCTGATTTCTTCGGGAGCCAGTTCCACCCGATGGGAGAGGTTCAGCTCTTTGTTGGTGGTGAGGCCGGGGCGGGTGAAGTTGGAGGAGCCGACAATAGCCGCCAGGGGGGAGTATCGCTCATAGCCGCTCCCAGTGTAAAAAAGGTAGCACTTGGCATGCAGAAAACCTTTGTTGTAAAGGCGCACCTGGACTTCCTCCCGACGCAGAAAGGCGATAAGTTCTTCCACCAGCCGCAGGTTTTTCTCGCTGAAGGTTTCTTGCGAGAGGTCTTTGATAAGACCTTTGACCGGTTTTGCCCCGATTTCCCGCAGTCCCAGGTCGCTTCCGGCTTCCGGCTCATCGCCCAGTAGCAGACGGAAGTTGCCCAATTCCTTGAGACCCTTGCTCACCAGTTCCCAGCCGCCCACGTTGAAATAAGCGGTGGCAATATCCAGTGATTTGCCCTCATGCTCGGCTAGGATACGATTCAGCACCTCGGCCATCTTATATAGCTGGTTATCTATTACGAAAGGTATTTGCACTAATTTAAGCTATGAAACATAGTGGTAGGATGAAGCTGTAAATCCCGGTGCAAGCCTTTTACCAAATAGTCAATGTCATTGTCTTGCACTACCTCTATTCCCTCATTTTCCAGTAGCTTCTTGGCTTCTTCAGTACCTTCCATTCTTAGAGGGTCTGCCGTTTGATGAATTACACTGTATGCCTGGGTATTACGTAAAACCGGATTCGCGGAACTCCTAACATCCCTTACTCTACCAATAAGAGAGAAAGCCCGGTCACTTTTAGCTGAAAAATCTATCAAATCTAAAGATATAACCTCTACTAGAGTCGCACTTCCATTTACACGCCCAAAATCAAACTCCCATTTACTGGTTTTACCATCGATTTGAATTTTAGGTTTTATTTTATCTGGTGCGAGTAGCCCCGCTCTATCCAGATAATTACTTACCTTTTTTCTCACTTTTTCGAGGCGAGTAATTGGAAGGTTAGATTCTTCCTCTTCCGTAATCGGCTTCACCATACGATCATAATACCGTAATAACTGTTGGTGCGGATTTTCAGTAATCCCGCCTAATGGCTCTGTAAATTGGAATTGTCCGGTATACTCTTTATAAAAATAGTCTAATAAACCTGACGAAGCAAAAGATATAGGTTCACCTACCATTGTGTCCTGGCTGGAAAGTATAGCTTGAGTACCTATTTGTTTGTAATTCTCGGCCAGATATTTCTTGAAGTTTTTCCATTCTTCTGAAGTAATATTATTTGAAAGTTGACGTAAGCGGCTAAAATCTTTCAGCCATTCAACATGAAGTTCACCTGTTTCTACCACATGCAAAATTACCCCAACATTAAGAAATTCCCCCCTGAGCTGGTTGGGAACAAAACGGACTATAGTATATTGATATTTCCATCTTGTGCTCATATTATTATCTCTCTAGCCTATAACTTTGCCTATCATTAGGATTTTACCAGATTTTAAAAGCCTCGGTAAATGTCGGGCGAATTAAACTCTGGCGTATTAGTAAATAATCCAATAATTTCACCTCTTCTCTCAATGAAACGCCCCACCCTTTTGGTATCTGCTGTAGAATATTGTATATGTCTGCACGGGTTAGAGATTCAACCTTATTCAGATATTTATCCAAATCACCCTTCTGTTGATTTGCCAGTTCGTGGATGAAGGTCAGGTGGTTCTCCACCCTAATATCAGTTTTCTCTAGCTCTAGCTGTTCTGCTGTCCAATCTGGCCCTCCAAAGGCCACACCATGATCTACCGCATACATTTTCCTGCTGAGAGGGCTGCTGGTATCTGGTACAAAAATCAAATTACCCATATTATCTCGGTCGGTATTGTGTATCCAACTATCAGTTATCAGCAAGGGTATAACCTGTTCACTGTTACTTGTTTTTATTGTACCTTTATTCCGTAAATCAGAAGCAGTATTTTTTGATGGGAAATACTCTATCCCAAAAGCCAGGCCCGTCACTACACCCCCTAATGCATAATTTAATTTTCGAGGTATGCCAGATAAATCTATAACTTCTTTTGTCAATTCAATAAAGGCTGGTGGTATAAACGGCCCTTCTATTGCTAAACCCAAGAGTGTGCCAATTAGTTCATTTGTAGCTACACGTTTGCCATAACGAATATTATGAGGCTTTATAAGAAAAAGCTTATCATCCTTTGCTTCTACTACCATCGCACCCTGTGTAGAATGTGAGGGTAAATTTGGATCTATATTGAGTGCCTCATAAGTTGTGAGCAGAACTAAAATATCTCCAATTCTAGTTTAGCACAATTGTTCTTTTATACAATAGCTAGGCGGGATTTGATTGGGAATTCTATTTCCCTTCCACAATCTTTATCTCGTTTTCGGTCAGACCACAATGCTTGTATACAATCTGGTAAATTAGTTTCTCGGTAATGGAGAGGCGTTTTTTGAAACATTGCACCTCGGGCACTTTATATAGCTGGTTGTCTATAACAAACGGTATTTGCATTAACGCTTAAGTTTTCCTACTTCTGTATAAGCTTTATATTGGTAGCGGCGATTGAAGATTTGCAATAACCCGGCACACAATTGCCAACTCCGGTTACTGCCAGCCATATCTTGACAGCCTTGACTTTTGCCGGGTCTACACCTGGCAAGTTGTTGGTAATTTCATTTTTCAGGTTAACGGGCATGTCTGAAGTTGCTTGCAAGTTAGAATTGAAATAGTAGCGATTAACATTTTTAGAGTCAGAAGAAAGGAATTTAGGATAAAGCATATTGCCCGGACTTCTATCCGAGAACAAGCCATAAATCCAGGTGCTTGATCCAACTGATGAACCGCTGCCATCATCATAATAATATATCAGCGATAAAATAGCCCGACCCCCTCCCACCAAGAGTTTGTCATTGCCCACACTGGCATATCCTACGAAGTCTATCGAGAATTCCACATTTAGATTCCCCAATGGTATTATCTGGTAAACCGCTAAATAATCTGCCCCATCATGTTCAAGATACACTACAGAGGTTGTGCTTTCCCAGGTAGCATTGTTGACCGAATTGGTACCACCTGAGTTTTTGGAGGCGGTTATCAGATCCCTTTTCCAACCGCTCGTCCAGTTTTGTTTGAAATCCCCATTCACTACATAGTTAGTGCCGAGTGCTGCTACTGGAATGGGGGTAGGGGTAGATGGAATGGGCGTGTTTGTGAGCGGTATTGGAGTAGCAGTGGGTGGTAACGGTGTATTTGTGGGTGGCAACGGAGTGAGCGTAGACGGTAATGGTGTATTTGTGGGTGCTACTGTTGTTGCTGGGACAGGAGTCGTTATGGCTGTGGGGGTTTGGGCAGGGTTAGGGGACTGAGTAACTCTTACCACTGTTAGTTGGGTGGTTAGAGGTACGGTTGTTGATTGGGTTCCAACCGGGGTAGGAGCAAATACAGTGTTAAAGGCCAGTACAACAACTGCCAAGATTACGAATACTACAATTGCACCGACTATAATTATCAGCTGGAGGGGGCTACTCCGTAGAGGTTGCTTCGGGTTAATAGGTGCTGAACTCGGTGGAGAGTTTGGTAAAGCTGCCAGCCGCGCTTCCAGACCCACAATTTCCTGGCGTTTTTCCTCAATTTGGATTGGTAGGTGGGCAGGAACATAAAGCGTGCCGAAACCTGCGGCTTGTTTCTCCATTATCGCCAGGGCAATACGTGCATCTTTTAGGGCTTGTTCCAGGATTTCTCTTTCACCCATTACCCCTGACCCTCCACAATCTTAATCTCGTCTTCGGTCAGGCCGTAGAGCTTGTACACAATCTGGTCAATTAGCTTGTCGGTGGCGGAGAGGCGTTCCTTGAGAGGCAGGGCTTTTTCCAGCGCGGCGGTATAGCGGCGTTGTATCCCTTCCACCAGGGCAGTATCGGTCAGACGCACGCCCAGCTTACTTTTATTCTTCTGCAAAATATCCATCAATTCTTCTGGGCGGAGGTGAGGTTCTCCCTTCTGGTAATCGCCGGGGAAGTCGGAAAGTTTGGCTTTGCCCATGAGTGCGTCCAGCCCGGTTTTGCCGTCTTTGTCTTGTTGTACCTTGAGGGTGACAATCAGCCAGTCCAGAAACTCTTTTTGCGCCGCCCGTTTCTCTTTGTTCAGGCGCAACATTTCTTCGGCGAGGTAGGCCAGCAGGTCATGCACCACATCGCTTTTCTCGTGGGAGGTATCCGGCGCACCCTCCGGCGTTAGGGGCAGCCAGGACGAAACCTCCACCAGCACTTTCGCCAATTCCCCCACCCCGTACAGCCCATTCAATTTCTCCACCAACCGCACCCGCTCCGCTTCAGGAGTGGTAAAAACAATGCGGCGGATGGGTAATGCCTCTATGTATTTACCCTTATAT
>Ga0209724_1002786_pt1 | contig 14742 bp, 11 predicted proteins | sample grotaG_FD_184143 | JGI IMG/M metagenome (GOLD analysis project Ga0209724, IMG submission 184143) | Glacier valley bacterial and archeal communities from Borup Fiord, Nunavut, Canada, to study Microbial Dark Matter (Phase II) -... | ecosystem: Environmental > Aquatic > Freshwater > Ice > Glacier ...
CTGGCCGGACACGAAGCCGACCGGCTTGTTGACGAGCACCGTCACGCGCTGCGCCTGCTGGAACTTGGCCTTCGCATCGACCGTGACGCGCTGGTTCGGCGTGACGCGCGAGCCCAGCTCGCTGACCACCTGGTCGTCGACACGCACCCAGCCCTTGGCGATCCATTCATCGGCTTCGCGGCGCGACGCAATGCTCAGCTCGCTCATGCGCTTGGACAAGCGCATGCTGCCCGGCGCATGCGGCGCGGGCTGGGCTTCGTAGTCGTCGTCATCGTCGCGGTGGCGCTGGCGGCCGCGTGGTGCGGGCGGTGCGGCGCGCTGAAACGGTGATGTGGGCGGTGTGGGTGACAAGCGCGATGGCGGCGGTGCGCGGCGCGGGTCGACGAAGGTGCCGGGGCCGACCGGGCGGTCGGTGCGCGCGGCGGGATCGGTGCACTGGGTGCGGTCGCCGAAGGCCGTGTTGCGGCCGGTGGGCTGCGGCGGGCGTCCGCGTGCGTCGCGCATTTCGCGCGGGTCAAGTTCATCACGCATGTCACGCGGGTCGCGCACATCACGCGGGCCGCGTGAGTCGAAGGCCGCACCGCGCGCCGGCACCGCCGGGGGCAGGGCGTCGCGGCGCTGGCGCTGTGCGGGCTCCGGTGGGAGCGTGCCACGCCGCAGGCTCTGCGCGGGCTCGGGCCGCGGGCGCTGCTGCGGCTCCGGCCGGGGCGGCTCGTTGCGGCGCTGGAAGGTGGCGGGCGGCCGGTCGCCGAAGCGCTGGCGCAGCTGTTCCTGGTATTGCGCTTGGTATTGCGCCTCCCGCTCGGCGCGCTGCGTTTGCGCCTGCGCCAGCGTGGGCCGGGTCTTCAGCGCCGTGCCGCGCACGGGCGCTCGCGGCGCATCGCGCGTGGCTTCACGCGGATCACGCGGGGCCGCGCGGGTGGCGTCGGGCTTCTTGAGTTTGATTGTGGCCATGGGGAACTCTCGTGTTCAACGCCGATTGGAGCATGGCGCCATGGCCATAACGGCTCAACGCCCGCGCCAGAACAGGCCGTCCAGTTCCTTCAGCGTGATCTGGCGCCACGTGGGCCGGCCGTGGTTGCACTGATCGGCGCGTTCGGTGCGTTCCATGTCGCGCAGCAGGGCGTTCATCTCGTCGAGGTTGAGCTGCCGGTTGGCGCGCACGGCGCCGTGGCAGGCCATGGTCGACAGGATCTGGTCTTGCGCGCGCTGGATCACGCTGCTGGCGTCGAACTGCGTCAGCTCAGTCAGCACGCTGCGCACCAGTTCCACCACATCGCCACCCACCAGCGCCGCCGGCTGCGAGCGCACCGCCAGCATCGTGGCCGACAGGGCCGACACATCGAGCCCCAGGCGCAGCAGGTTCTCGGCTTGCGCTTCGGCAGTGGCCATCTCGTGCGGCGTGGCCGCGAAGGTGGCCGGAATCAGCAGCGGCTGCGCTTCGATGGCGGCCGCGCCCAGGCTCGCCTTGAGCCGCTCGTAGACGATCCGCTCGTGCGCCGCGTGCATGTCCACGATCACCAGGCCGTGGTCGTTCTCGGCCAGCACGAACACGCCGCCGATCTGCGCAATGGCGCGGCCCAGCGGCCACTCGGCGTTGTCGCTGGCGAGCGGCCAGGCCTCGCTGCGAAGGCCTGCGGCTGCTGCGCCGGTGCTCAGCGGCGCGGCGGGCTCGGCCCGGCTGCCATGCCATTCGGCCGGCAGCTCGCGGGCGTAGAGCGTCGCCGCTTGCTGCAGGCCGAGCGAGCCTTGCTGGTAGCCGGCACCGTAGGGTTGCGGCGCACCCATGCGGTAGCCGCTGTTGAAGCCGACACTCGTTGCCGGTGCCACATCGCCGGCACCGGTCGGCTGGCCCGCATCGGCAACGCCAGCCCCACCCGCGCCCAGCCCTGCGCGCGGGATGGCCAGCGCGTCTTCCACCGCGCGCCGCACCGCCTGGTGCACCTCGCGCGAATCGCGGAAGCGCACCTCGATCTTGGTCGGGTGCACGTTCACGTCGACCCGGTCCGGCGCGATCTCGATGAACAGCACGAACGCGGCTTGCCGCCCGCCATGCAGCACGTCTTCATACGCCGAGCGAATGCCGTGCGCGATGAGCTTGTCGCGCACGTGGCGGCCGTTCACATACACGTATTGCTGGTCGCCGCGCGCGCGTGCGGCCTCGGGCGTGCCGGTGCGGCCCGTGATGCGCAGCACGCCCAGGTCCAGCGCCACCGTGCGGCTGTTGGCGATGAATTCAGTGCCCAGCACGTCCGCAATGCGGTGTTCGGCCGTGCTGCGCCGCCACTGCTGTGCCAGCTTGCCGTCGTGCCACACCGCGAAGGTGGTGCCCGGCCGCGCCAGCGCATGGCGGCGCACGGCATCAAGGCAGTGGGCGAATTCGGTGTTCTCGGTCTTCAGGAACTTGCGCCGCGCCGGCGTGCTGAAGAACAGCTCGCGCACCTCCACGCTCGTGCCCACGCTGCGCGCGCTGGGGGCCAGTTCGCCGCTGCGCGCGTCGAGCCGGTGCGCGTGGGGCGCATCGGTGGTCCGGCTGGCCAGCGCTACTTCGGCGATCGACGCGATGGCCGCCAGCGCTTCGCCGCGAAAGCCCATCGTCGCGACACCTTCCAACTCGGGCAGCGACGCAATCTTGCTGGTAGCGTGGCGGCGCAGCGCCAGCACCAGTTCGTGCGCCGGAATGCCCACGCCGTCGTCTTCGACCACGATGCTGCGGATGCCGCCGGCCAGCAGCTTGACCGTGATGTCGGTGGCGCCCGCATCGAGCGCGTTGTCGACCAGTTCGCGCACCACCGACGCCGGCCGCTCGACCACTTCGCCGGCAGCGATCTGGCTTACCAGTTCGTCCGGCAGTTCGCGGATCGGGCGGCGCACGCTGCCCTCGGCTGGCTGCTCGGGCGAAGGGTGCGGGGCGTGCATCACGGCAATCATGGCCGCATTGTAGAAAAGGGCCAGCGCTGCGCCATCAAAGGCTGTTGCAGTGCTCGATATGCACGTGTTTCGATGCGCTTTTCGGAGCCCGCACCGCGCCGCGCAACGGTTAGCCTGCATGCCATTCCGACGCATTCCCAACGCCTTCGCCCGCCGCGCTGCCGCCCCGCCACCCCGCCATGAGCAACGCCAGCAACGCCAGCAACGCCAGCAACCCCACATCCGAAGCCGGCGCCACCGAGTCGTCGGCCTTCCTGCGGGCGGTCACGGCGCTCGGGCAACTGCAGCCCGTCGTCACCAGCCGCGTCATCGTCAACCTTCAGGGCGCGCGCTTGCTCGACAGCGGCGTGCAGATCGACGCGAACCTGCACGACACGCTCATCTCGCAGCGTCTGGCGGCGCGCATCGACGAATGCCTGGTGACCGAGGCCGTCGTCACTGCCGCCGTGCTGCGCGAGGCCGCCGAGGCGCTGATGGAGCGCGTGCCGTTCTTCGGCCTGATGGGCCCGCCCGGACGCACCCGGGGCATGGTGCTGCAGGTGATCGGCGACATTCCACTGCCACCGCCAATGGCGTTTCAGCTCACACTGGCACGCGCCACGCGGCCGGGCATGTTCGAGCATGCGGTGCAGATGGCGCTGCTGTGCGCCCACCTCGTGCGCGAAGGCGGCGCACCGCTGCACGAGATGACCACCGCCGCCAGCGCCGGGCTGTTGCACGACATGGGCATGCTGTGCATCGATGCCGAACTGCTCGACAGCGCCAATGCCTTGAGCGGCGATGAGCGCCGCCCGCTCTACATGCACCCGGTCGCGTCGTCGATGTTCGTGGCGCGCTTCCCGGCCTACCCGAAAGAAGTGGTGCGCGCGGTGTTCGAGCACCACGAACTGCTCGACGGCTCGGGTTACCCGCGCGGCCTGACCGGCGCGGCCATCAGCCCGCTCGGGCGGCTGCTCTCGCTGGCCGAAGTGGTGACCGCCATGTTCGACGGCGCCCGCCAACACCCGCTGCAGCGCGTGTCGCTGCTGCTGCGCATGAGCCCGGCGCGCTTCGACGCTGCGCTGGTGCCGTCGATCCACCGCCTGCTGCGCGCAGCAAGCGGCCCAGCCGCGGACGACGCCGCCGGCCGGGCCGACAGCCTGGCCGATTCGCTCAAGCACCTCGAAGCCCAGGCCCTGCTGCTCAACGCGTGGCACGACGCGGTGCTGGCCACTGCGCCCACACTCTCGGCCCCCGCCAAGGCGGTGCTCAGTGCGGTTGCCGAGCAGGCCGACACGCTTCAGCGCATGCTCTTCGAAGCCGGCATCACCCCCGAGCAGCTCGGCTTGCTGATGCGCGACGCGGCCGAAGACCCGTCGTATGCGGTCGACCTGTGGGTGCTGGCGCGCGAGCTGCACTGGCACCTGGGCGCGACCGCGCATCAGTTGCACCGGCGCTGGAAGGCCGCTGCCGGCGGTCAGGCCTTGCCCGACGCGCTGGCCGCGTGGGTGGACGACGTGGCGAGGCTCGCCGCACCCGTGTAGGTTTCGGGCTTGAGCCAGGCTTGAGCCAGGCCCGATGGCGGGCTCGACGACAAGCGGGGGCCGCAGGCGCAGGGATAATCCCGCGCCATGGACATTCTCGCTTTCGTGCTCGACTTCGTTCTCCATGTCGACGTGCATCTCGTCACCTTCGTGCAGTCGTATGGCAACTGGGTCTATGCGCTGCTGTTCCTCATCGTCTTCGTCGAGACCGGCGTGGTCGTCATGCCCTTCCTCCCCGGCGACTCGCTGCTGTTCGTGGCCGGCGCCATGTGCGGTGCGGGGCTGATGAGCCTGCCCTTGCTGGTGGCGCTGCTGATCGTGGCGGCCATCCTGGGCAACCAATGCAACTACGCCATCGGCCGGCACTTCGGCCCGCGCGTGTTCCAGTGGGAGCAGTCGCGCTTCTTCAACAAGCGCGCGTTCGAGCAGGCGCACGAGTTCTACGAGAAGTACGGCGGCGCCACGCTCATCACCGCGCGCTTCATGCCCTTCCTGCGCACCTTTGCCCCGTTCGTGGCCGGCGTGGCCCGCATGACACGCGCCAAGTTCACGCTGTTCGACGTGACCGGCGCGGTGCTGTGGGTCGGCGGCGTGACCGGCGCGGGCTACCTGTTCGGTGACATGCCCTGGGTCAAGGCCAACCTCGACAAGATCATCTGGGGCGCGATCTTGATCCCCGGCGTGCTGGTGCTGTTCGGCGCCTGGCGCGCGCGGCGCGGGCAGGCGCCTGCTTGACGGGGCGCGACAGCATCGGTCCCAGCGTCAGCGCATGCGCGGCGTGACACGCGCCTCCAGCGGCGCTGGCCGGTAGCCCGGGACGAAGCGGCAGCCGGCGCCGAAGCGGGCTTCGAGCCCTGCGCAGCGCGCCGCCACTGATTCGGGCGTGGGCTTGTCGCCCTTCGCGGCCCACTGCAACACCGCGTCGACCAGCGCCACGTACTCGGCGTCGGCGAGGTAGCTGTGTTCGTGCTCATCGGTGAAGGTCTGCACCAATCGGCTCGACTGGCCCACACCTGCAACCGCGTCGGCGAAGGCGCTCTCGAGCTCGACGAAGGCGACCGGGTCGTCGATGGCGTGCGCGTTCAGCGTGGGCACGGGAAGGCGGCCGGTCGGGTCGGCATCGGCCGCGAAGCGGGCCACGGCGGCGGGGTCGGCACGGTAGCGTTGCACTTGCGCATTCAGGGCGTCGTCGTCGGGTGAGCCCACATAACGCGCGCCGATGTTGCCGAACGGGTTGGCGCCGTCGAGCCGCGCGAACACGATGTCCTGGAAGTGCCAGGTGGCCCAGTTCAGGTGGCCGAGCAACGAGCGCTCGGGGATGCGCACGACAGAGACCAGCGTGCTCAGGCGCTGTTGCTGCTCGGGGCTGCGCTTGTCGGGCGCCAGGCGCAGGCCGGTGCAGTCGTTCACCCGCCGGGCCAGCTCGGCGCGGGTCAGGGTGTTGCCGGGCGGCAGGCCTTGCCACAGCGGGTAGGCCGGCTCGTCGGCCGTCGGGTGGTTCTGGCACAGGGCCTGGTACACCACGCGCAGGTCGAGCCGGAACTCGTACGAGCGCGTGCCGCCACCGAGCACGCCGCTGGTGAGCAGCACCGCGTCATAGCTCGTCGGGTACATCTCGGCCGCGATGGCCGCGACGCTCGCGCCCCAGCTCTGGCCGTGCAGCAGCGTGACGCGCGGCTTGGCGACGATGTCGGTGAAGAGGCCACGCAGGCGCTCGGTGTCTTCGGCTGCAGCGCGCACCGCCACGCCGCCTTGCCGGTAGGTCGAGCCGGCCCAGGCATGGCCGACCTTCACCATCACGGCCCAGCGCTGCAGGTCGTCGGCACTGCGCTCGGCGCGCGGCACGCCTAGCTCCGGGCCGCCGTGGGCATGCAGTACGAGCACGCCGCTCCAGGCCTGCGGCACCGCGATCCAGTAGTGCGCGCCGGCGCTGTCGGTGCCGGTCGTGCAGCGGGTGTTCGCGGGCAGGCCGGTGGGGCAGGATGCAGGTGCGGACGCGGCTTCGGCGTTGGCGTTGAAGGCCGTGAGCCCGCAGAGCATCATTGCCGCGACGAGGCGCAACAAGACACTGATCACTCGCGCTGCCCGGCTCACGACTCAACCCGCAAACGCCCGCTGCACTTCGGCCGCACAGAGCGCCACCGCCGTGTTGGCTTCATCGAGCACGCGGCCCATGGTGATGAAGCCGTGGATCTGGCGCTCGAAGCACACGTACGTGGCGCGGTTGCCAGCGGCGGTCAGGGCCATTGCGTACGCTGCGCCTTCGTCGCGCAGCGGGTCGAAGCCGGCGGTGAGCACCAACGCGGGCGGCAGCTTCGAGAGGTCGGTGTGCAGCAGCGGCGAGGCGCGCCAGTCGGTGTCGTGGTGGCGGGCCTCGATGTAGTGATCGTGGAAGTAGCGGATGGTGTCGCTGGTCAGCAGGTAGCCCTGGCCGTTGCTGGTGTGCGATGGCGCGGTGGCCCGCATGTCGGTCGCCGGGTAGATGAGCAACTGGTAGACCAGCGGCAGGTCGCCGGCATCGCGTGCGGCCAACGCCACCACGGCGGCGAGGTTGCCGCCGGCGCTGTCGCCACCGACGGCGATGCGCGCAGGGTCCAGGCCGAGAGCAGCGGCCTGCGCGTGCGCCCAGCGCGTGGCGGCAATGCAGTCGTCCACCGCGGCGGGGAAGCGGTGTTCCGGGCCCATGCGGTAGTCCACCGCCAGCACCGCGCAGCCGGCGCTATTGGCCAGCTCGCGGCACAGCGTGTCGTGGGTGTCGAGGTCGCCCATGGTCCAGCCGCCGCCGTGGAAGTACACGAGCAGCGGCAACGCCCCGGCAGCAGTCGCCAGGGGCTTGTAGAGGCGCAGCGGGATGGTGCCGTGCGGGCCTTCGGCGTGCAGTTCGACAACGCTCGCGACGGCCTGCGGCGCCGGCTGCGCGAGTGCGCGCCGATCCCGGTACAGGGCGCGTGCATCGGCCGGCGACAGGGTGTGCGTGGGCGGTACGGCCCGGGCCTCGATCAGGTCGAGCAGGGCGCGGGCTTGGGGGTGAAGCATGGTGTGTCCTGTGGGGTTGTCAAAGCTGGCGACTGCGCTCGGGGTCCGGCGCTGATGGCTCAAAGCTGGCGACTTCGCGCCAGCGGCGGGTTCTTCGCGAAGTAGCGCTGGATGCCGACCGCCAGCGCATGCACCAGCTGCGCCTGGTATTCCGGGTCGCGCAGGCGCGCCTCTTCTTCGGGGTTGGAGATGAACGCCGATTCGACCAGGATCGACGGGATGTCTGGCGCTTTCAGCACCGCGAAGCCGGCCTGTTCGACGCTGCCCTTGTGCAGCTTGCCGACCTTGCCGATCTGGCCCAGCACCTCGCCGCCGAGCTTGAGGCTGTCGCGGATCTGCGCGGTCGTGCTCATGTCGAGCAAGGTGCTGATGATCGTCGCGTCTTTCGCGTTCACGTTGATGCCACCGACCGAGTCGGCCAGGTTCTCGCGGTTCGCCATCCAGCGCGCGGCCGAGCTGCTGGCGCCGCCCTGGCTCAGCGCGAAGACCGATGCGCCGCGTGCCTGCGGCGTGATGAAGGCATCGGCATGGATCGACACGAACAGGTCGGCCTGCACCCGCCGCGCCTTGCGCACGCGCTCGTGTAGGGGCACGAAGAAGTCGGCGTCGCGCGTGAGCATGGCGCGCATGTTGGGCAGGCCGTTGAGGCGGTCGCGCAATTGCAGGGCGACCGCCAGCACCACGTCTTTCTCGCGCAGGCCGCTCGGGCCGCTGGCGCCCGGGTCTTCGCCGCCGTGGCCGGGGTCGATGGCCACGACGATGAGGCGGTCGATCTTGCCCTGCACCCCCGGTGGCAGCGGCGCGGGCGATTGCTGCGGCGGCGCCGGGAACGGCGCCGCCGCGACCGGTGGCCAGGGGGTGGGGGCCGACGCCTTGGCCATCGGCGGTGCGGGCTGTGGTGCGGGCAGAGAGGGCGCCGCGCCGGGCACCGCCACCGGCTTGTCCACCTTGCCGATGAACTCGCCGAGCGCGTCTTGCACGGTCCGGGCGGCCAGCGCCTCGGCGGCTTCGCGGTCGCGGATCAGCGCCAGCAGCGGGTCGTGCTCGTTCGTGGGGTAGAGGTCGAACACCAGCCGGTGGCGGTAGGCGGCCACCGGCGCCAGCGTGAAGAGCTGCGGCGCGGTGGGCTGCTTCAGGTCGATCACGAGGCGCACCACGCGCGGCTGGTTCTGGCCGGCGCGCACACCGGCAATGAAGGGGTCGTCGGCGCGCACCTTGCCGAGTAGCTCGCGCAAAGCGGGGCTGAGCTCCAGGCCGTCGACGTCGATCACCAGGCGGCTCGGACTGTCGGCCATGAAGTGCTGCTGCGCCAGCGGCTGGTCCGACTCGATGGTGATGCGCGTGTAGTCGGCCGCCGGCCACACGCGCACCGCCACGATGCTGGCGCCGAAGGCCAGCTGCCGTGTGCCGAGCAGCAGCGCGCACGCGCCCATGCGGCGCAGTGCGCTGCGGCGGTTGCCGGCTTGCGGCATGTTTGGAACAGCCTTCATCACCATGCGAGCAGCACTTGCCCGAGCGCTGTATGCGCTTCGACCCGCACCGCGCGCAGCGGCTCGGCCAGCGGCTCGATGTGGATGCGCAGGTCGGCCGGCGGCAGCAGGCCCTCGGCCTTCTCGGGCCACTCGGCCAGCTTCAGGCCCGGGGCGGCGAACACATCGCGAAAGCCCGCGTCTTCCCATTCCTGCGGGTCGTTGAAGCGGTAGAAGTCGAAGTGCGACACGTTGAACGCCGCGCCGTTGCGTTGCAGCGCATACGGCTCCATCACGGCGTAGGTCGGGCTCTTCACCCGGCCCTGCACGCCCAGCGCATGCAGCAGGTGGCGCGCGAAGGTCGTCTTGCCGGCGCCCAGCGGGCCGTGCAGCTCGATGAAGGCGCTGTGCAGCGCTGGCGCTGCCATCAACAGCCCGGCAAGACGGGCAGCCGATGCGGCGCAGGCCGCTTCATCGGGCCAGTGCAGGGTGCGGGTTTCTAGAATCGGCAAATGACAGGTGCTCGCGAAGTGAATGTGGTGAAGGCGGTGAATGGTGCCGCACCCGATGGCGCTGCGGTGCTGGCGCAATTGCGCGAGTGGGCCACCGCACTCGGATTTTCCCAGATCGGCGTGGCCGGCGTGGACCTTGCCCATGCCGAGGCGGGGTTGTTGCAGTGGCTCGACAACGGCTTCCACGGCTCGATGGCCTACATGGCCGCCCACGGCCTGAAGCGCGCGCGGCCCGCCGCGCTGGTGCCGGGCACGCTGCGCGTGATCACCGCGCGCATGAACTACCTGCCGGCTGCCACCTTGCCGGGTTGGCAGGCCGTCGAGTGGGAACGGATCAACAACCCCACACAGGCCGCGCTGTCGCTCTATGCGCGGGGCCGGGACTACCACAAGGTCATGCGCGCGCGCCTGCAGCAATTGGCCGACAAACTGGCGCAGCACGTCGGCCCGCTCGGCCACCGCGTGTTCACCGACTCGGCGCCGCTGCTCGAAGTGGAACTGGCGTCTGCCAGTGGCACTGGCTGGCGCGGCAAGCACACGCTGGCGCTCGACCGCGACGGCGGCTCCATGTTCTTCCTCGGCGAGATCTGCATCGACCTTGCGCTGCCCGTCACCGCACCAGTCGAGGCGCATTGCGGCACCTGCAGCGCGTGCATCGACGTGTGCCCGACGCAGGCCATCATTGGTGCGTACCGGCTCGACGCGCGGCGCTGCATTTCGTACCTGACGATCGAGCACGCCGGGCCGATTCCCATCGAGTTCCGCGCTGCGATGGGCAACCGCATCTACGGCTGCGACGACTGCCAGCTCGTGTGCCCGTGGAACAAGTACGCGCAGCGCAGCACCTTGCCCGACTTCGATGCGCGCGCGGCGGTGAGTGACGCGACGCTGCTGCAACTGTGGCAGTGGGACGAGGCCACATTCCTGCGCCAGACCGAAGGCAGCGCAATCCGCCGCATCGGCTTCGAACGCTGGCAGCGCAACCTGGCGGTCGGGTTGGGCAACGCACTGCGGGCGCTCGGTGATGTCGATTGCGACGGCGCCGCAGCCATTCGCGCCGCGTTGCAGGCGCGTTTCGACGCGGCGGGTGAACTGGTGCGCGAGCACATCGCGTGGGCGCTCGGCCAGGGCATGGATCAGCGCGCTTGAGCGCGCGGCATGCAGCAGGTCAGCCCCACGCCGCCAGCACCGCCAGCCACAGCGGCACGCTGACCATGCCGAGCAGCGTTGACACGGTGACCAGCCCGGCCACGTAGGCGCCGTCGCCGCCCATGCGCGCGGCCAGCACGTAGGCGCTGGACGCGGTCGGCAGGGCCGCGAACAGCACGACCACCTTGCGTTGCTCCGCCGGCAAGGCCAGCGCCGCCGTCAGGCCGATGGCAACCGCCGGCAGCGCCGCGTGGCGGATCGTCAGGAAGGCCGCTGCCAACGCCGGCGAGGCCTTCAGCCCGCCCAGCCGCAAGCCGGCGCCCACCGCCATCAGCCCGAGCGGCAAGGCGGCCAGGCCGATGCGCTGCAGCGTGGTCGCCACGGCCTCGGGCAAGTGCAGCCCTGCGAGGTTGGCAGCGAGGCCCGCCACCGTGCTCAGGATCAGCGGGTTGCGCAGCAGCTCGCGCCCGTACGACTGCCCACCGTGGCGCGCCAGCGGCCACACGGCAGCCACGTTGCACAGCGGCACGCACAGGGCGACCATCAACGCCGTCCACGCCAAGGCCTGCGGCCCGCCCAGCCGCTCGGCCAGCGCCAGCGCGATGTACGAGTTGAAGCGAAACGCCGTCTGCGCCCCCGACGCATGCAGCCGCGCGCTCACCCCCGGCCAGTGCTTGAGCGCCATCGCCAGCGCAATGCCGCACGAGACCGTGCCCACGGCCGCAGCAGCCAGGCTCACCGTTTGCGCCGGCTGCAACGGGCTCTTCACGATCGAGTTGAAGAGCAGCACCGGGAAGAGCAGGTAGTACACCAGCCGCTCCGCCCCGTCCCACACCGGGCGGTTCAAGGTGGTGTAGCGGCAGAGCACGAAGCCGAGGACGATGAGCAGGAAGTCGGGGAAGAGCAGCAAGGCGTTCGGCATGCGGCGAGTGTGCCAGCGGGTGTTGCTCGGCCAAATTGAACGTCGGATTCGACCTTCTCCAACCGGGTCGAGAACTGCCAGTATCGGATTCGGATTCGGATCGGTTGGTACTGGACGACCCGTTGCCGTCCTTCGAACCCGAGGCTTGAGGGCCCGAAAGCCGTCATCCGCGATCTGCACCGCGCCCCCCGCCCTGGCGCGCTGAAGGTGTCGGAGGTTCGGTGCCAGGGCCGATGCGATGACTGGCAAGGTCGGTGCGCGGCCGCTCGCTGCACGTCGGGTTCGAGGTGAGGTTGCACAACAACACTCCCGCGCTCGCGCTGAACGCGGTGCGTCAGCGCGAAGGATCGACCTTCGTCGCCGTGCGCTGCAGGCGTGCACCACGGCCGCCGTGTTGCGCCGGAATTGATCGGGCGCACAGGCGCGGGAGTGGCGCAGGCAAATCATGCAACCGGTCGCCACGTACCTTCGGGTGTGGGCGTTTCTCGTCACCCGCTGGAGGGCCCAGCTCATGACGCACAGGTTCCCGTTCTCGTGGGCCGGCCGGTTGCTGGCATCGACCCTGCTGGTCGCCAACGCGCTGGCCGCCGCCCCAAAGCCCCGCGCAGCCTTGGCGACCTCGGGCCGCCCCAGGGCCCGGTCGTGCGCGCCGTGCTCACCAGCCCGCCCCGCGTGCCGCCGCCAACAGGTCGCAAGGCGCCGGCCAAGGTCATCGTCGAGCTCGAGGTGGTGGAGAAGGAGACGCCGAGCTCCGAAGGCGTGAGCTACACGTTCTGGACCTTCGGCGGCACGGTACCGGGCAGCTTCATCCGCGTGCGCCAGGGCGATACGGTCGAGTTCCACCTCAAGAACCATCCCGGCAGCAAGATGCCGCACAACATCGATCTGCACGGCGTCACCGGCCCGGGCGGTGGCGCGGCCAGCAGCTTCACCGCGCCCGGCCACGAGTCGCAGTTCACCTTCAAGGCGCTGAACGAAGGCATCTACGTTTACCACTGCGCCACTGCGCCACCGCGCCGGTGGGCATGCACGTCGCCAATGGCATGTACGGGCTGATCCTGGTCGAGCCGCCGGAAGGCCTGTCCAAGGTCGACCACGAGTATTACGTGATGCAGGGCGACTTCTACACGACGGGCAAGTACCGCGAGAAGGGCGCGCAGCCCTTCGACATGGAGAAGGCCATCGCCGAGCAGCCGACCTATGTGCTCTTCAACGGTACCGAGGGCGCGCTGACTGGCGACAAGGCCATCACCGCCAAGACCGGCGAGACCGTGCGCCTGTTCGTCGGCAACGGCAGCCCGAACCTCGTCTCGAGCTTCCATGTCATCGGCGCCATATTCGACAAGGTGCGCTACGAAGGCGGCACCAACGTGCAGCGCAACGTGCAGACGACGCTGATCCCGGCTGGCGGCGCGGCGGCGGTCGAGTTCAAGCTGCGCGTGCTGGGCAGCTACGTGCTGGTCGACCACTCGATCTTCCGTGCCTTCAACAAGGGCGCGCTGGCCATCCTCAAGGTCAGCGGGCCGGAGGACAAGACGATCTACTCAGGCAAGGAGGTCGACTCCGTCTACCTCGGAGACCGTTCGCAGGCCAACCTGAACGCAGTGACCGCCGCGACCCAGGCGGCCGCCAGCGGCACGCTGACGCTGCAGGACCAGGTGGCGGCCGGCCAGGCCCTGTTCGCCGGCACCTGCTCGGTCTGCCACCAGGCCAACGGCACCGGACTGCCCGGCGTGTTCCCGCCGCTGGCGCAGTCGGATTACCTGAAGGTCGATCCCAAGCGCGCTATCGCCGCGGTGCTGCACGGACTGAGCGGCAAGCTGACCGTCAATGGCAAGGACTACGACTCGGTGATGACGCCGATGAACCAGCCCAACGACGACGAGGTCGCCAACATCCTGACCTATGTGCTGAACAGCTTCGGCAACGGCGGCGGTCGCATCCTCACCGAGGAGGTGAAGAAGGTGCGCGCGGCCCGGCCGGCGGCTGCGGCGGCGCCGGGGCACTGAGTGCGAGGCCGGCGGTGACCGCTTCGCGCCACGCCGGTCCGCTGCTGCTCGCGGCCGGGCTGCTGGCAGCGCCAGCGGTCGCAGCCCGGCGCGCTGCCGACTGCGTGCCCGTGCCCGCAGGGACCGTGGCCAGCGTGCTGGCCGTCGATGCCGATCCGGGGCCGGTAACCGTGCCCGCGTTCTCGATGCGGGTCCTGCCGGTCACCCGGGGCGAATTCCAGCGTTTCCTGCGCGAAGAGCCGGGCTGGCAGCGTGAACAGGTGGCACGCACCTTCGCCGATGCCGGCTACCTTGCGGGCTGGCCTGCCACGGCGGCGGCCTGGCCGGACGACGCTGCGGCGGCACAGCCCGCCACGCAGGTGAGCTGGTTCGCGGCCCAGGCCTACTGCGAGAGCGAAGGCGCCCGCCTTCCGACCTGGATCGAGTGGGAGTACGTGGCCGCGGCCGATCGCACCCGGGCCGACGCCCGCAGCGACCCGGCCTGGGTGGCGCGCATCCTGGGCTGGTATGCGCGGCCGGCCAGCACGGCGCTGCCTCCGGTCGGCGGCGAGGCCAACGTCTACGGCGTCCGCGACGTGCACGGCCTGGTCTGGGAGTGGGTCGACGACTTCAACGCCCTGCTCGTCGATGCCGACAGCCGCAGCGGCAACGACCCCGACAAGCTCAAGTTCTGCGGGGCCGGGGCCATCAACCTGCGGGACCGGCAGAACTACGCGGTGCTCATGCGCCTCGCGCTGCTGTCGTCCCTCAACGGCGCGGACAGCACCGGCAGCCTCGGCTTCCGCTGCGCACGTCCGGCCTCGCTGGAGAAACCATGAGCTCTGACTGCATCCGCGCGAGTGCGGGCCGCATCCTCGCCGGCCTTCTTGCCGCCCTGGCCGCTATGGCGGCCGCTTCGGCCCCAACGCCGGATGCCGCGGCCCCCGCAGCAGCCGTCGCCAAGGCACACCTGCCCGCCGATTCCGTCTACCAACTGGCGCAGATGCTCACCGACCAGCAGGGTCGGGCGTTGTCGCTGGCCAGCGGGCACGGCCACCCTGTCCTGGTGAGCATGTTCTACACCTCGTGCCAGTTCGTCTGCCCGATGCTGGTCGAGGCGCTGCGTGCGACTGAAGCCCGGCTGAGCGCGGCCGAGCGTGCGCGCGTGACGGTGCTGATGGTCAGCATCGATCCCGAGCACGACAGAGTCGC
>Ga0209724_1002787_pt1 | contig 14737 bp, 11 predicted proteins | sample grotaG_FD_184143 | JGI IMG/M metagenome (GOLD analysis project Ga0209724, IMG submission 184143) | Glacier valley bacterial and archeal communities from Borup Fiord, Nunavut, Canada, to study Microbial Dark Matter (Phase II) -... | ecosystem: Environmental > Aquatic > Freshwater > Ice > Glacier ...
GTTTCCGTTTCTCTTTCACCCGATGCAATTAAGCGCCAGCATGATCTTAAAATCGTTTACACGCCGATCCACGGAACGGGTGTTCGGTTGATTCCGATGGCATTGGCTAAGATGGGATTCACGAATGGGATTCATGTTCCTGAACAGGATGTTGTGAGTGGCGAATTTCCAACGGTCATCTCACCAAATCCTGAAGAACCGGCAGCTTTGAAACTTGCCATCGAAAAGGCGATTGAAAAAGATGCCGATATCGTGATGGCCTCCGATCCTGATGCCGACAGATTGGGTATTGCCGTAAAAAATGACAAGGGTGAATTTATTCTTGTTAATGGCAATCAGACGGTGCTTATCTTCCTCTATTACATCATCACGCGACGCAAAGAGCTTGGCCTTTTGAAAGGAAAGCAATATGTCGTGAAAACGATCGTTACCTCCGAGTTGGCGGCCGAAATGGCTGTGAAAAACGGGGTTGAGTACTACGATTGCTATACAGGATTTAAATATATTGCCGAAGTAATCCGTGAAAACGAAGGTATTAAAGAATACATTGGTGGGGGAGAAGAGAGTTTTGGATTTCTACCAGCCGATTTCGTCCGCGATAAAGATGCAGTGAGTTCATGTGCCCTGATGGCTGAAATTGCTGCCTGGGCCAAAGACAATGGTCGTACCTTGTTTGAAATGCTTCAGGATATTTACCTGACTTATGGCTATTCGAAAGAAAAAATGAAATATGTGGTTCGTAAAGGAAAGACCGGAGCCGAAGAAATCGAACAAATGATGGTCAATTTCAGGAACAATCCGCCCAAACATCTGGCTGGATCGGAGCTTTCTGTTGTTAAGGATTATGAGACATTAATTGAAAAGAACCTGATTACAGAAGCAGAAAAGGCCATCAATCAGAAAATCACCTCCAATGTATTGCAGTTTTTTACAAAAGACGGAACCAAAGTTTCGGTACGACCTTCGGGTACAGAACCTAAAATCAAGTTCTACATCGAAGTGAAGGATGTCCTCACTTCACGTGATCAGTATTATGCTGTCGAAGCTAAAACTGATCTTAAGATTGATCAGGTGATGAAAGATTTAGGTTTATAAATTGTACTTTTATATTTTAATTAACTGTAATAATAATTCAACGAAAAATGAAAAAGATTCTTTTAGGATTGTGTGTCGTAGGAGCTTTTACGGCTAACGCGCAAAATCAGAACCCCGAGGACGCAAAGATGAAACCGGAGATGACCGAATTTTGGGACCCTGAAGTGAAAGTTGTAACTCCGGCAGAAAATAATCTGAATGCCCCTGCGGATGCAATCGTACTTTTTGATGGAACGGGTGCAAGTTTACTTCAGAACTGGACAAACAGCAAAGGCGAAGCTCCTGTATGGAATGTAGCAGACAATTGCGTGACAGTGGCGAAGGGTACAGGAACGATTCAGACAAAAGCGGTTTTCGAAGATTATCAATTACACATCGAATTTCGTACCCCCGCGGAGGTAGATCCTAAAAATGTAAGTCAGGGACGCGGAAACTCTGGTATTTTTATGATGGAGCGTTACGAACTGCAGGTGCTCGATAATTACAATAACCGCACTTACCGTAATGGTCAGGCAGGTTCATTCTATAAACAGTATGCGCCGCTTGTAAATGTTTGCAAAAAACCAGGCGAGTGGCAGACTTATGATATCATCTGGACTGCTCCACGATTTAAAGAAGATGGCACTTTGTTTTTGCCCGCCCGTGCAACAGTTCTTCAGAATGGCGTTCTCGTTCAAAATAATGTTTCGTTGTTAGGCCCTACAGAATACATCGGAATTCCAAAATACAAAGCACATGGCCCTGGTGCCCTGGTACTTCAGGATCATGGTAATCCAACCAGTTTCCGTAATATCTGGATCAGAAAGTTGTAATTCAAAACGATATAAAATACAAAATGCCCGGAATTTCCGGGCATTTTGTATTTTATAATATGTTGTATTAGCTGGTATGAATTTTTGTAAGCTTGTCGCAAAGATCTTTTAATCCTTCAGGGGTATCACCTCCTGGCTGCTCAATTGTTGTCCAGTTACTGTAACCGATATCGTCCAGTGCTTTCATCACAACCGGCCAGTTAACATCTCCCTCTAAAAGTTTGACTCCAAATCCTGCACCTTTGCCCTGTTTATCCGCAATTTTACGGCTGAACTCTTTGATGTGAACCTTCGCAATTCGTGGCCCCAGAATTTTGATCCATTGCTCCGGCCATCCATAAACAAGAATGTTTCCACAGTCAAAATAAGAACCCACCATCTTGCTTTGAAACTGATCGATATACGATGCTGCTTCCATCGGGCTAAGCAGGAAGTTATTCCAGACATTTTCGACTGCAATTCTGACATTCAATTGTTCGGCAAGCGGGATTACTTTTTTGATCTCTTCAACGGACCTTTTCCAGCAATCATCGTAACTAACGGTCTCACTTACGCGGCCGGGAACAAGAAGAACCGTATCGGCACCATATGCTTTGGCGTCTTCAAGACTTACTTTCATTGCTGCAACACCCTCTTCACGTATCTTCGGATCTGGGTCCGATAACAGAAATTTCCAGTGCAGTGCATTGCAAACACTTGGGATCATTAATCCAGTAGCGTCACGGGCTTTTAGAACTTCATTCCTGTCAAGGTGACTCATCGGTTCAACACCGTCAAAACCTGCCAGTTTTGCTGCCTGAAATTTCTCAAGGATGGTCTTGCCTACGCCGATACTTCCCCACATGATACCTTTTTTTAAGCTCCGTTTTGCCGGAGTCATGGTATTTGAAAAGCCGGGAATTGAAAAAGTTGAGATCGCAGCAGATGCCATCAACGTATTCTTTGCAAATTGTCGTCTGTTCATACCTTTCAGAATAAGCATTAATTAAGAAAAAAAGTTGCTTTAAATTAATTTTGTCTCGACACCTATGATGGGAATAGTTTCCGGAATATTTGGAACTGGTCCCATTACATAGGTTTTAGGTCCTAGCGAAAGACTGGAATTCAGCATCTCCTCCCATGTCACATCTTTTCCGGTATAAGCCGATATACGCCCCATTATTGTAATCAGCGTTGAGTTCACCTGCGCTTCAGCATCATTGATTGGATTTCCGGACCTGATGGCAGTAACCAGGTTGACATGTTCCTGAACATACGGGTCTTTCACTTTCCAGGTAAGATCGGTATCGCCCTCTTTCGGATATGCGTATTTCCATACCGGAATACCTTTCAGGTCGAAAATTGTACCGTTACAGTCTGCAAAACCTTTGGTGCCGGTAATGATTTCCTGTTTAAGGTTGCTGCAACCGTTAATCTGACGTGCCGCACAATGAGTTTGCATTCCATTGTCGTAAACATATTCCACACTGAAGAAGTCATACTGATCACCGGTCAACCGGCGTTGGCGGCCACCCCAACCCATCGCTTTTACCGGGATTTTTCCGACAAACCAGTTCATCACATCTACTTCGTGAATAAACTGCTCAACAATGTGATCACCCGATAACCAACAGAAATTTGCCCAGTTACGGATCATATATTCCATATCAGTCCATTCAGGTAACCGCTTCTTTGCCCAAAGAGCGCCGCCATTACGGACAATATTCGCGCCCACTACCTCACCAATTTCACCGTTAGCCACTCTTCTCCAGGTTTCTCTGTAATCTTTCTGGACCCTACGGATGGTTCCGCTTACCATGCTTAGTCCCATTTGTGCGGCCTTTTTCGAAGAAATCAATACTGAACGGGCTCCGACAGGATCAACTGCAACTGGTTTCTCCATAAATATATGTTTCCCTGCATTAACAGCTGCTTCAACGTGCATTGGGCGGAAATGGGGTGGGGTGCAAAGCAGAATGATGTCCACGCCCGAGTCAATTACTTTCTGATAATTATCAAAGCCAGTAAAACATTTGGTGTCATCGATCTCGATATTCCGCTCCTTTTTTAGGGTTGCACGGCAAGTGTCCAGTTTGTCCTGAAATACATCACCGAGGGCAACAATCTGCAGATTAGGCCCTGCATCAATAAAATTAATCGCGGCTCCGGTTCCCCGGCCTCCGCAACCAATCAGGCCAGCCCGTAAAACCTTACCATCCGGGGCTGTTTCCAACATCTCGGACAACTTTACTTCAGGCCCTTTTTTCTCTGCTCCGACACAGGATGCCAGTAATCCTGCAGCACCAATTGTTCCGATAGCGCCCAAAGCAGTATTGGCAATAAACTTACGACGGCTTAATTCATTTTTGTTTTCCATATCAGGTGGGATTAATCGCAATAAAAATACGGAAATCTCATTGTTTTATAATGATTTGTACAAAATATCTTTCTCTCCTGAATTTTTTATACAACCCCCTATGAAAATGCATAAAAAAAGCCTGCCGACTTATGAAAGTGCAACAGGCTTATGAAGATTTGAAACAATGACTATTTTCTGGTAAACTGATACTCGTAAACTTCATCCTCTGTAGAAAAAACAACACTGTAATCTCCTCTGTCAAGTTGCGATAGATCAAATCCTTTTTTAATATTAGATGTGTTTGTCATTATTTTACTCAAAATTAAATTTTCCTTTTGGTACAAATTAAAAGTTAATTCCTCATTGTTGTGATTCTGAAAGGCTAAAATGAGTAAATCATCCCTGTAATTAAAAATCGGATCTGTTTTTTTGATGGTTTCACCAACTTGAACGCCTGATTTGGTGAAAGTCAGCAGTTGCTCGTTTGATTCTCCGTCACGTTTGACTTTTAATTTGTAAACACCGTATTCCGACCTGGAAAAATCGAATACTTTATTGAATTTCGATTTCTCACCTTTGGTTTTATGGCGATAAAGAACCTCTCCGGACTCGTTTGATAGGCTGATCTCATATTTCTGATCTGTAATATTTGAAATCTCCATATGAGCTTCACTTTCTGATTTGGGAGCAATATTAACTTTGAAATTTCCACTTGCAAGTGAAAGTTCTGATATAAGACTAACTGAAACAAGGATACAAATTGCGATAATTGTTTTCATGACTATGTTTTTAAAATTGTTACTGCTACTATTACGTTGGGACGGTTAAAAATGTTTAGCCTAAAACTAAAAAGATTAAACAAAAATGAAATAAAATTATTAAAGCATTGATAAATAGCGGTTATTAAGAATGTTAAAAAACATTAATTATTTAAATATGCGAATTTAATTCTTTCGGAGAGGTTCAACAGACCGACATTCGTTATTGAATTCCTATCAAAGGAAAGTTTCCATTACTTGAATTTTGTTCTTGGGCACAATAAATAGAAAAAGCCTGGAAACTTATGTGTAACCAGGCTTTTGGATCATTAAGATTGATGTTCTTATCTTGTTAACTGATATTCGTAATGGTCTTCACCCGCAGAAAATGACACTTTATATTCACCTTTTTCCAGTTTTGACAAATCAAAATTTCTATTGATATCCGCGGAATTTTTCAACCCCTTTTCCCAAATTGAATTTCCTTGTGAATAGATGTATAGATTCATTCTATCTTTATTCTGATTCTGAAATGATAGCGTTAGTACATTGTCATTAAACGTAAAAACAGGGTCTGCTTTCCGAACGATTTCACCAATCCCGACGCCGTCTTTGGTGACAGTCACCAGCTGCTCGTTAGATTCGCCGTCTAATTTTACTTTCACTTTGTAAACGCCATACTCAGCATCCGAGAAATCAAATATCTTCCTTGATTCCGCTTTTTCACCCTGGGCTTCGCGGTGGTAAAGAACATCTCCTTCCAAATTTGAAATTGTGATTTCATAGTTTTGCTCTGAATTATTTGAAATCTCCGTAAGGGCTTTACTTTCTGATTTAAGAGCAACTAAGACTCTGAAATTTCCACTTGCCATTGTTATTTCTGAAAATAGACTAACAGCAATTAATAAACTAAATGTGATAATTGTTTTCATAACGTAATTATTAAAATATAACTGTACTACGTTTTCAAGGTTTCGAAAGTTTAACCTGAAATTTTAAAATGATAAACAGAACTTAAAACGGGATTACAAATCATTGAAATACAACAATGAGCGAAGCTATTAACAAATCGTTAAGCGATTGCTACCTCCGATTTAACATTCCAAATCGGGCCAAATGATGGACATTCGTTAATGAATTCTTATCATTTGCCGGAAGATTTCGGGCTAAGGCAATAATCCATATCTTTGCCGCAAATTACCACCCGTTAAAATTTATGCTGATGCAGGAAAAAATAATCATACTCGACTTTGGTTCCCAATACACCCAACTGATCGGTCGACGTGTCCGTGAACACAATGTCTATTGCGAAATCTACCCTTTTAACCATTTTCCGGAAATTGATGATTCTGTAAAAGGGGTGATCCTTTCGGGAAGTCCTTATTCGGTTCGTGATGTAAATGGTCCACGGATCGACCTGACCAATATAAAAGGGAAGTTTCCGCTTCTTGGCGTGTGTTACGGGGCCCAATACCTCGCACATTTCTTCGGCGGTGAAGTCGCCGCTTCCGATTCGAGGGAATATGGTCGTGCCAACCTGCATGTTACCGATAAGGAAAGTATTTTATTGCAGGGTATCAGCGAAAACTCGCAGGTGTGGATGTCGCATGGCGATACCATCATCAGCTTACCTGAGAATTGTAAGATAATCGCCTCGACAGGTGATGTCGAAAACGCCGGCTTCAAAATCGAAGGCGAAGATACCTACGCGATACAGTTTCACCCCGAAGTTTTTCATACGACCGAAGGGTCGAAGATTCTCGAGAACTTCCTCGTGAATATCTGCGGTTGCAAGCAGGATTGGACACCCGATTCATTTATTGAAACGACCATTCAGCAATTGCGCGATAAGATTGGTAATGATAAAGTTGTACTCGGACTTTCGGGTGGCGTCGATTCATCGGTGGCCGGGGTTTTACTTCACAAGGCAATCGGTAAAAATCTTACCTGCATTTTTGTTGATAACGGATTGCTCCGTAAGAACGAATTTCAGGACGTGCTCGATTCTTATAAAGACATGGGATTGAACGTTGTTGGAGTCGATGCAAGTGAACGGTTCTGGAACGATTTGAAAGGGGAGCGTGATCCGGAGACGAAACGAAAAATCATTGGCCGTGATTTTATCGAGGTGTTCGATATTGAAGCTCACCGGATTCAGGATGTGAGATGGCTCGCACAAGGAACGATTTACCCCGATGTGATTGAATCGGTTTCGGTGAATGGTCCTTCTGCAACGATCAAATCGCACCACAATGTGGGTGGACTTCCTGAGAAGATGAATTTAAAAGTTGTTGAACCACTGAATCTGCTATTCAAAGATGAGGTTCGCCGTGTAGGTCGTGCACTTGGAATTAAACCCGAACTGCTTGGAAGACATCCCTTTCCTGGTCCAGGTCTGGGCATCCGGATACTGAGTGATGTTACACCCGAAAAGGTTCGAGTTCTTCAGGAGGCAGATGCTATTTTTGTAAATGGATTGAAAGAGTGGGGATTGTACGATAAAGTTTGGCAGGCAGGCGTGATGTTGTTGCCAGTGCAATCGGTCGGTGTAATGGGGGATGAGCGGACTTATGAGAATGTTGTTGCATTGCGTGCTGTTGCATCAACGGATGGAATGACCGCTGACTGGGTGCACCTTCCATACGAATTTCTTGCCAAAGTGTCGAATGATATTATTAATAAAGTGCCTGGCATTAACCGTGTTGTTTACGATATCAGCTCGAAACCACCTGCAACGATTGAGTGGGAATAGTCGATTTGACAATTAGACAATGTGCCAATTCGACAATGTCTTTGTCCTTCATACCCAGAAAAGGGATAGATCTATAGTCTAAATTTAGTTTCGATGCAAGTTTGCTGCAATTTAGCAAGGGCGAATTAATTTTCAGGCGAGCTTGCTACAATTTAGCAAGGTCAAATTAATTTTCAGGCGAGCTTGCTACAATTTAGCAAGGGCGAATTAATTTTCAGGCGAGCTTGCTACAATTTAGCAAGGTCAAATTAATTTTCAGGCGAGCTTGCTGCAATTTAGCAAGGTCAAATTTATTTTCAGGCGAGCTTGCTGCAATTTAGCAAGGGCAAATTAATTTTCAGGCGAGCTTGCTGCAATGTAGCAAGGTCAAATTAATTTTCAGGCGGGCTTGCTGCAATGTAGCAAGGTCAAATTAATTTTCAGGCGGGCTTGCTGCAATGTAGCAAGGTCAAATTACTTTTCAGGGGAGCTTGCTGCAATGTAGCAAGGTCAAATTACTTTTCAGGCGAGCTTGCTGCAATTTAGCAAGTGCAAATCATTTTTCAGGGGAGCTTGCTGCAAGTGTGATTAAACAATATGCCATTTCAACAATATTTCCAGCTTACCTTTGTTTCCCGGAAAACTAAAGTGATACAACGACGATATTTTCACTGCGAAGGATCTTTTCGCCGCTCCAGCGATAGGCCGACAATTGTCCTGATCCGACGACACAGCCGTCAATGCAGCAGATATTTGACTGAACGATGGTGGCACCTTCACTTAAGCAATAGTGCCCATTGAATACCGGGGGCTTATTGATACCATAAGGTTCAAACGAAGGGGCAATTTCCTTTGGAATTGTATATTCGGGTAGAATAAATTTATTCCCGAATGAAATTTCCCTGAAGGTCTTATCTTTAGGTGATTCCCACCAGTTCATCCGGAAAATTTTACGGCTCAACCCTTTGTTGCATTTCAGAATCAAATCCAGGGGACACTTGTATTCAAGCCCTTTGAGCAGCCGGTAGATAATGGCAGCGGCCGGTTGTTGCTTTTCATGAATATTTCGCAGAAAGTCTTTTTTCAATCGTCCTTCGGGCATAAAACTCCTGAGATAATTGATATCGTCATCGTTCCAGTAAGCATGTGCGATTCTGATTTCACCCAGATCAATATAAAAAGGCAATGTACGAAACCATTTCAAATGGTCACGCCATTCTAAATCAAGCCCTTTAAAGGCGGTGAGTGTACTTTGAATCTGGTTTCTGTTTCCGGCGATGTGACGCGAAAGATACATCCCCTTTGAATCTTTAATATGATACAAAATAGCGCTATACTCATGATTTCCGAGTATCGTTTGGGCAAAACCTGCCTCGGTCATCTGCCGGACGATCTGGATAGTTTCCCTGATTTCGGGTCCGCGGTTTATAAAATCACCAATGAAAATGGCCATACGCTCCGGATGTTGCCAGGTTCCGTTGGTCCTAACATACCCCATTGTCTTTAAGAGTTTCTTTAAAAGCGAAGCGTAACCATGTACGTCACCGATGATATCATATTGCCGAGATTTCATAGGCTTCAAAATTAGAAATATTTAGTAAACAACACCCAGGTTTTGACAGAGAAAAAAATTAACGGAAATTATTTACCGCTCACAAAAAATGGCAGGAAGACCATTTCGGGTTCTCCTGCCATTTTAATGACAATTCTGTATCGAATCGGATATTTTAACTATGCTACAGGAATATCTTTATTGACATTCTTGCTGCCGATTAAAGCGTAAAATAACAGATAAGCTAGACCTGCAACAATTACCCAATAACTAGGCATATAACCAGCGATATCTGCTACCCATCCCTGAAGTGCAGGAAGAATACCTCCACCGCAAACCATGACCATGAATATTCCTGAAGCAGCTGCCAGGTATTTTCCCAAACCTTCCACCGCAAGATTGAAAATACCGCCCCACATAATCGAGGTACAAAGTCCAACTAATACAAGGAATGCAGCAGTGATAGGCACTTCCAGTAAGCCAAATGAGGTTACACCAGCAACACTTTTTAATACAGGCATTGAAACCTGTATAGAAGCTGGAGTAAACATAGCCAACAGCACAAGTACCAGACCTAGCCCAGATGCAAAGGTAAGCATCGTTTTACTTGACACCTTTGCTCCTATTGAAGCTCCAACCAAACGGCCTATCAGCATCAGGAACCAATACGTACCTGCAACGAATCCTGCAGTAGTAGCATTCATTGGATTAGGAGTATTCGGATCAACAAGAAAATAATTCAAAACACCGGGAGTCCCAACTTCAACGCCTACATAGACAAAAATACCGATAGCCCCTAAAATGAAATGACGGAACTTCAAGGCACCAGCCATCAGGTTTGCCATTGGTTCAGAAGATTGCTGAGCGTGAGGTTCCGGAATGCTTACAAAATACAATACAACAAATACGATCGCGAATACAGCCATTGCTGCGTACATGAATGGGAAAATATCAGTGATTCTGGCTTTTGCAGCATCTCCAATTAAAATACCAACGATCATTGGTGTAGCAGTAGCCATTACTGAGTTGAAAGATCCTCCAACCTGAATCAGCTGGTTACCTTTATTACCACCACCGCCAAGAGTGTTAAGCATTGGGTTAACAACGGTATTCAACAAACACATAGAAAAACCTGCAACAAATGCGCCTGCAAGATAAACGGCAAAAGCTGAATCCTGCCCCGCATAACCTGAAAGATATTGGATACCTACTCCAACAAAGCCAACTGCAACAGCAATCAAAGCCGTTTTCTTGTAACCTATTCTTTGTAGCAAAATACCGCTTGGTATTCCCATTACTGCATAAGCAATAAAGTTGGCAGCATTCCCAAGAAGTCCTAAGAAATTAGTTACTGCAAATTGGCTCTTTAGCACAATTCCCATCGGAGCTGCCAGGTTTGTTACGAACGAAATCATACCAAAAAGCATGATCATCATGATGATTGGCACGGTGTAATTCTTGTTCTGAGTACTCTGAGTCATAATTTTAGATAAATTTATTATTAGTAATTATGTGATTTAATTTGGATTTAATGCTAACTGAAAATTTTTGAATTTTTCAGTTAGCAATAATACTAATTTTTTTAGAATAACTTCTTGCCCCCGTCACCGATTTCGGCGACGTAAAACACGGGTTTCAGACCGGTTTTCTGCTCGTAATTTTTACCAACCTGGGCAATGAAGGTATCGACAGCCTCGTCTTTCACAAGACTTACCGTGCAACCACCAAAACCGCCTCCGGTCATTCGTGTTCCGATTACTCCATCGATTTTACGGCCTTCTTCTACCATCGTATCCAATTCAATACCTGTGACTTCATAATCGTCGCGCAATGAATCATGCGATCCGTTCATTAATTCTCCGAACTTCACAAGATCACCAGCTTTCAGAAATTTCACGGCATCTTCGGTTCTTTTGATTTCACTAACAACGTGACGGGCCCGATTGCGGACAGTAACGTTTTCAATTTTGTCTTCAACTTTCAGGAAATCTTCCCATGAAATCTCCCCTAATGCAGAAATTTGCTGGAATGGCTGGATCGCTTTAACAGCAGCCTGACATTCTGCCACCCGCTCGTTATATTTACCCGAGTCGAGTTTGTGAGGACTATTGGTATTACTAATCACGATTTTTACACCGTCCAGTTTGACAGGAACTAAATCGTAAGCCAACGTATCACAATTGAGAAAAACGGCATGGTCTTTTTTGCCCATAGCTGAAACAAACTGGTCCATGATACCGCAATTAACAAGCGCATATTCATGTTCTGCTTTTTGGCCCATCAGTGCCAGTTCGATTTTGTCGATACCAAAACCATACATGTCATTGATTGCAACACCTGTAACTACTTCAAGGGCAGCTGAAGAAGATAATCCGGCGCCTGTGGGAACATCGCCATAAAATAACATATCTGCACCTTTATCAAAGGTCAGACCTTTTTTCATAAATTGTGCAAAAACACCGATTGGATAATTAACCCATTCTTTGCCAATGGCTTTATTTAAATCTTCTACTTTCACCTCTGCCACAAAAGGCATATTTAAAGAGGCAAATTTCACAGTTTTCCGGTCCGTTTTCCGGATTAAACAATAGATTCCGAAACTTAGTGCGCAAGGGAATACAAAACCGCCGTTATAGTCGGTGTGTTCGCCAATAAGATTTACACGACCCGGTGAAAAATAGCCACTTACTTCACCCTCGCCAAATTTCTCAATAAATTTTGCTTTTAATTGTTCGATCGTCATATTTATAAATAATTAAAGTATTAACTGGTAGGTACTGGTAGGGGCAAATGTATAATAATTTGACGTTAATGAAGGTACGTAAAAAATGTTTTAGAACAGATTTAAAGCGACCTCCTGACAATAAGCTTCGAAGGATTCCTGATCTTTATATTCTTATGATTTAATATCATATCAGCCAATGTTCTCCCCATCTGAATGAAATCGGTTGATATTGTAGTGATTCCACCTGCCACTACCTCTTTGAGCATTGTATCATTAAACGAAACAAGCCCTACATCTTCGCCTAACCGCAGATTCATTGAATCTGCATTCTTCACAATTCTGACGAGGTTTCGATCAGAAACGACAATATAAGCTTCCCCTTTTTGCACATTCCGTTTTTCGACAGAACGGATAATTTCGGCTTCCAGATTACATTCGTCACAGAATCTTTTGAACCCTGCGACGCGCTCTTCCGGCTCTTTGCCTCCAGGGAAAACCATGATCAGTTTTTGATACTTGCAAAAAAGTTCTTTGCCAGCCATCATCCCGTCGTAAACATCCTGTTCAAAATCCTGGTAGATGACCGGGTAATCGATAAGATCTGATTTAAGCCGGTCGAGGATGAATACTTTTTCGTCAGGAAGTTGCCGGACCACGTCAATCGAATTGTTGAAAGTGGCAGGCATGATAATGTAAGCGCTGTATTTTCCCACTGAACTTTCAATTAATTCTTTGTAGACATGGTAGTTGAAGTGGTGAAAATAGATGTCAACATTGATTTTATTATCTAACCGCTCCAAAAATGAGGTGTACAAATCTTCCTTGAATACATTTAACTCGTCGAAAAGGAGAAAAACCTGTCTGTCAAAATTCAGGTCTGTCTTTTCGATATAGTAACCCTTTCCGGGAACGGTAATTACAATTCCACGTGAGCGCAATTCGTTAAATGCAAGCATTACAGTGTCGCGCGAAAGCGATAACTCTCCGCAAATCTGATTGATCGAAGCAATTTTATCCCCTTTCTTAAGGAGACCTTGTTCGATCGCCATACAGACTGTATTAATGATCTGTCTGTACTTTGGAATTCCTACCGATTCGTCAATATTGAAGATATTTGTAATATTCACCTGGGATGGTTTTTTCAGGCAATAAAAATATGTTTTTTTTATATTTATCTTTACGTTTGTGAACAGATAACTAAATTTCATTTTATGGAACTAAAACGTGATGTTTTCGGAAATGCCCGGAGAGGCGAAAAGATTTTCTTATACACGCTTCGTAATGAACATGGTATTACTATTAAAATTACAAATTACGGAGGAATTGTAACTTCGGTTGAAACGCCTGACAAAAACGGGAAAAAAGCAAACATTGCTTTGGGTTTTAAGTCACTGGATGACTATCTGACCGATGCGTACATTGAAAATGGCCCTTATTTCGGATGTATAGCTGGTAGATATGCCAACCGTATCGCAAAAGGAAAGTTTTCTATCGATGGTAAAGAGTATACCTTACCAGTCAATAATGGTGAAAACTGCCTGCACGGAGGAATCACCGGATTTGATAAGGTTATTTGGGTTCCTAATTTAATTGAAAAACCTGATCTTGTTGGCGTTGAGTTGAGGTATCGCAGTGTCCATATGGAAGAAGGTTTTCCGGGAAATCTCGATTTGACCTTAACTTATACGCTGAATCATAAAAATGAATTTCATATTGATTATAAGGCGACTACGGACCGCGAAACTGTTATTAATCTGACGAATCACACCTATTTTAATCTTACGGGAAATAGCGAAACAACAATTCTTGAACATACCCTTCAACTTAATGCAAAGACTAAAACTGTTAATGATGAAGGATTGATTCCAACCGGAGAAATTGCCGAGGTAGCCGGAACTCCATTCGATTTTACGATTCCAACTTCAGTCGGATCACGTATCGGCGGATTACCTGATGGTTATGATTGTAATTTTATCCTGAATAATCCGAATGGAAAGCTTATAAAGGCTGGTATTTTGTCGGAAGAAACATCGGGAAGAACAGTTGAGGTATCAACAACTGAGCCTGGAATACAATTATATACTGGCTATTATATTCCTGAATTGACCGGGAAAAATGGTGAAAAATTTGGAAGATATGCCGGTCTTGCCCTTGAAACGCAGCATTATCCTGATTCACCAAACCATCCTGAATTTCCGTCCACGTCGCTCAAACCTGGCGAGGTATTTAAATCGAAAACAATTTACAAATTCGGAACTAAATAAAACCGCGTTATACTTCTTACACGAAGTCTGTAGCTCACAGTTACAGACTTCATTTTTATAACTGGTTCTGAACTTCTTTTCGGAACAAACGTTTAAGGTAAAACTATATCAATATGCGAACACTGATCGAACTTTTTGAAACGAGTACTGCGAAATTTCCGAATAATCCGTTGCTATGGGAAAAACCCAAAGATCGTTATATTCCATCTACCTATCTTGAAATCCGTCAACAGGTTTATGAATTTGGCGCGGGATTAATGTCGCTTGGATTTCAGAAAGAAGAACGGATTGGACTTCTTTCAGAAGGGAGGAACAACTGGTTGGTCAGTGAACTGGGCATCTTCTATTGTGGGGGCGTGAATGTCCCGTTATCGGTAAAATTGGAAGCGGCCGAACTTAAGTTTCGGTTAGCTCACTCCGGTTCCCGAATGGTGATTGTTTCAGCAGGACATGTTTCAAAAA
>Ga0209724_1002788_pt1 | contig 14734 bp, 7 predicted proteins | sample grotaG_FD_184143 | JGI IMG/M metagenome (GOLD analysis project Ga0209724, IMG submission 184143) | Glacier valley bacterial and archeal communities from Borup Fiord, Nunavut, Canada, to study Microbial Dark Matter (Phase II) -... | ecosystem: Environmental > Aquatic > Freshwater > Ice > Glacier ...
TCCGGGCTTCATCAGCCAATTTTTTAAGCTCGGCAACAACTTCAGGATAATATTCTTTCACATTATAACGCTCCCCCGGATCACGTCGCAGATCATACAATCCTTCCTCAAAGTCAAAGTTTTCATTGGTACTTCCCGGAAATCCGTCAACCCCAGGTTTAAACCCGATATAGGTCCGGCCTGGGTGTGCGAATACAAGTTTCCAATTGCCTTTCCGGATCGCTTCCAGACTATTCTTGCGATAATAGTACAGGAAAGTTTCACGCGGATTTGCATTTTGGTCACCGAGCATTAGCGGTAGAATATTCACCCCGTCAATTTTTTTCTCCGGAAGAGCAGACTTTGTGATATCAGCTATGGTAGGTAGAAGATCAATTGTTGAAGCCAGTCTGTTACAAATCGTTCCAGGGATGATATGGCCTGGCCAGCGCATCAAACAGGGTTCGCGCTGCCCACCCTCAAAGCTGTTGCCCTTGCCTTCACGTAAACCGCCTGTAGAACCTGCGTGATTGCCAAAATTCAGCCATGGTCCGTTATCCGATGTAAATATTACGATCGTATTCTTCTCAAGACCATTGTCCTTTAATACTTTCATGATTTCACCCACAGACCAATCAATTTCCATCATCACATCGCCAAACATCCCTTGTTCACTTTTGCCTTTAAATTTGGAAGAAACGGCAAGGGGAATATGAGTCATCGAATGGGCCAGGTACAGAAAAAATGGATGACTTTTGTTTTCTGTAATAAAGCTGACAGCCTTTTCTGTATAAATGGTGGTCAGCTGTGATTGGTCGTCAAGCGTTTTGATTTCCTTGACCTTTTCATTTCCCTCAATAAGTGGAAGTATCGGATACCTGGACTTTTTGGAATTTTCTGTAGCAGGTTTTCCATCGAAATCAACCGGCCACATATCGTTAGAATAAGGGAGACCAAGATACTGATCAAACCCTTGCTGCAATGGAAGAAACTGACGTTGATGACCCAGGTGCCATTTTCCGATGGCACAGGTTTTATATCCTTGCTTCTTTACTACTTCGGCAATTGTTTCTTCTGATGGATTTAGTCCGATTTTTGAATCCGGCATTAACGCACCGGAAATGCCAACACGATTAGGATAACATCCGGTTAGGATTCCGGCACGAGAAGCGCTGCATACAGCCTGGGCAGATAGAAAATTGGTGAAGCGAATGCCTTGAACAGCCATCCGGTCAAGATTCGGCGTTTTGTACTGACTTGCCCCATAACAACTTAAATCGCCGTATCCCAAATCATCCATAAAAATGAGAACTACATTGGGCGAATGCTGCTGAGCATTAGAAGTGTTTACTGCCAGTGATGCGGCAGTTAACACAAATATTGATTGAAGTTTTTTCATATTAATAATTTCCTTTATTACGATGATCAAAATGAGGACGTTCGGTTCGTTTTAACGGAATATACATGCCTCCGGTCGATTCCATCCAATCGTACAAATCGTGGTTTAATCTTATGATAGTATCCTGAAGTGCAGGTACATCTATCAGGTTATGCATTTCGTTGGGATCGTTTTTTAAGTCGTAAAACTCGTTGGTATCCCAAATTCCATAGTATCGGATATACTTGTATTGATCGGTACGAACCCCATGCATGGTTGGTGTTTGCGGAAATTCATGTTCCCAGTAATATTCGTAGAAAATACGATTACGCCATGGAATATCTTTCCCCTGCAAAAGTGGGATAAAATTTTTTCCTACCATTTCCTGAGATTTGTCTAATCCTGCACAGGATAAAATGGTCGGAGCAATATCCACATTTTGAACCATTTTTTCTAATACCTGGCCACCTTTAAATAATTCAGGACACCTCGCCAACATTGGAACCCTGACCGATTCTTCGTAAAATTGACGTTTGTCTATAAGCCCATGTTCTCCCCAGGCAAAGCCATTGTCTCCCATGTAAATAACCAATGTATTATCTTCAATGCCTGCAGCTTTTAAATAATCAAGAAGTGATCCGATACTTTCATCCACTGACATCAATGTTTCACAATAATTGATTACCTGGTCTTTCCACGGGCGACCATGGTAGGAATAGTCAACGCCATGCCAGCTTTCGCGTTGATTTTTAACCCAGTTAGGTGACATATTTTCTCCATAATATTCCTTTCCGTGAGCTGCTTTACCAGTTTTGGGGTCAATAGTAGGAAGTTGCTTAATTCCATAATAGGGTGTATTGAAAGATTCAGGAATAACTAATTGCTTGCCCACATACATACCTTTATGTCGCTTGGCTGGATTGAATTCAGCGTGTACGCCTTTATGTGACAAATAAACGAAGAACGGCTTATCTGCTTTTATCTGCCCTTTCATAAAGTCAATGGCATGTTCGGTAAGCAGATCTGTCACATAGGTACTATCCTTATATTGTTTCCAAACACCATTAGTATTTAGTCGGGGATTGTAATATTCCCCTTGTCCTTTAAAAGCTTCCCAATGGTTGAAACCTGGTTGTGGTTCACCAGAATCATTTCCCATGTGCCACTTGCCAAAAAAACCGGTTCGATAGCCTGCTTCCTGAAGATATTGCGGAAAAAATGTTAACCCGTCCGGAAGCGGAGCTGAATTATCAACTACTTTATGGGTATGCGAATATAGCCCGGTCAGAATTGAAGCCCGGCTTGGGGAACAAAGAGAGGTAGTTACAAATGCATTTTTAATGTATGCGCCTTCAGCCGCCATACGGTCCATATTCGGTGTTTTAAGCCACAGGACTTTTCCAACAAATCCCATATAATCATACCGGTGATCATCAGAAAGAATGAAAACCACATTACGCGGCTTACCACTCTTGTCGAGTTTGGGTAAATGAAGCGGGTTTGCTGCTTCAGAAATATTGCAGCTCGCTAAAGTAAGCGTAGCCAAAATAAAGTTAAAATGTTTCATATTATATAACCATTTAGGATCATTTTATATGCAAATATGTTGTAATAAATGTTGAAAAAATTCTAATGTGGAAAAGTTTGTTTATTTCAACCTGATTTGATTACTCTGTAATTATTCAGAATAATAAAATCAGGTTTTATAGATGCATTTAAATTCAAGTCAATGATTTAAATTTGTTTTATTCAATAACCCGCTTAGCAATTATACTTTGAGCATACCCAATCCGACAGGCAGTAGCTTCTATTATATCACCTTCTTTTACAGAAATGGGAGATGTATATAAAAGCCAATTATTTGAGTTATCTCCTTTCCCATTTATACGGTAGGCAATTGAGCTGCCTTGCGTATTACACCGAATCTCATACATCTCCTCCATCTTGTTGATTACAGGCATACTCACTTCCTTTTGAATTCCATCAGGAATCATGAAATTACGCATTTCCAATTCGGTAAGAAACCAGTTTTCATTATAATCACGGATCCATTGGTTATAGGATGATCTTAGGCGCTTAATTTCAACGGAATAACGTGAGTCACTTATTAAATTATTCATTTCATGAGGATCATTTTTCAAATCGTAAAACTCTTCTGCCGGCCGTGGATCCATAAACCATTTCATCTGATTTTTATTTAGTAAACCAGCATCCTTTTTTGCCAGAATATCACGCATCATTGGCATCTCCATCCTAAATTTAATATCATTATAACCAGAAGTTTCGGGCATATAATTCCGAATATACTGGTACTTTTTATCTCTGATCGTTCCAATCTTGTCAATAGCTTCATCACATCTGTCTTTAGCCCCGTAAATATATTCCCTGGGCAAAGACTTGTATTTTCCAAGAAATGATTTACCGTGCATATATTGAGGTGCCTTTAATTGGGCCAATGATAAAATTGAAGCTGGAATATCCACGAAGCTGCATAGCTGATCATCAATTGTTCCCGCGTTCTTTTTATGAGGATAGCGAATAATTAAAGGAACCTGAAGCCCTGAATTGTACACTTCTCTTTTCCCGCGGGGCAAAGGTCCTCCATTGTCGGAATAAAAAATAATAATCGTATTTTCCAGCAAACCAGCCTGCTTCAGTTCGTCAATTTTTTCTTGTACAAGGCTGTCCATGACCGTAATATTACTATACATACGAGCAATATCCTTTCGCACGACAGCGTCATCAGGATAATACGGTGGAACATTTACCTTATTCGGATCAATTGTCATTGGTTCGTTTGCTCTTTTCCATATTTGAGATTCATGAGTCACTTCAAAATTAAATATTGAAAAAAACGGCTTATCCCGGGGTGCATTTTTCCAGTGTGCATTTTTACCATTTTCATCCCAGGCGGTAAGAGGAGGTGCGAATTGGTAATCTGTTTTTGCATTATTTGTACAATAATAACCGGAAGCTCTAAGGAATTCGGGATAGCATTTTACGCCATCTGCCAATACAACATCATAAGGCACAATCCCGTTGGGCATAAATTTTTTTTGGCCTTGATTCCGCATTTGATTGGCGCCTATTGCAGAAGGATACATTCCAGTTATTAAAGATGCCCTGCTTGGAGCACTGACACCCATAGATGTACAGAAATTGGTAAATCTTACCCCTTCGGTAGCTAACCGGTCTATATTAGGTGTAACTGCAACAGGATCACCATAACATCCAATAAATGGACTTATATCTTCACACACCAGACATAGTATGTTAAGGGGCTTTTCCTGAGCTGATAAACCATAAGTTAAAAAGAACATCAGGGATGCATTATATATTGTTTTCATTCTTAGATATATTTAATTATTTATTTGAACATTTTAATAAATTTTTGATCATTGGCATTTCATCCGTTTTACTATTAAATATTATTCATCAACTACTCTATTCAAATGATCGCTATTTTATTTTGGATTGGTAAAAGGAGGCCGTTCAAATCGGGGTGGATTTTCCACTACCCTTGGGTCCCTAGCGCGGGTGAGCTCCTTTATCATTTGATCAGCCAATTTCTTTTTTATTTTAGCGAACTTTGGAATCCCAGCAAGGTTGTTTATCATGTCGGGATCCTTTCGAACATCGTATAGTTCTACTTCCGGACGTTTACCGAAAGCGATTTCGTAATACCACTTCCATTGCGGCAAAAGTCTGTGTTCTACAAGCCATGCCTTAGTGGGGCTGCTATCCATATCGGCAAACGCTATAAAGGTGTTTTGTTCCAGTTCTTCTACATTAGGAGTATTATACGGGGTGATAGCACCTGGCGATCCCATTGGCCATCGATCTGGCTCGAAATTATGAACATAAACATAATCAGGGGTACGTAAAGAGCGCATTGGATATGGTAGGTTTCCTTCTCGTGCTGATGCGACATGACGTTCGCGACCAGTTATGACCCAGTTACGGGTAGGATCAATAGTACCGCTCTTGTCAGACAATAACAATGGTAAAAGCGAACGTCCATATAAGTTATCGGGTAGCTTAATACCTCCAATTTCCAAGAATGTTGGAGCAAGATCAGGCAATCTCACAAAGTCATCTACAATGCGACCACCTTTCCCTTCCGGCATACGAATAATAAGTGGAATGCTCACACCCATGTCATAAAGATTGCATTTCCCCGAAGTTACACCAGGCATACCATGGTCGCCACTCAGAACAATGATTGTGCGGTCAGCCTCTCCGGACTCTTCGAGACGTTTTAACAGGACGCCAACATAGGAATCAACAGCCTGGCATTCACCTAAATAGTCGGCTATATCTTCGCGCACCTCCGGTACATCTGGAAGGAATTTGGGCAACTTTCCTTTCAACGAATCGGGTTCAATGCCCCAGAGTTTTTTACCGCTACCTTTCACCCATTTGCGATGGGTAGTCACCGGACCGAAAAAGTAGTGCCAAGGCTTGCCCTTTTCGGTAGAGGATAAAAAGTCATCGAAATTTCCCCGAACCTGTTCAAGAATCTTCTGACGAGCTGCTGCTACACTTAATCCGCTATTTACCATCGGTGTGGCATTGATTGAGAAATGCTGAGGTAAACTGCCATGTTTCTCGAAAGCATATTTTTGTCCGCCAAAAGGAGCATCAATGGGAGTACCAGGACCCCAAACTTTATAGCTTTTTCCGATGGTGTAACCTGCATCGCGGAGCATGAGTGGGTAACTTGGGATGGAGTCGTTCCATACTGCACCGTTCAGAATCGCGCCACGATCACAATTAAAAAAGTAGCGTCCCGATAATAGCGAACTGCGGCATGGCGTGCAACTTGGAGCATTGACGAAAGCATTACGAAATAAAACCCCATCCTTCGCAACACGATCAACATTGGGCGTTTGCACTATATCGTTCAATGTTGAACGTCCGTCAAGTCCCTTATAGCAACTTGCATAGCGCCCCCAATCATCGGCAAAAACAAAAAGAATATTGGGTCTTTTTACCGGATTGACTTTTGCGTCTGCCAACTGGGGATATAATACACCAGCAAAACAAGCACCTAACAACACATTGATATTGATTGACTTTTTCACACGTAATTATTTTAGCTCAATATCTTTTCAGCGTATTCAACACATTTGCTCACTTCCTTGGCTGCATCTGAATCAACCTGTACTTCGTATTCCAGTTCAATATCAACGTAAATGGGCCATTTCTCCTTTTTCAGTATTAAGAGAACATCGGCAATTGGCATTTCACCCTTACCCCACACCTGATTGGTATTTGGAGGTATCGATTTGGATCCGCTTTTGTCTTTCATGTGAATACTGAATATCCGGTCGTGAAGCCTTTTGATCAGATCATTTGGATGTAATCCGGTAGAGCCAAAATAGTGCCCTGCATCAAAATTCAACATGATATTAGGCGAATACGCAAGAAATTTGTCAAAGCTAAATCCTGGTTCTGCCGGTTGCATGTGTTGATGGAAAATGGCGTACATTTTATGTTTTTCGGCAAATGGCCCAAGACGTTTACAGGCTTCCTCTCCAATTTCATTGGTAACCCCTTTGGCGCCAATGGCTTTTGCTGCTTTAAAAGCATAATCAATTTCTTCGTCAGTCCAGTTTGCCGGCGAAAATTTCACAATATGAATATTTATGCCCACGTCATTAAATAGCTTCCGAAGATCGGAATATTTTTTCATGGGAACTGAAAGTCTCCATTTGCGTTGAGCTTCGGTTGCCACAGCCAATGCCTTTTCGTATTCTGCTTTTTGCTCTTTGGTTTGAGCAACACCACGCGGAGGCCGACCCGGCCCCTGAGGTAATCCGAGATAATCTTCGGCAATGTTCCCCATTAATTCCAGATCGCTGATGCCTGCCTGCAAACAATAACTGATAATGTCTTTTGGACTTGACGGCATACTGCGCCAACTATAGCTAATAGCTCCTATCTGAACACCCCCGAATTTTGAATTTGGCTTTGCATCATTAACATCTACAGAAAAATTCTTGAAACCGTAATTAAAAGGTAATGCAGATAATGCAGTTACGGCAGCTGCGGCATTTAAAAATTTGCGACGTGATAACTTGTTTTCCATTATTATATTTTCTAAAATTTGAATTGTAAATATCAAAACATTATATTATTCTTCGGAAAACCAACATACGAAGGTTCATCGCCTCGAAGTGAGGAATTTGATCAGCTTTAATAACCAATGCAGTCGCGCCCTTGTCCATTTTGATGTTACCCAGTATGAAAGGAATCCAGCCCTTTTCGAAGGACTCTGCCCGCGGAACCCGGTCTAAATCGGCACCCAACATAGGAGTATCGTTTGATTTGGTCAGTTTTGAAATCAGCCTATTACGACCTACTTTCAGATTTATCATTGTACCAGCATCCTCGCTTGCACAGGTGTAGTAAACTATTACCTCAAAAAGACCGGATTCAACTACTTCAACATTCCATGTGATGCTATCGGTTGTCTTTGTCCAATTGGTAAAAAAGGAGCTGTTTGGATATTTGTTGGAGCGTTCGATTCCACCATGTGCTTTACCATCACGCGCCGGCAACTTTGAAAAATGTTCTTTGGGATGTCCTAATAAGAAGGGACGAGTATCTTTTTGGGGTAATTCAGTTAGGATATTTTCGTTGTAATAAGCCAACGATTTTTTAAGTTTTTCAAGCATTGCCGGGTTTGAAACGGAAATATCATTTTTCTGCTCCCGGTCGATCTTTGTATTATAGAGTTGGCCTTCGCTACTCAATAGAAAGTCCTGAACACGTACAGCAGTTTTATTGCCCCAATGGCTAAAAAGAGTGCGGTCAATGTTATGATCTTCGTTGTTCAACAGTATTGATTTTAGACTTACTCCATCCAACGGCCTATTATATGATTTCGGTTTAACCTCTGCAAAATCCAACAAGGTGGGGAGTATATCGACAACAGAGGAGAGTTGTTCCACGTTACGCCCGGCTTGAATCTTTCCCTTCCATCGGATGAAAAAAGGACTTCGTACACCTCCCTCATCTGTTGAGCCTTTAATTCCTTTCATTCCTGCATTCCAACGGTGTCCGTTTGGTCCATTATCTGATAGATAAATGATAATTGTGCGATCGTCCAATCCAAGCGTTTTGATGGTTTCCATCATACGCCCAACATTCCAATCCACAATCTCAGAGAGTGCCAGGACGGCTTTCGTATGTGTTTTATCCTCTCTTGATGCTTCGGCAGCATTTTGGGTTATGTTTATATTTTTATACTTATTCCACCAATTGTCCGGCACTTGCATCGGGCTATGTGGGGTATTATATGGAATATAAACAAAAAACGGCTTAGCTTTATTTTTTTTCACATAATCTATCGCCCTATTGGTCAAATCATTTGTGATAAACTCTTTCCCTTCCACAATTTCGCCGTTATGATCCAGCATCGAATTCCAATAGTTGCCCAAATGTCCCGAACAAAACCCATAAAACTCATCAAAACCACGGGCATTGGGATGATATGGATATTGTGTGCCGCTATGCCATTTACCAAAGGCTCCGGTCATGTAACCTGCCTTTTTGAAATAATCAGCTATAGTTGTCTCATCAAGATCAATCCGCTCTCCACCGTTTGAAACATCATAAACGCCAGCTCTAACGGCATAGCGTCCTGTCAACAACTCTGCACGCGTTGGTGAACAAACGGGACAAGCATAAGCATTTGAAAATAAGACTCCTTCGCGGGCTATTCGGTCAATATTAGGGGTATTTGCCGCTATGTTACCATTGATGGAAAGATCGCCCCATCCCTGGTCGTCAGCTAAGAAAATGACGACATTCGGACGTTTCTCTTGCCCGGTTACAGAACCCACTGTCAACAGTAACGCTGGAATTACTTTAAATAGGTTATTCATTGATGTAATATACATATTTATTACATTGTTAATTGATAAGAATGAAATCAGAGAGGATTGCCTTAAATGCCTTACAATTACCGCTTATACGGCCTCTTTGTGAAAAATCTCTATTTAAAACATAAGTCTACTCCGAAAGTTTCAAATCATTGATTTTTAATTTTTTGATCTTTCTGAAGTAGACTCATTTATCAACTATTTAATAATATCGGAATAAACAAAATTTGGTGTTGAACTCCAACCTGGATTTTGTTTCAACACACCATTAGATTTCACGATTTCCTGATTCGGAATAATAAAAAATGCATTTGCCTCAGGGCGGTATTTAATAGTAACGGTACCTTTCACGCCAGATTGTAATACTGGTACATCTTTCACTTTGGCATAAGCGGATTCTGCATCATGCCATCTTTGAAGGTCTTGTGTTCGAATACCTTCGAAAGCTAACTCATATCGACGCTCCTTTTTAATATTTTCAAGTGTAACTGGAACAGAAGGAAGTCCTACACGGGTTCTTACACGATCCAAATAGGTTTGAGCCTTCGAGCTACCTAATTCAGCTCCCATAAGGAGGACATCAGCCAAACGAAGTATTTTTGTGCTTAAAGTATTGCAGGCTGCCTGGGCTGAATTTGCACCATACAATGCAACACAGATGCTTATGGCATTGCTGAAATCTTTATTTGGTCCTGATGCGGGCCACTCCCAAATAGGTAAGTTCTTTTTGTCGTAGTAACCTGTTACCTGCACGCTGTTCCAAAGTTCCGGTTGGAAATGTAGATCTCCCTCGGTAATTAGATCTTTTGTATTGCAGATTGAACCTTTTTTTCGTGGGTCATTGTCGGGCCACTCATCATACAACTGAGAATTGACCGTTCCAAAACCGTAACCGAAACCAAATGGAGAGCGTTTTTGTTGTCTAAAACCAGAGAAAACAGCCATCATATTGACCTTTGATAGAGGCGAGTAAACTATAGAAAACAGGGTTTCGGTATCTCCTTTCCCGTCTCCAACCCATTTGAGATTATTATCTTTTACGAACTTATAAGTGTTTACATAAGAATAACCCCACAAGTTGCGATAATCGGGAACAAGTGAGTGGCCACTATTTGCGATACAATCATCCAACCAGCCAATCACTTCGTTTTTTGACATACTAGTACCATCGGTTAGTTTAATGTCATTTTTGTTATAAAATCCGGTATAATACAAAAAAACGCGTGCCAACAGTCCTTCAGCCGCCCATTTGGTTGCATGTCCAATTTCACTCACTTTAATTCCAGAAAAAGGAGTTGCTGGAAGTTTCGTTATTGCCTGTTTCAGATCAGTCGCAATTTGCCCAAACAGTACATCAGAGGCAGCTTGAGGAAGGTTTTCAGCATTTGTCGAAATTGGCATGGGAACATTTCCAAAAATATAGCCTAATTCGTATAAATAGTAGGCCCTCATGAAAGATGCTTCACCAATATATTGATCTTTAACTGCTTCAGAAGTCCATTCAACACCATCGATATTTTCAAGTACATAATTTGCGCGAAAAATACCTTGATACAATCGTGTCCAAAGCCCAATAAATTTATTCACATCATTTATAACGAAATTATTCATTGCATAGGCATGAAAGTCATTAGTTCCTCCCCCTCCGAATTGATCGTCCGATACAATATTCGACATAAGTAACGAATTATTGTAATCAGCTGCATATAATTTGGAATAAACCGCTGATAATGCCTGAGAAATATCTGCCTCTGTTTTTGGAAAACTGGTGTTATTTTTTTGCGTATAGCTCTTTGTATCTAAAAAATCGCTGCATCCTGTTATTAATATAATAACAAATGCTATTGAAATAATTTCTTTCATATCCTTTTCTTTAATAAGTCAATTAATATACTATTGATACACCAAACATAGCTGTACGGGGAGCAGGATAAAATCCAATATCAACTCCTTTTGCCCATGATTCTTCACCGTATCCTACATTCGGATCCATACCAGTGTATTTTGTAAAAGTCGCCAGATTATTCACTGCAACATAGGCTCTCAGTTGTTGCAAAGGAGCATTTTTCCAGATTTTCTTGAAATCATATCCAAATGTGAAGTTAGTGATTCTCAAGTACGAAGCATCCTGTACGTAGAGGTCGGATATATTCATAAAATTAGGATGCGGAGAATACATCATTCTAGGAAGTCGGTCAGAAGTGCCTTCTTCTGTCCAACGTCCCAAAATATCAATAGGATAATTTTGCTGCGGCAAACCAAATGTGCGAAAGTTTTGTATCACACTGTTTCCGAATACACCGGTAGAGTTCATACTTAAATCAAACCCTTTGTACCCCATACTAAAAGACAATCCCATAGTAAGTTCAGGATTGGGGTTACCAATCATAGTTTTATCTTCATCGCCACTAATAAATTTCCCGTCACCGTTAAAATCAACAAATTTTACATCTCCAGGCTTTGCAGTGGGCTGAAGCATTTCTCCTTTTGAATTTACATAGTTCAAAATATCATTTTCATTTTGAAAAACACCTGTAGTCTTAAATCCCCAAAAGTAGCCAATCGGATAGCCCACCTGAGCGCGGTATACTTCAGGTGTATTATTCGATAAAACATTTGCTGCACCATGAATTATACCTTCGCTGTTGGCAATATTAAGCACCTTATTTTTATTGCAGGCGAGATTTAGATTAACGTCATAAGTGAATTCTCCTGCTTTGTCTTTCCAATTCAAAGCTACCTCTACCCCCCTATTCTCTACATCGCCTCCATTTATAAAGGAAGCACCTGTTCCATAACTTGCTAATATTGGAGTTTGTACAAGCCAATCTCGAGTGACCTTACTATACCAATCAAAAGCTAAACCCAAACGTGAGCGGAGAAAACGCGAATCAAATCCTATGTTTGTTTGTTCAGATGTCTCCCATGAAATGTCGGGGCTTGGCAGAATATTTGGATATGCTCCTGAAGATAATGTTTTTTGCACACCTCTGTCAAAAGCATAGTTTCCATCGGCATCAGAAGCAACAGTTGAGAGGTACTGGAAAGGGGTAATTGATTGATTACCATTTTGGCCCCAGCTAACTCTAAGTTTAAAAAATTCCAACCATTTTTGCTGAGTCTCCATAAACGATTCACTTGTCAACACCCAACCACCCGAGATTGATGGGAAATATCCCCATTGTTTTCCCGGAGCAAAATTAGATGACCCATCCGCTCTGAAAATCGCAGTTACCAAATATTTCTCTTTGTAATTGTAATTTGCACGCGCAAAATAGGATTTTAGTTTTATTTCACTGTAAGGACTTCCTGATAAAGTAGTTTTACTTGGATCAATAGCCTTGGAATTATCCAAATATGCATATTCCAAACTGTTGAAACTGGCAAAAATATTGTTGATATTTGAACCGGCCAAACTTGCACCTAATTGGCCTCCGGAAGCTTCGGCGGATTGCCCGACCAAAACATCAAACATATTATCTGTGATTTTAAAATCATATTTGGCCGTGTTCTCAAAGCTCCATCCAAGACCCATTCCCATTGATTGGTTTGTTACATCAAGCGTACTTGTTGTTTGCGTACCCAAATTATAGGTAGGTGTAAAACGATTATTCATGTTTGCCCCCACATTTATTCCAAAAGTGGATCGAAGAGTTAATCCTTTAATTGGTTCTATGACAACATATGCATTCCCATTGACCGAATGATATTTATTATTATTCATGCCTTGCGTTAAAATCATCCTGGCAATTGGATTGGCACCAGATGGTTCCCAAGGTATTGCAGTAATATAAGTTCCATCCGTATTTTTTGCGTTAGGTTGAAAAGGATTTTCATTTAGCAGATTGCGCACATTACTACTCGTTTGATTTCCTACGTTTATACCATTTTGTGTATAATAGGCATAGGAAAGATTTTCACCTATTTTAAGCAATTTTCTGTTTTGAGAATTCTTTATTACATTGACCTCACTATTTATGTAGAAAGTTGATCGATTGTATTTTGGGCTAACCGGATTTCCGATTGTTCCTTCCTCGGAGAAATTGGAGAATCCTGTTGCATATATGGCTGTGCTACTCCCACCTCTGAGGTTGATGGAGTGACGTTGGGTGGGAGCGTTGTGAACCAAAGCTTCGCCCAACCAATCGACCCCTCGGTTTGAACCATTGCTGAATGAGTCCCAATTGGGTACCAAACTTGCATAATTGAAAGGATTTAATCCTGAATTCGCTGCCGCCTCGTTCATAATCTGGGTGTATTGCTGGGCATCCAATGTCTTCATTGGTTTGTAAACATTAGAGAAACCAATATATCCATCATAAGTAAGGGTGGGTTTAGATTCCAATCCCTGTTTTGTGGTAATCAGAATAACACCATTGGCAGCACGGGCACCGTAGATAGCGGCTGAAGCTGCATCTTTTAAGACATCCATCGAAGCAATTGAAGATGGATCTAAGTCGTTGATTCCACCTCTGACTATCCCATCTACCACATAAAGAGGGCTAGAGTTACCTGTAGTTCCTACGCCACGAATTGTAACTTTATATGCTGATCCGGGTTGACCAGACGTTTGTGTTATATCCACTCCAGGAGCACGACTCTGTAATGCACCCAAAGCATTAGCGGTATTCTGTTTTAGAATATCAGAACCTTTTATTTGAACTGTGGCACCGGTCACTAACTTCTTTTTTTGAATTCCATAACCAATAGCAATAACTTCCTCAAGTCCAATTGATTCGTCATCCAAAACAACATTTACAGTTGTTTGATTTCCAATGAGAATCTCCTGCATTTTCAATCCCACAAAGGAAAACTGCAAAGTTGCATTTTCAGGAATATTTGCCATTGAATAATTACCATTGTTATCAGTTATTACTCCTGTGGTAGTACCTTTTACAACTACTGATACACCGGGAAGTGTTGCGCCTGATGAGTCAGTCACTTTGCCTTTCACTGATTTTTGTTGCTGCTGACTTTGGGGAAAAGAATTGCCCTGTCCCTTATCAATCAGGACGATCTGCCGGTTAACCACTTCGTAAGAAATGGAGGTTCCTTTAAAAATCTGATCCAATAAATATTCAACCGATTTTTCTTTAACGTCAACATTTACAGTCCTGTTCACATCAATGTTTTCATTCTTGTAAAGAAAGAAAAACTCGCTTTGGTTCTCAACCGTTTTTAACACATCCCTGACCGTGGCATCTTTCAAGGAGATACTTAGTTTTGTTTGTTGAGAGTACACACTGGCACTTAAATGAATAAGAGTTGCCAATAGAAAAAATACAGTTAGTTTCATAACACGTAACCATTTAAAAAGGGCGCGATTAAGCCCCTCGTCATTAAACCATTTTTTTTGCATACTTTTGTAATTATTAGGGTTAAACAAATCCCATTGTCGTGGGATATTTTATCCATGTTTCATGCTTCAACATGAAATTTAAGGAAAAGTGTTTCAGCACTTTTCCTTTTTTTATCATGGTTTTTTTAT
>Ga0209724_1002791_pt1 | contig 14726 bp, 5 predicted proteins | sample grotaG_FD_184143 | JGI IMG/M metagenome (GOLD analysis project Ga0209724, IMG submission 184143) | Glacier valley bacterial and archeal communities from Borup Fiord, Nunavut, Canada, to study Microbial Dark Matter (Phase II) -... | ecosystem: Environmental > Aquatic > Freshwater > Ice > Glacier ...
TCAACTCCTTTGAAGCTTTGAGAAAAGTCAATTCGACAATATTGCAACCTCACGCTGCCAAATGGTTGATCATATTACAGCGAGTTGCTGCTGTTTTGGTACTCCCTCTACTTGTCTATTCCGGTTATCTTACCTTTCAAAATCGAACAAAAATAAATCCGCAAGAGCAGGTAATGATGCAAACAATCTCTTCCAGACAGGGGATGGTTACCCAATTTGCCCTTGCTGATGGGACAAAGGTCTGGTTAAATTCTGGTTCTCAACTGCAATTTCCCAGCCGGTTTTCAGGTGACAAACGTGAAGTTATACTTAAAGGAGAAGCCTTTTTCGAGGTCACAAAGAATGAGAAACAGCCTTTCCGGGTAAATGCGAATGAGTTGAAAGTTGAGGTACTTGGAACCTCTTTTAATGTGGTCAGTTTTGATGATGACACGCAATCAGAGGTTGTTTTGGTCACAGGCAAAGTGGCACTCTCTTCCGGAAATGGGCAAATTGTAAAAGAATACGGTAATATAATTCCAGGACAAAGAGCAGTATATAAAAAAGAGAATCAAGAGGTCATTACCAAGGAAGTAGATGTTGAGAAATATATCGCATGGCGTGATGGGAACCTTATTTTTCAGGACGATTCGATGGAGGATGTGGTCAAACGACTAAGTCGTTGGTTTAATGTCGAAATTGTGATTAATGATCCCGAAATAAAAAATTACATCTATAAAGCTACATTTCGCAACGAAAACCTGGTACAGGTATTGAATTTATTGAAACTATCTGCCCCTATTGATTACCGGATTACCGATCGGAAAGTGCTCGCAAATGGAGATTTTACAAAACAAAAAGTTTATCTGATGAAGAAGAAAAGTTAAAAAATATCGGGGAAGATGTAGCCACATCCGCCCCGACACGTACTGGCAAACTTTTTTCGACGAAAGTTTGCCTGGATAAATAGTAATAACTAAAATCATTTCAAAAGTATGAAAAAAATGTTCCGTTTAATGCGGGGATGTGAGAAAAATGTCCATCTCCGAAAAACCTGGATGATTATGAAGCTTACAACGTTTCTGTTCTTCATTGCTATTACACAGTTGATAGCTTCCGAAGCGTATTCCCAAACGACTAAAATGACACTGCAACTTAAAGGTGTTGCGGTGAAGCAGGTGCTGGATCAGATCGAAGACAACAGTGAGTTCTTCTTTCTTTACAACAGCAAACTGATAGATATCAACCGTAAAGTGAATGTTGATGCAAAAGATCAACAAATTGACGAGATTCTGAATAACCTGTTCCAGGAAACCGGTGTGGTTTACACAGTAGTTGACCGCCAGATCGTGCTGACCAACAAATCCGATCAGGCCGGGTTTATCAGTCAAAGCAGCCAGCAACAGGGCAAGAAAGTATCGGGCAAGGTGATCGATCAGACAGGGATGCCAATCCCGGGAGCTGCCATCGTCGTAAAAGGAACTACAATAGGTATCACTTCTGAAAATGATGGTAGTTATTCATTAACATTGCCTTCAGATGCAAAAGTGCTTATATTTTCCTTTGTTGGAATGAAAACGCAGGAGATTGCAGTCGAAGGAAAAGCAACTCTTAATGTTAAGCTTGAAGAAGAATCAATTGGAATTGAAGAAGTTGTTACTATAGGATATGGTACATCGAAGAAAAAAGATCTAACAGGAGCCGTTGGTCGTGTTGATATGAAAGAGAGCAGAACGCAGCCAAATACAAATGCTTCGCAGATCTTAAGGGGAACAACAGCAGGTGTTCAGGTAACCGACAACGGGCGACCGGGGTCTAATGGTTCGATCATTATCAGAGGCCGAAATTCAATCTCGGCCAGTAGCGATCCTTTGATCGTTTTGGATGGAATAATATATGCAGGTGGAAGTTTATCTGATATTAATCCAGGGGATATTGAATCAATTGACATTTTGAAAGATGCCAGTTCTGCTGCAATATATGGTTCGTTGGCAGCGAATGGCGTTATTGAGATAACTACCAAAAAAGGGAAAGAAGGGAAACCAAAGATCACATTCAATACCTATACAGGTGTATCCGACTTTGCGCATATTCCTGATTATATGAATGCTGAACAATATTTGGCTGCACGAAAAGATTATGAAGTTGCTGCTGGTGGTTCAGTTCCTTTTCAACCTACTGAGTTGGAGAATATTGCCGCAGGCCGATCAATAGATCCCTTCAAGGAGGTTAAGCAAAATGCCCCAATTTCCAACTTTGAGCTAAGTGCTTCAGGAAAGGCTGATAAAGTAAATTACTTCTTCTCGGGATCATACTCCGATATAAGTTCTCCTGTAAAAGGTGATAATTTCAGCCGTTTGGCGAGTCGGTTAAATGTTGGAGTTCAGGCAACAGACTGGTTGAAAGTTGGCATTAATTCAGGATATTCGTCCAGAGACGATTCCGGAGTTCGTGCAAATCTTGGAAATACTACATACTTAAGTCCCTATGCAAGTCTTTTTCTTGAAGACGGTGTTTCTCCAAAGCCATTACCGATGGATATCGGATTAGTGGCAAATCCTCTGATTGGCTATCTCCTCAATGACAGACTTTCCATAACAAATGCTTTATTTACAAATGGATATTTAGATGTAGAAATTCTGAAAGGGTTATCTTATAAGCTTAATGCCGGTTACACACGCACAGACTCTAAGCTTTTTACTTATAGTCCTTCATATGAGCCATTAAACAGGCTTGGTTCTGGTTCAAAACGTCAAGGTGAAAGCCAGAATCTCACCTTAGAAAATATTATTAAATACGGCCGGACAATTAATGAACAGCATAAAATTGATTTGACACTCTTATATGGTATTTATGAATATAAAGATCAATTCTCAACGCTCTCAAGTCAAAATATTTTTAATGATGCATTAGGCTATAACTCGCTTGAAATAGGTCAAAGTTTTAATATTGATACCGGAGCTTCTGAAAACAAACAGAATTCAAGTATGGCAAGGATTGGATACTCTTTTGCCGCTAAATATTATTTAACGCTTAGCTTGCGCAGAGATGGATATTCTGCATTTGGAGAAGGACGGAAGTATGGAACTTTTCCTGCTATAGCCTTAAGCTGGAATGTGTCAGAAGAAGATTTTCTTAAAAATATAGATTATGTTGATTTCTTAAAACTACGCGCATCGTGGGGAAGAAATGGTAATCGGGGCGTTAGTGCATATTCTTCATTGAGCCAGGTGGTGCAAAATAATTATGTTTTCGGCGATGGAGGAAGTACTGCCGTTGGGCTTAACACAAGTTCTTTTGCAAATCCTAATCTTGGTTGGGAGACAACAGAAAGTCTTAATCTTGGAATGGATTTAAGATTGCTCAAAAATCGCATTTCCACATCGATTAATTTTTATACCAGCAATACTTTTGATTTGTTGTTGAATCAGACGATACCTAACACTAATGGATTTGAAACCTTTTTGAGAAATATTGGGAAAACGAAAAACTACGGACTCGAAATCGATTTGGGTACAACAAATATCAAAACCAAAAATTTTGAATGGGATTCCAAAATTGCATTTTCTTTCAACCGGAATAAGATTGTTAAACTGACTGGCAGGGATTTAAACAATGATGGTATAGAAGATGATGATATCGCAAGTGGCTGGTTTATAGGCAAACCATTAGGATCTTACTTTGACTATGTTTCGGATGGAGTTTTTCAGGTTGGAGATGACCTTTCATTGATTCCTGGTGCAAAACCAGGAGACTTAAGATTTAAGGATATCAGTGGCCCGGATGGAGTTCCAGATGGTAAAATAACCCCTAATGACAGAACTGTTGTGGGCAGCAATCAACCCGATTTTATTGTAGGGATTACAAACATTTTCACATATAAAGGATTTAGCTTTTCCTCTACTTTTAATATTCGTGAAGGAGGCGAAAGTCCGATCTCTTCACTCAATCTGGGAACTAATTTTGCAGATCAGGCAAATGTCTTGAATGTCCCTTACTGGACAGCTGAAAATCACATCAATAGTGCTGCAAGAATAGACTACAAAAATCCGTTGGGTTACGGATTTTATCAGGACAGAAGTTTTGTGAGATTGCAGAATGTATCTTTGGCATATGAGTTCCCTTCAACACTAATAAAAAGAATAGGACTTGGATCATTACAGATTTATGTCAGTGGGAAAAATTTAATCACTAGCACGAAATGGATGGGTTGGGATCCTGAATTTGGTTCAGGCGGAAGAGACCCCGGAAATAATGGTCCACTCCTTAAAACATATACGATAGGTCTTAATATTTCATTATAAAAACAGACAATATGAAATTCACATTAAATATAATAGCACTATTTGCAATCTTAACCACACTAATATCGTCCTGTAGTGATAGTTATCTGAAAGAAGTTCCATTAGATCAGTTTAGTCCTGAAAATCTTCTGACGAATGCCTCCGGATATGATGCGGCAGTAATCGCATTGTATGCAGGAGCGCGTCAGGAACATACGATCGCGTCGAATAATTTTGAATATATGACCGTTGCTACCGATCTTACGCAGTGGGGAAGGAACGATTCCCGTGGAAATAAAGATTACAGCCTTTTAAACTCAAATCTGGATGCAACTGTTGTATATTGGGATTGGGCATACAAACAAATGATTGTCAGGGCCAACTCTATTCTTGAAAATATTGATGATCCAAATTTGATTATCACAGATGAAGCAAGAGCCAATATTAAGGGTCAGGCACTGTTTTTCAGGGCTTATTCCTATAATTTTCTTGCTAATATTTACGGAGGTGTACCAATCGTTGATAAGCGACTGACAGAACCAAAATTTGATTTTGTCCGCAATTCAAGAGAGGAAGTTCTTCGTTTTGTAGCTAAAGATCTTGAACAAGCTTCCCAATCTTTACTGATGGAGGTGAAGGATGGGAGAATTCCAAGAGCTGCTGCATTCCATTTATTAAGCGAGGTGTATATTTCGTTGGGATTGGAAACACACGATGTCAGTTTTTACGATAAATCGGTAAGTGCAGCCAGTAAAGTTATTAGTAAAGAAGCAGGCGATTACCAAATAATGACCAGCAGATTTGGACCGGCAAGTTCAAAACCGGGCGACGTTTTCTCCGATATTTTTGCTGATGGCCAGATAAATAAGTCTGAAGGGAATAAAGAGGTGCTGTGGGCCTGGCAATTTGAGTCTTTTACCCCTGGAGGTGCCAATACGCTGACGATGGCTAACATCAGTATTCGTTATTGGGGGCCGGAGTACGACAAAATAAAATTGCCTGGGGGTTCGGCAAACCTTCCTTCTGACAGTCTGGGCAGGGGAATTGGGGTAAATTCGCCTACAAACTATGTAAAGTACGATATTTGGAAGTTGTATCCTAAAGACATGAGAAATTCCAAATTTAATGTTAAACGTGTATTTTATTATAACAACCCTGCGGATCCAAATTATTATGGTAAAGCGATAAAAACGGGATATAAATCCGGCAAAATGTATATCGCAAAAGAGGATGGAACGCTCACGAATATTGAGCTTGATACCTTGCGCCAATATTATCCCTATTTCCGTAAAATTAACGGACTGGCTTTTAATAACGATATTCTGAGCGGGACAACGGCCAAAGATTATAGCAGAATGCGTGTTGCGGAAACCTATCTGTTACGGTCCGAAGCCTATTTCAGGAAGGGAGATCTGGTCTCTGCAGCGAAGGATATTAATGTCATAAGGACAAGGGCAAACGCGGTTAATATAACAGGCAGCGATGTGACGGAAGATTTTATTCTTGATGAAAGGGCCCGTGAGTTATTAGTGGAAGAGCCTCGGTTGCGTACGCTCATCCGAATGGGTCGTTTGGTCGACAGGGTTAAGACTTATAATTCAAAACCATCTGTTGCCGGAGGCGTTTCCTCAGGGGCAACAATTCAGGAGTTTAATAAATTCTGGCCTATTCCACAAAAGGTAATTGACGCAAACACAGGCGCAAAATTTGAGCAGAATCCGGGCTATCCGGGTGCAAATTAGTCATTAACAAAATTGCCGGGAAGGACTGCTTAATCTTTCCCGGTAGTTTTCTAAATGAATAACGAATCGATTTCCTGTAATAAAATGAATGTATTGCAGAACTATTTTATAGATGCGGTGCATAAATAGGGTTAAATAATTATCAAAGTGCAATCTTTTTAAATGAGCGTTTAACCAGAATGTTCGGATATCCATTTTGCTAAATCTAAATTTTCACAAATGAACAGAAGGGATTTTTTTAACTTGAGCCTTCCGGCTATGGGTGCGGTTATGGTAGCACCGGCTTTCCTGAATTTTACATCATTTAAAGAGATCAGTAATCAGTTTTCCGGAAACGCTGATTTCGACGAATACGATTTAGTGATAAATGGTGCCGGGTTATCCGGATACTTTGCGGCTATTCAGGCGGCAAAGAATGGTTTAAAGGTTCTTTTAGTCGAAAAAAGATCCAGTCCGGGTTTCGATATTGCAGCAAAAAGAAAGCTTTGGCTAGGCACGGATGGTTTAGAAAATTTCGGTGAAGAACTCACAGAACTGTTTTTCCCTCCGCAGGAAATTGGTGAAATTAACAGAACTGGTGGCACCGGACCAAATAAGAGTCAATTTGGAGATGAATTGCTGCTGTTTGCAGGTAGCATAAGAAAGGGAATGCTTCGGAATTTATTAATCCGTAAAATTCATGTTCTTTTAATGACCGATGTTTGCGGGATATTTACCGATCAAACAAATGTATGCGGAACATTGCTGGCATGTAAGCACGGCCTCTATTCCGTGAAGTGCAGCAACTTTATTGATGCCTCGGACAACCTGTTGTTTAGCCGGACTATTGCCGGCCAAAATTTCGATATCAGTAAGGCTGGCTTTGTCTTGGAACTATTGAAAGCAACAAATCCGCAAAATAGCACACTAAAAGTTTCTGATGAATTTGGATTGGTAAATAATCAAGTTACATTTCATCAGGGAAAAAACATTGATCACCAGGGTTTTCTTGAGTTTGAGTTTCCGGTAACGGGCCTGAATTTTGATCAAATGGAAGTAAAAGCCAGATTAATCGCAAGTAAAATCGGTCAGAAACTGGCAAGTATTAGTGATTCGCTCAAACACGCTGTAATACATCAAATGGCATTGGAATGTTCCGTATTTCCAGATCAGGATACCCTTCCTGTATCGGTGTTGAAGGGTCATTATCTTTTGCCCACAGCGGAATCCGGATTAACTTGTGCCAAAATACTCAATATTCAAACGAATGCCGAACAGTTGGTCAATAAGATTAACGCAGGTAAGATCAATAAGAGTATAAAGATATTAATCATCTCAGGATCAAAAATTCCTGTCGGTAAAATTTTATTCGGCGAGCTTAATGAGCCCGGCCTCTCAGTGCCATTAAAACGATGTTCTTTTACCGAGAAGGAATATTTAAACAAAGGAAGGACTTGTCAGGTCCTTGTTGCCGGTAGTGGAACTGCAGGTTCAATGTCGGGGATCGGAGCCGCAGAAAAAGGGGCCGACACTTTGGTTGTCGATTATTTTAATGATGCAGGTGGAACAAAAACAATGGGAGGTGTAATGGGATATTACCATGGAGTAAAAAACCATAAATTTCTTATCGAACAAGAGGAGGAATCTTCACAATTGGCTCTTGAATTAAATATGACGAAGAAGACGGGCCGGACAATTTACCTGTTAAAGCGATTGATGGATGCCGGAGGTAAATATGTTCCTGGAGCGATCATCTGCAATACGATTGTAAAAAATAAAAAGGTTGAAGGATTGCTGATTTGCCAAAACGGAAAACTTGAAATAATCAAGAGCGATATTGTCATCGATTCCACTGGCGATGGCGATGTTGCCGGTTTTGCGGGGGCAAGTTATTTCCTGGGAGATTCACGCACTGGCCTTACACAGAATTATAGTCAATGGGATATACAAGGTGCAGGGAAATTGTCGTCATCAACCAATCGTGACTATGATATTATTGACAATACTAAAATTTCGGAGTTACAAAGGGGTTTGTTCTTGTCACACTACGAAGCGCATTTTTATGATTTTCATCCTTATCTGACTGTACGTGAATCCAGAAGAATTGAAGGTTTGTATAAACTTGATTTAATTGATGCAGTTGAAGGGACCCATTTTGAAGATTTGTTATCAATTGCAAGCAGCGATTTTGATCCGCACTATGTATCTAAATCTGAATTTACAAGGTGTGGCTTTTTGTTGCCCCATTCAAACAAATTAACGGTTGAAATACCTTACAGATCAATTGTTCCAAAGGAACTGGACGGTTTATTGATTTCAGGAAGAGCGATCAGTCAAACCCAGAATGCCTTGCAATTTACCAGAATGAGCGGTGATATTTTAGTGCTGGGCTATTTTACCGGTCAGGTTGCCGCGGTCATTGCCATCAAAGATATACGGACCACGGATTTTAATATTTCACCTTTGCAAAAAGAATGGGCTCATCTTGGTTATTTGGATGGTGATTTAATGAAAAAGAATCCGGGTAACCGGATACATGACGAAGCTGAAATTAATGCGAGGGTTAAAAATCTGGCATCAGGCAAGAAAGAGTATTTATACGATTGTTGTCGTTTGCCTAAAGATAAAGCTCTTGCGGTTTTAAAAACAGCGTTTGACCGATCTGAAAATCGGGATGGAAAATTATTATTAGCGAAGGCACTGGCATGGTTTGGTGATTCTTCCGGGAGTAAACTGATAGATAATGAGCTGCTTGAATTGTTTGAGGAAGAATTAAAACTTGGTTATCCGGATGGTTACATTGATAACTATGACATGATCAGGGGAAGAGAGAAGAATTTTCTGGAAGGATTGTTCTGGCGGATCAATCAGAATATTTCACTTCTTGCAATGGCTGGCAACATGCAGAGTAACAAAACCATCAGGCATATTCTGGAAAATACAAAATCGGGAGGTAAAATGGTTGAACGTGATACCGAATATTTCAATGGTCGTATCGATCTAAGAATCATTCCCTTTTACAACCGGATCATCAACCTCTGTTTTTATGCGGAACGCATGGCAGACAAGACCTTTATTCCTGGTTTCGAAAATCTGCTTAAAGATGAAAACATTTCAGGATTTAAAACGGAAAATCAGGATGCTACGCGGTGGAGGGTTTATGGCGGAGATCTGGAATTGTATATTGGTTCGGTTTTGGCCAGGTGCGGATCAGAAACTGGTTACTATACCTTGGTGAATTATTTGGATGACATTCACTTTAATTTCAAAAAAATCGCTGCCACAGAATTGCAAACGCTTACCGGCAGGAGTATGAGCTACGATCCTAAAGGATGGAAAGAGGTTTGCAAAAAATTAGTCTTCCCTCAACCTCCCCAAAAATTAACAACGCAGTTAGAAATGTGATATTGTTTTTTCCGGTTCGATCCGGGAGGTTCCTGAATTTTATAACTAAATCAAATTGAAAATTAAATCTATGACAAACAATAAATTAGTCAATACATCCAGACGTGACTGGCTTCGAAACACAGGAATATTATCATTCGGCTTGCTTATCTCCGGAGCAGTTAACGCATGTACTCCAAAACCGGATAACGTGTCAAAAACTATTTTGGTCGTTTCGGGGTGGCAGGATGTAAATATTGGAGATATTGCCCATACTCCTGGGCTTTTACATGTGCTTGAAACTTTTATGCCCGGGTCGAAAATTATTCTCTGGAAGCGGAGCAACGGAGAAGAGGTGAAAAAACTGCTCAATAAAAATTTCCCGAAGGTAAGGATCATTTATGGTGGCGTTGATGCCGAAAAGAATGTGTTGAACCCTGAAATCAAGGAAGCTTTTAAGGAAGCTGATGTCATGATTCATGGTTCGGGACCAGGTCTTATTGGTGCTGATAATTTGGCTTCCTGGATAAAACATACCAGTAAACCTTTCGGTGTTTTTGGGACCACCCTGCAAAGTCCAGGTGAGTATCATACAGCCATTCTGAAAAAAGCATCCTTTATTTTTACCCGTGAAACGATCTCGATCGATCATTTAAAACAGGTGGGAATTCAAGGGTCGCATATCCAGTTTGCCCCAGATGCAACTTTCTTTCTGGACATTCACAATCAAGAAAAGGCCGACCAGTTTTTAAAAGAGAATGGATTGGCTGACAAGAAGTTTATTTGTGCCATTCCACGCCTGCGTTATACCCCTTACCACCAGTTTAATCCAAACCGGAATGGGTGGAGCGATGAAAAAATCAGGCAGGTTGAAGAAACTAACCTGAAATACAAGGAGGTTGATCATGCCAAATTGCGCGAGGCCATGATTGCCTGGGTTCGCGAAACTGGTAATAAAGTCCTGGTTTGTCCCGAAATGACTTATGAGGTGGATATTATGGACGAATTACTGATTGATCCGCTTCCGGAAGACGTTAAGCCTTCAGTCATTAAACGTGGTTACTGGATGCCGGATGAAGCTGCTTCTGTTTATGCTAAAGCACATACCGTGCTGAGTTTCGAATGTCACTCCCCGATAATTGCAGCAGCCAATGGAACCCCTATGTTTTATTTGCGTCAACCCGAGGACACCATTAAAGGGCAGATGTATTACGATTTGGGTTTTAATGACTGGACTTTTGAAATTGAGAAAACCGAGGGTAAGCAAATTGCTGATCGGTTGCGTGAAGTTTGGACAAACTATGGAAGTGCCAAAGACAAGCTACAAGTTTCAATGAAAAAAGTGGACAAAATTTATGCAGAAGCTATAAGCGAGATCAAAAGAATAATATAATACCCTACCGCCGGTTTCAAACACCGATACCCCAAACCTGACAGGTTTCTAAACCCTGTCAGGTTTAAATATTCCTCACCCCACCGCCCCATCCCCCAAATTCAACTGCGTAACCTGCGATTCGTTGATCCGTTTTTAACACATCACAATTTGGAAATAGCTGATCACTTTTCTAAAATATGTGCCAGTTATGCAAATACCGTTTCTCTCTATAGTCAATTACAAAAACAAGACCTGATTTGGTCCCCTGAAATTTTTTAGATCGGAAAACAAGATCTGATTTTGGTGCCTAAAATTCCTTAGATCGCCAAACATAACCTGATTTTGGTTCCTAAAATTTTTTAGATCGGGAAACAAGATCTGGTTTTAGTGATTCCGTGTTTCGGAAGAAGCCAAACCAGGGTTGATTCGGTCTCTTAAAATTCCTTAGACTGGAAAACAAGATCTGAATTTGGATTTCCGGACTTTCGAAGAAGCCAAACAAGAAATGATTTTGGTTCCTAAAATTTCTTAGACCGACAAACCAGATCTGATAGGGTTGTCTGGGTTTTGGAAGGGGTCAAAAACGAGATCCCAAATGGTGCCCCCCGATTATCGTGGAGAGGATGAGCAACGGTTGATGCTATTCGCTGTTATTTGTTAAGTATTACACGAAAACAATTTTTGAATATTTTGATGTTTTAAGGTAAATAATTGCAAATAATCGCTATATATTGGATTTATTTTGTGTTTAATGATGATTTGTTGTAACAAATGTGTTGTTATTCCGTAAATAGTTTCAGTTTATCTCTATTAATAAATATTTTAAGAATCGTTTATTCATTTCTAAATCTATTTCTTATGAAAAACATGCCTTTTAGCATTTTGTATTCGAATGAACTTTACACCGCATCTACCCGCATTGTTGATGCAAGTAAGGCAGCTCTTGGCAGCGATCCATACGCTTCCACATTGTGTTTGCACATCGGGCTAGGCAACGACGATCTGGCAAAAGCATTGGGGAAAGCTTTAAACAGTAAGTTTACCCCTGTTCTTCTTGTGCGGGACCAGGAAAGGGACGATTCCTTTATCAACCTGCGCGATTATGCGAGTTCCTGCAGTCACAGCAAAAATCCAAAAGAAGTTGCTGCCGGCAGATCAATTCAGGCTATTTTTGACAATGTAGGCAACAGTGTCTATTATCTTGGATATGCTCAGGAGACAGCCAAACTAAAAACGCTGATTGAGGCCCTGGAGACATCCTCCGCACAGCAGGCACTCGAAACAATAGGCGCTATTGAAAGGTTCAATGAGTTAAAAAGCAGCCAGGATGAATTTGAAAAAACCTATCAAAGCAAAATCGAGACGGAGTCGGCTATTAATTATCCGCTGGTTAAAGATTCAAAGTATCGGATTAAAAAATACCTGAAGACATTGCTCTACTATATTGATACCAACAGCGATCTGGACGGCGTTCTTTTTGGTGCAGCCAAAGAAGCAATCAACCAGATTATTACAGATACCGTTGCTATTGCCCACAGCCGTGCTACACGGATCGAAAACGCTGAAGTTGAGGAGGATAAAGCAACTGTATAAAATTACGGTTTCTCACAACGGTTATTTGGGATTTCACTTATAAATATCATTCAGCAGCCCCGGCTTTTAAAAGTCGGGGCTGCTTGTTTTGAATCATAAGCGGTCTTTATTTATGTGTCACTTTCTAAAATAAAATAACATACTGAATATTAAAGCGGCATCGTATTTTGTTGTATATTGTTATCTTTATTTCCAATTAAGATAACCATGAGAACACTCTTATTCCTTTCACTATTGATCGTTAACGTAAATATCCTGTGCGCTGCGAAGCCAGTTGATCTTGTGAAGTATGTAAATACATTACAGGGAACCAACTCGAGTTTTGAGCTCACCCGCGGCAATACCTACCCAACTACAGCACTGCCGTTTGCGATGCATACCTGGGCGCCACAAACAGGTTGGAACGGTGATGGCTGGAAATACCAGTATTCAAAAGATTCGATCAGGGGCTTCCAGCAGGCCCACCAATGCAGCTCCTGGACAAACGACTACGCGGTTTTTTCACTGATGCCGGTAACCGGGAAACTTGCATTGGATCAGTTTAAAAGAGCCGCTAAATTCAGTCATAAAAACGAAATCGCGAAACCGAACTATTACAAGGTTAAACTTGACAATAACATCACGGCAGAGATTTCGCCAACCGAAAGAGGTGCTCATCTCCGTTTTTCATTTCCTAAAAAGGGTGGATCGTATGTCACGTTGGATGGATACACCGGGATGAGTATGGTAAAAATCTTACCCAAAGAAAACAAGATCATCGGGTATGTCCATAACGGCCGTGGCCTGAAAGAAAACTTTAAAAACTACTTTATAATTCAGTTTGACAAACCTATCCGTGAATTCGGAACCTGGGAAAACCGTAAAGGAGAAAAGTGGGATGGAGAATCGGAGCGCGAAGGAAAAGGTGTTGGCGCATGGGTTCGTTTTGATGACGGGGTCAAAGTTCAGGCAAAAGTAGCCTCTTCCTATATCAGTCCAGAACAGGCTGCACTCACGCTCCAAACAGAGCTGGGACTATTTAAATCACTCGAAGATACAAAAGCTGCAGCATGGAAAATCTGGAATGATCACCTGAACCAAATCGTCGTTGAAGGGGGTACACCGGAGGAGACAGCAACTTTTTACTCCTGCTATTTCAGGGCAAGCCTGTTTTCACGTCAGTTTTATGAAATGGATGCCAATGGCAAACCCTGGTATTTTAGTCCTTATGACGGACAGGTTCATAACGGTTACCTATATACCGATACCGGGTTTTGGGATACTTTCCGTGCCCAGTTCCCGCTGAATGCGCTGATGCACCCTACAATGCATGGCAGGTATGTTGCCGGTTTGCTCGACGCTTACGATCAGTGTGGTTGGCTGCCTTCGTGGTCATTTCCCGGAGAAGGAGGAAGCATGATCGGCAACCACGCCATCTCGTTGCTGGCCGACGCATGGGCAAAGGGAATACGCACTTTTGATCCGCAAAGGGCATTGAAAGCCTACTATCACGAAGCGACCAACAAAGGTCCGTGGGGACCTGCTAATGGCAGGGATGGATGGAAGGAATATTACACCTTAGGATACGTCCCTTATCCGAATTATCGTGAGTCAACGGCTAAAACACTCGAATATGCATATGATGATTTTTGCGGTTACCAATTGGCCGACATGACTGACAATCAGATCTACCGTGAAGTTTTCTCACGCCAGATGTTCAATTACAAAAATCTTTTCGATCCCAAAATTGGTTTTATGAGAGGCCGTGATGAAAACGGGAAATGGACACCCAATTTCGATCCGAATGAATGGGGAGGACCTTATACGGAAGGGAATGCCTGGCATTACCTGTGGTCAGTTTTTCATGATGTTAACGGGTTGGTTGATCTGTTGGGAGGAAATGAAAAGTTCGTTTCAAAATTAGACTCTGTGTTTACGGTACCCAATACAGTAAAAGTTGGTACCTACAAGCGGAAAATCCACGAGATGACCGAAATGGAAATGTCCAATATGGGGCAATATGCGCATGGTAATCAGCCTATTCAGCACATGGTTTACCTGTACAATTATGCGGGTGCCCCCTGGAAAGCACAGTATTATGCCCGAACTGTAATGGATAAGCTTTACAATTCAACAGAAAATGGTTATCCCGGCGACGAAGATCAGGGACAGACTTCTTCGTGGTACGTACTAAGCGCGATGGGATTGTATTCGGTTTGTCCGGGTACGGATCAGTATGTGATTGGCAGCCCTGTATTCCCTAAAATGACCCTTCACCTTGAAAACGGAAAAACACTCGTTATTGAAGCGTCCGGTAATTCGATCGGCAACAAATATATTCAGTCCGCATCGCTGAATGGTAAACCTTTTACCCGAACATGGCTAACGCATGAGGAGTTAACAAACGGGGGA
>Ga0209724_1002792_pt1 | contig 14717 bp, 15 predicted proteins | sample grotaG_FD_184143 | JGI IMG/M metagenome (GOLD analysis project Ga0209724, IMG submission 184143) | Glacier valley bacterial and archeal communities from Borup Fiord, Nunavut, Canada, to study Microbial Dark Matter (Phase II) -... | ecosystem: Environmental > Aquatic > Freshwater > Ice > Glacier ...
GAATTCGGCGAGGCGAAAAGCGTGCTCGAAGGGCTGCTCGGGCGCCCGCCCACCGATGCCGAAATGGCGGGGCAACTCGAGCTTACGATTGCGGCATATCGTACGGCGGCAGCGGCGACGCATGCCATCCGGTACGAATCGATCGACGACGTCTATTCGGACCATAGCGATTGGTTTGCCGACGAAACGCCGAGCGCGTTCGACACCTTGGCACGTTCTGACCTGAAGCGTGCCATCGCCGGCGCCGTGGCGGACCTACCCGAGCGCGAGGCGATGGTGCTCCAGCTTTACTATGTCGAGGAGCTCAACCTCGAGGAGATCGGCTTGGTCCTCGATGTTGGTGCGGCGCGTGTCTGCCAGATCAAGAAAGCCGCGCTCGGCCGCCTGCGGAGCAAACTGACGGTATTCGAGGGAGAGTGACACGCGTCAGGCAGCGACGGTGACCCGACGCCGACGAGCGGCAACGCCGACCATGATAAAACCCGCAATCAAGAGCGCCCATGTCGCTGGTTCCGGCACGGCTACGGTTGGCGGTCCGAGCACCACGGAAGCAGTTCGTTCGGTCGGTACGACATAGACCTGATCGATCACCACGTCCTTGGCATACGCACCGTTCGAGGTGAAATCGAACGAGGTGAGGTAATAGCCTGCGGTTACTACCTGCGCGACGCCGTTATAGTTCAACCATGTTTTTGCCGTTCCGGTCGACAATTTGAAATTAGCCAGCGTGACGCCGATGATCGACCCCGAGAACGTCGCATCCTTGGGATTGTTGAAGCCGTTTTGCGGCAGATAGGCGCTGAACCCGATTTCGTAGTTGCCGGGCTGGAGCAAAGTCAGTTGCTGCAGCGCTTCGCCGGTGGCCGAGTCATCGACGAAATACGCCGCATGCGTGCCGACCGCGTCGGGATCGGCACTGGCGACCGAGTCGGGTGCGACCGCCTCGCCATAAGCACCGCCACCGGCATAGCTAGCCGTGCTGCCATATGTGATAATGATTGCCGGATTGCGGAGCCCCGCCGCATTCACGTGCGTAAATCCGCTAAACCCGTCTTCGAAACTGCCGTTGGTGATGAGGTTGACGGCGAGCGACGGGCTCGCCGAGATCAACGCCGCAATAAAAATCGCCTTGGAAAGATGCATCTGGCTGCCTCACAAAATCTGTGGACGAGGCACTAAGGCATTTTAACTTAGCGTACAATATTATTTATCGATCTTAACTAAGATTTATAACGCCTTGATCTCGTTGAACGGCGTATCCTTGTCGGGACGTAGGTCGCCGGGGAGACCAAGGACGCGCTCGGCGATGATGTTCCGCAGGATTTCGTCGGTGCCGCCGGCAATCCGCAGTCCAGCCGACCAGAGGTAGCTGTCCTGCAGCTTTTCAATTTCGGCATCGGCTTTGCCGGTCAGGAAACCGCTAGCTTCGGCCATATCGAGCGCGAATGCCGACATTTCCTGCATCGTCTTGGCGATCACGACCTTGCTGATCGACTGCTCTGGTCCGGGCATATGGCCCTGTGAAAGCGCCGACAGCGCGCGCATCTGCGTCAGCTTGATGCCCTCATCGGCAATATAGGTTGCCGCGATCCGCCCGCGCACGTCGCTCTGTTCGATTGCGGGACCCCGGTCGGTATCGGTTCGGCGCGCGAGCTCGAGCAGCGTCGCATAGCCCGGTGCGTGGCGCGGCTTGCCGCCAACCGCGAGCCGCTCGTGCATCAGCGTCGTCAGCGCAACCTTCCAGCCATCGCCCGGTGCACCCAGCCGATGCGCGTCGGGGACGCGGACGCCGGTGAAGAACACCTCGTTGAACTCGCTGTTGCCCGACATCTGCTTGATCTGGCGAACTTCCATGCCCGGCGCGTGCATGTCGACGATGAACATCGACAGGCCCTTGTGCTTGGGCGCGGTGGGGTCGGTGCGGCAGACCACGATGCCGAAATCGGACTTGTGCGCGAACGACGTCCAGACTTTCTGGCCGTCGATGACCCAATCGTCGCCGTCCTTGACTGCGCGCGTGCGGATGCCGGCAAGGTCCGACCCGGCGGCGGGTTCGGAGAACAGCTGACACCAGACTTCCTCGCCGACGAGCGCTTTTGCGACATAGCGCTCGATGACTTCGGGGCTGCCGTGCGTGAAGACGGTCGGGATGCACATGCCAAGGCCGATCGAATACAGGCCCGTCGGCGCATGGCCGCGACTTTCCTCCTGATTGTAGATGATCTGGTGCATTGGGCTGAGGCCTTGGCCGCCCATCGACTTGGGCCAGGTGATGCCGACATAGCCCGCAGCATGTTTCTTGGCCTGCCATGCCTTCGACCGCGTGACGAATTCGTCGAGCGGCCAAGGTTGCGCCGGTGGCGTGCGATATTCCGCAGCGTTTGCATCGAGCCAGCTGCGAACCTGCGCGCGATAGGCGGCCTCGGGGGCGGTATCGTTGAAGTCCATCGTCAAATTCCCTTGCTGGCGACCGTGCTATGCTGCGGCCCGGTTACGCTGTTCGAGGCTGCGGACCAGGCGGTCGGCCCAGAAACTGCGCGACCCGAGCGCCGCGACAAGCGCTCGGTTGCGGCGGTAATAAAATTGGCAATCGCTTTCCCAGGTGAAGCCGATGCCGCCGTGCAGCTGTACCGCTTCCTCGGCGGTGAAGCTCAACGCATCGAGCGCCGCGACGCGTGCTGCACTGGCAGCCTGCCGCAGTTCAGCCGCATCGGCACCCATCGCCCACGCGCCGTGCAAGGCATGGGCGCGGGCGAGTTCGAGCTTGATATACATGTCGGCGCACTTGTGTTTGACGCCCTGATAGCGGCCGATCTTCTGGCCGAAAGCGACACGGTCCTTGGCATAGGCGACAGTCATTTCCATCGCCGCGTTGGCGGTACCGATCGCCTCGAACGCCCCAAGAACCGCCGCGCGGTCGAGCCAGTCCTGCGCGTGGCCCGGCGTGCCGAGCGCTTCGACGGGAGTGGCATCGAGCGTCAGGCTGCCATGGCGCCGAACGAGGTCGAGCGTGGCCACCGGTGCGATGCTGACTCCCGGCGCGCTAAGGTCGACGAGATACAGCTGCGCACCGTCGGGACCGCGTGCCGTGACGATTGCGAGATGTGCGCCGAGCAGGTCGGCAATCGGCAGCTTCACGCCAGACAACTTGCCACCGGTCACCGCTGCGCGCGGGTTGAGCGGCGCGGCGGCATCGCCTTCGGCCCAGCCGCTCACCGCGATCACCGACCCGTCGGCGATCCCGGGCAACCAGCGCGCCTGCTGCGCCTCGGTGCCCGCGAGCAGCAACGCTTCGGTTGCGGCCAGCACCGATACCAGCGGCACGGGCGCGAGGCTGCGTCCTGCCTCCTCCGCCAGCACGCAAGCGGCCTCCGACGACAGGCCGACGCCGCCGTGTGCCTCGGGCACGCGCGCAGCGGTCCAGCCCAGGTCGACGACAGCGCGCCAAAGTTCGGCATCGAACGGCGCATCGCCATTCATCGCACGCCGCGCGACCGCTGGCCCGGCGCGCTCGACGAAAAAGCGCCGCGCTGAATCGCGCAGTTCCTTGGCGTCATCGGCAAAGTCGAAATTCATCTGCGCTCCCCAAAGCGTCGTTCCAGCCACTTTACGTTAACGTCAGCCAGCGGCAACCCCCTAGCGGCGGAATAGTCCGTCGGCGGCGCTGCGGAACTTGGTCGCACCGTCCAGCTTGGCGCGGGTGCGCGCCAGTTCGGCTTCAAGCGTTACGATCCGCTCTTCGAGCTCGGCCACCGAAAGCCGGTCAAGATCCTCTTTGGCGAGCGAGGTCATCGTGTCGCTTGGGCGGCCTTGCGGCAAGTCGTCGAGATCCATCGCCCAGTCCCTTATGCAGGCGGAACGATCCGTTCGCTCCGCTGTTTCTACGGCATCACGGCGGCAATAGTGCATTCATCGCGCCGCGCTTAATCGAGCACCACGTGATCTAGACGAAGGAACGACCGATGCGAACTTATTTGCTTGCTGCCGCTGCAGCAACTTTACTTGCGGCCCCTGTGCTTGCCGATCCGCCGGCATGGGCTCCGGCCAACGGCTATCATCAGGCGCAATATCAGGACAATCACGACGGCGATCATCGCGACGGCGACCGCCACGACGGCGACCGCCACGACGGCGACCGTCACGACGGGGATCATCGTGATCGCGACAACCGTGACGGCGATCGTCGCGGCTATGACAATCGAGACTATGGCAACCAAGGCTATAACGGCCAGCGCGGCGGTCAGTACGCCAACAACAATTGGTATCCCGACGATCATTATCGTCGCGGCAATTACCGGGCGCGCTATATCGGCCCGAACGACCAGATTTATCGCGGTCGGGACAATCGCTATTATTGCCGTCGTTCGGACGGCACCGCGGGTTTGATCATCGGCGGTATTGGTGGCGGTGTGCTCGGCGATGCGCTGGCACCGGGCGGTTCGCGGACGCTGGGCGCGTTGCTCGGCGGTGGGTTGGGCGCGGTACTTGGCAACTCGATCGACCGCAACCGCGTACAATGCCGCTGAACCGCGGTTGACGTGCGGCGGGTGCGGCGCGATGAGCCTTGGGCATGACCAAGACTGAAATGATGATCGCGATCGACCCCGCCGCGCCCGGCGGTCCCGAAGTACTGCTGCCGGTTGAGCGCCCGGTACCGGTACCGGGCGAGGGCGAGGTGTTGATCCGGGTTCACGCAGCAGGCGTCAATCGTCCCGATGTGCTGCAGCGACTGGGATTGTACCCGATGCCGCCGGGCACGCCTTCGATCCTCGGGCTCGAGGTGGCGGGCGAAGTCGTCACGGCTTCGGGACGCTGGGCGACGGGTGACCGTGTTTGCGCGCTCGTCGCCGGTGGCGGATATGCGCAATATTGCACCGCGCCAGTCGGGCAATGCCTGCCGATCCCGGACGGCATGAGCTTTGTCGATGCGGCGGGCTTGCCGGAAACCTATTTCACCGTCTGGTCGAACCTGTTCGAACGCGGTGGAGCGAAACCCGGCGAGACGGTGCTGGTTCACGGTGGCACCAGCGGCATCGGCGTCACGGCAATCCTGCTCGCCAAGGCGCTGGGGTCGACGGTGATTGTCACGGCGGGATCGGCAGCCAAGTGCGACGCGGCGCGCGCGCTGGGTGCCGATCACGCGATCGACTATAAGACACAGGATTTCGCCGTCGAGGTGGCGCGTATTACTGGTGGTATCGGCGTCGATGTCGTGCTCGACATGGTCGGCGGGGATTACATCCCTCGCAATATCAAATCCCTTGCCGAAGACGGCCGCCATGTCTCGATCGCCTTTCAGCGCGGACCGCTTGCCGAGATCAACTTTTCAGACATCATGCGCCGCCGCCTGACACTTACCGGATCGACGCTGCGGCCGCGCAGCGTGGCGTTCAAGACGCAGGTCGCCACCGCACTCGAGCGCGAGGTCTGGCCGCTGTTCGCCACCGGCAAGCTACACGCTGTCACCGACAAGGTATTCGCGCTCGCCGATGCCGCCGACGCGCATCGGCGGATGGAGGCGGGCGACCATGTCGGCAAGATCATCCTCTCGGTGGCTTGATCGTCCAACGCTTAGCGCCTACAGCAATGCTGCACCGGCCGTCCCGCAAGGGGCGGCCGTTTCCATATCTCCGGCACAAGGTCCCGACGCGATGAGCGCACCGACAACCCCCCTGATGGCGCACGCTACCGCCGCGTGGCTCGTCGACAACACCGCGCTGACCTTCGAACAGATCGCAGCGTTTTGCGGGCTGCACATCCTCGAAATCCAGGCAATCGCCGACGATACCGCGCTGACCAAGCTGACCGGACGTGACCCGATCCGATCGGGCGAACTGACGCAGGCCGAAATCGACCGGGTTTCGGCCGATCCGGCGGCGCGCCTGAAGCTCGAAAAGCAGCCCGAACAGGAGCGTCGCACCAAGGGCCCGCGCTACACGCCGCTATCGAAGCGGCAGGACAAGCCCGACGGTATTGCGTGGATCATCCGCAATCACCCCGAAGTTACCGACGGACAGATCAGCCGCCTGATCGGCACCACCAAGACGACGATCGCCGCTATCCGCGACAAGAGCCACTGGAACATCGCCAACATCCAGCCCAAGGATCCGGTGACGCTCGGCCTGTGCCCGCAGCGCGAACTCGATGCGCTCGTCACCGCCGCCGCCAAGAAGGCCGGGCTCGACACCAGCATCGACCTCGGCAAGCTGGGTGAAGACCGCAGCGCGATGATCGAACAGTTGCAGGCCGAGCGTGCAGCTGCTGCTCACCTTGCGGAACACGGACCGGTGCCGACCGAAGTCGGTACCGCGCAGCAGCAGGGCGACGCGCTGTTCAAGCGCTAACTCAGCGCTCGGGATTTGCTCGGGGCGCGGCTTTGCAAAAGGCCGGACCCGGCGTCGCATGGCACAAATCGGGCGGGCTGGTCCGCCGCCAATAGCCGGGCAGGCCGGTTTGCGCTGCGATTTCGGCAAACGCCGGGGTTGACCACAGCGTTACGACAGACGGCAGGAAGAGCACCGCAGTATCGCGCTCGCCCGGCCCTTCGAGGCCAATGCGTGGCACCACGAGGCTGCGCGGCGTGTGCGGCGCGGTATGTCCGTAAAGCGTCCGCGCGAACGCCATTGCATCTGCATATTGGCCCAATGCTGCGGTAGCACGCAGGCCTTGCTCGGCAATGCCTTGCCCTTTTGGGACGCGACTCCGCCACCGAGCCATTGCCGCATCGATAGCGGCGGGCGTCCGGCTGGCAAGTGCCTTCGCGGTCAGCAGCGCGTCGCGCACTTCCTCAGGATCGGTGCCCTGGGGCCAACTATTCGCATCGGCGGCGAGCGCCAGCGCCGCGCCGGGCTTGCCGCTATAGGCGAGCAGATAAAAGCGCGTGAACCATGTTAGCCGGTCGCGCGGCCAGACACCCGCCGCCCATGCCGCAACACGCTCTGCATCGTCCGGACGCCCTGCGGCTGCAAGAAGATTAACTCGCGCCGATTGAATCCACGATACCAGCGGTGAAGCGGCGGCGAGCGCCTCGACTTGCGTTAGCGCATCACCGGTGCGGCCGGTGGCCATCAGGAACTGGATATTCTGGAACTGCAACGGTGCGGCTCCCGGTCGTGCGTGTGCAAGTGCGCGCGTCAAAGCCTGCTGCTTCGCCTCCCACGCGCCATAGGTCGGTTGCAGGCTGACCAGCGCGGCGAGCGACCGGCCTTCTTGGCTATCGATCGACTGCGCGTGTCCGGCAGCTTCGCGCGCACGGGCTGCAACCGCGTCGCGCGCCGAAGGCTCGGTAAACGGCAGGCTGAGCACATAGGCCATCGCCAGCGACCCCCAGACTGGTGCCGATCGCGGCGCGAGAGCGGTCGCCTTTTGCAAATAGCCGACGCCCTCGGCGGTGCGTTCGGGCGTGCCTTCGAACATTGCCGAGAGTCCACGCGTTTCAAAGTCGGTGGCCGCCTGCGGTATGTTCTCGGTGGTCTGTTGTGGCGGCGCAGGTCTAAGAAAAACGACTCCGGCCACTGCAAATCCAGCGACGGCGAGCACCGCAGCGCCGGTGCGCCATCTTGCGAAAATCTTCGGTGCTGGAACGGTAGCCGGTTGAGTCGTGGATGGCGTGCCAGGGACAAGCCGATAGCCGACCTTTTTCACCGTTTCGATGGTGAACAATCCATCCGCACCGGCTGCCCGCAGCTTGGCGATGACCCGGTTCAGCGCGTCTTCGCCGACAATGCGTCCTTCCCAGCAGCGTGTTGCCAGCATGTCACGCGACACGACGCCACCACCGGCCTCGGCAAGGGCAACCAATACCTGCATCACACGCGGCTCAATCAGGCGCGCGCCCGTGCCGGTGCCAAGCTCGCGCAGCGACGGGCGCACTTCGACCGCGCCGATCCGGAACGCGGGCACCTGTGCCAGGTCGATGCTGTCGGTTGCGGTACCGTGCATCAGCAAGCGCAATAGTCGGCGAAAGGTCGGCCAAACATCGGTTTCGCGTCCTTTCGGGGCCCGCCTCGGCCGTGCGAACTGGCGATGCGTCGTTCATAACCGAAGGAGCCGTCATGCGCACCGTGCAATTCGCCACCATCGCCGCTGCCCTGATCGCCGCCGTGCCCGCGGGTGCCGCGACGATCGCGTTCAGTGGAACGTTCACCAACACCAATCCGCCCGCATCGCCGACCGGCCGCTGCGCGCCCGCGGCATCGACGGTGAGCATTGCACCGGGGCTCGGCACCAACGCGGGTACGTCGAACTTCGGCAGCTTCACCGCCACCAACAGCCACTGCATCGTGCTGCCGTTGCCGGCACCCTATACCAATGGCCTGTTCAGCTTTGCGTTCGATGCCGGCGACTTGCTCAACGGCACCTATAGCGGCGCACTCAGCGCGACGGCGACGCCGGGTACGTTTGCCAACCTGCAGAGCTTTGTCGTGACCGGGGGAACCGGGCGGTTCGCGGGCGCATCGGGCAGCTTCACCGGCAACGGCACCGTGGTTTTCGGGGCAGGTCCGCCCTCGGCTTTCGTCACTTTGTCCGGCCTCGTCAATGCGCCTGCCGTGCCCGAGCCGGCCAGCTGGGCGCTGTTGCTGACGGGCTTCGGTATTGTCGGAGCTGCGCTGCGGAGCCGCCGCGCCGGAGGCTATGTGGTGCAGTAAACCCACGCTATTCGAGGTATCGCGCCGAACATCACATCGCGCTCGACTTCACGCAGGCGTCAACCTAAGCGTGGCAACCATGCAGGATGCCAGCATAATCGACGCACCCGACACGCGCGAGGACCGGCGCGGGCTAAGCTATCCGCACGGGCGGTTCGTGCCCGAAGCCGGGACACTGTTTCCGGTGGCGGACGGCGTGTTCTGGCTGCGTATGCCGCTGCCGTTCAGCCTGAACCACATCAACCTGTGGGTGCTGGACGACGGTGACGGCTGGGCGATCGTTGATACCGGTCTCAACTCCGCCGGTGTGCGGCAGCATTGGGAGGCGCTGTTCGCCGGAGCAATGTCGGGGCGGCCCGTCCGGCGCGTGATCGTCACGCACTACCACCCGGACCACCTCGGGCTGGCAGGCTGGCTATGCGAGCGATGGGGTGTGCCGCTTGAAATGACGCGCACGGAATATCTGCTGGCGCGAACGCTGACGCTCGACGTGCGCGATACGCCGCCGGCGGACGCGATCGATTTCTATGCGCGCGCCGGGTGGCCACAGGAACGGCTGGCCGCCTTTGCCACGCGTAATTGGGGTGGATTCAGCAAGGTCGTTTCACCGCTGCCGAGCGGGTTCAAGCGGTTGCAGGCAGGGCAGGTGCTGGCGATTGGTGGACGCGCGTGGCGGATCGTCGTCGGGCGCGGCCATTCGCCGGAACATGCGTGCCTCGTGTGCGACGAGCTTGGGGTGATGATCGCGGGCGATCAGGTGCTGCCGCGGATCACTTCGAACATCTCGGTGTATCCGACCGAACCGCAAGCCGATCCGCTTGCCGATTGGCTCAATAGCATCGAACTTATGCGCAACATCGATCCGGCAACGCGCGTGCTGCCGGCGCATAACGAACCGTTTGACGGGCTGCACACCCGGCTCAACCAGTTGCGCGACGACCATCTCGACAAGCTCGACAAGCTCGGCGAGTTCTGTGCCGAACCGCGCAGCGTGCACGACAGCTTCCCGATCCTGTTTCGCCGCCCGGTTGGGGATGATGTGATGATGGCGACCGGCGAGGCACTGGCGCATTTCCATTGGCTTGAAAACCAGGGTCGCGTCACCCGGCTTTCGGGCGGCGCGTTCGACCGCTTCGTGGCGGCATGACGGGCGCGCATCCCTGGTCCGCGCACTATGCGCATCCCGGCGGCTGGGACCGCAGTTTCGCGCCGTGTCCGGTGCCCGACCTGCTGGCGCTGAGCGCGGCCGCGCTACCCGATGGGCCGTGCCTCGACTTCCTTGGTCGCCGTTATACCTATGCGCAGGTGCACGACCTGGTGCGGCGCGCGGCGGCGGGATTTGTCGCGCTGGGTGTCAAGCGCGGCGTCAAAGTCGGGCTGTTCCTCCCGAACTGCCCGCACTACGTCATCGCTTACTATGGCGCGATGTTGGCGGGCGGTACTGTGGTCAATTTCTCGCCGCTTTATACTGCGAGCGAGCTTGCCGCGCAGGTCGAGGACAGCGGTACGACGATCATGGTGACGCTCGACGTCACGCAGCTGTATGGCACGATCGCGCCGGTATTAGAGCAAGCCGGGCTGCAGACACTGGTCATCGGCAATTTGCCCGAAGTGCTGCCGTTCTGGAAACGAATCGGCTACGGCGTGCTCAAGGCTGGCGAGCGCGCCTCCATCCCGCAGGACGAGCGGCATATCCCGTTCGCCGCACTGATCGCGCAATCCCCGATCGTGCGCACGCCCGTGATCGACCCCGTGAACGACGTTGCGCTGCTCCAATATACCGGCGGCACCACGGGTGTGCCCAAGGGTGCAGTGCTGACGCACGCCAATCTGACGATCAACGCGATGCAGGTCGCGGCAGTCGATCCGCATCCGGAGGCGCCGGACCGCATCCTTGGCGTGCTGCCGTTCTTTCACGTTTTCGCCAACACGACGGTGCTCAACCGCACCATCCTGCGCGGCGGGTTGATCGTGATGCTGCCGCGTTTCGAGGCAAAAGCGGTGCTGACCGCGCTGGCGCAGCACCGCATCACCGCGTTGCCGGGCGTGCCGACCATGTATCGCGCGCTGCTCGACGACCCCGCACTGACGCGGTTCGATGTGTCGAGCTTGCGCATCTGCATTTCAGGCGGTGCACCGCTGCCGCAGGAACTCAAGGCGGCGTTCGAGGCAAAGACCGGCGCACAACTGGTCGAAGGCTATGGCCTTACCGAAAGCTCGGGCGTCGTCTCGGTCAACCCCTATGAAGGTGCCGGCAAGCCCGGCAGCATCGGGCAGCCGCTGCCTGCCACCGACATTCGCCTGATCGACAAGGACAACCCGACGCTGCCTGCGCCGCCGGACGAACCCGGCGAGATCGTGGTCGCCGGCCCGCAGATCATGCGCGGCTATCATGGCCATGCCGATGACACCGGCGTGTTCGTGACGCTCGACGGCGTGCGTTTCCTGCGGACCGGCGACGTCGGCACGATCGATGCGGAAGGCTATGTCTGCGTCGTCGACCGGTTGAAGGACATGATCGTCGTCGGCGGCTTCAAGGTGTTCCCGAGCCGCGTCGAGGATGCGCTGTACACACTGCCTGCCGTGCGCGAGGCGCTGGTCATCGGCATTCCCGATATCCGAATGGGCGAGCGGCCCAAGGCTTTCGTGACGCTGACGCCGGGATCGTCGGTGACGGGCGAGGCGCTGCTTGCCTATGTCAACGCGCATGTCGGCAAGCACGAGCGCGTGGTGGCGGTCGAAATTCGTGATAGCCTGCCCAAGACGATGATCGGCAAGCTCAGCCGCAAGGAGCTGGTCGCCGAGGAGCTGGCCAAAGTGGGAGGATAGCCATGATCGTTTTAGGAAGTTCTATGTCGCCGTTCGTACGCAAGGTTGTCGCTTTTGCGGCGGAAAAAGGCGTCGCGATCGACCATCGCCAAATCGGCCTTGGGTCTGAAGATCCTGAATTCCTCGCGGCCAGCCCCTTCCGCAAGATCCCCGCGATGATCGATGGCGACTACAACCTCGCCGACTCGAGCGCGATCGTGCACTACATCGAAGCGGTGCATCCCGACCCGGCGCTGATCCCTGCCGACCCCAAGTTACGCGGGCGGGCGATCTGGTTCGACGAATTCGCCGATACGCTGATCTTCGCGTGCTTCGGCAAGATGTTTTTCAACCGTGTCGTCGCGCCGCGCTTCATGGGGCTGCCGTGCGACGCCGTCGCCGCCGACACTGCGCAGGCAACCGAGATGCCGCCGCTCCTCGATTATCTCGAAGGCGTAATCCCCGACAGCGGCTTTCTTGTCGGTGATCGGCTGACGCTTGCGGACATTGCGGTCTCGAGTCCGTTCGTCAATCTTGAACACGCCGGCGTTACGATCGATGCCGCGCAGCACCCCCGGCTTGCCGCTTATGTCGGAGCAATTCTCGCGCGGCCCAGCTTTGCCGGCATGGTGGCAAAGGAACGGCGCTTCCTCGCGGCATAATCCGTGCGCACCCGCGCTTGACCCTGTGCAGCGGCCCGTCCACAACCGGCGGCGATGAGTATCACGCCTGAAGACCTGACGAAGCTGAGCTTTGAAGCGGCACTCGCGCGGCTCGAAGCTATCGTTCACCGGCTCGAAGCTGGCGATGCCAGCCTGGAAGAGTCGATCGACATTTATACCGAGGGGCAGCTGTTGAAGTCGCATTGCGAAGCCAAGCTGGCGGGGGCCAGCGCCCGCATCGAACGGATCCAGCTGGCAGCCGATGGGCAGCCGACCGGCACCGTGGCATTCGATGCGAGCTGATCCGGCAATGCGCCCCTCGCTCAGCCTCAAGCCGGCGCTCGATGCGATCGGGACGGCGATGGACCAGCGCTTCGACCGGCTGTTGCCGGTTCCAGACGACGGCCGCCGGCGACTGTTCGAGGCGATGCGCCATGCGGCGATCGGCGGCGGCAAGCGGATGCGCCCGCTTCTCGTGGTGGCGGCGTGCGACCTGTTCCATGTCGACCGCGAGCGGGCGCTGCGGGTCGCGCTCGCGATCGAATGTGTCCATGTCTATAGCCTGATCCACGACGACCTGCCGTGCATGGACGACGACGATCTCCGCCGCGGCAAGCCCACGGTGCATAAGGCGTTCGACGAGGCGACGGCCGTGCTCGCAGGCGATTCGCTGCATGCACTCGCTTTCGACGTGCTGGCGGACGAAGCGACGCACGAAGACCCCTTCGCGCGCGCCGAACTGGTCCTCGAACTCGCCCGCGCCAGTGGTCCGAGTGGCATGGCGGGCGGCCAGATGATGGACCTCGCCGCCGAATCGGAGCCATTCGATCTCGGCGCAACGACGCGGCTGCAGCAGTTGAAAACCGGCGCGCTGATCGGATTTTGCCTTGAAGCGGGCGCGATCATGGGCCGCGTCGGCGAGGCGCAGCGCATCCCGTTGCGCGGCTATGCGCATGACCTTGGGCTGGCGTTCCAGATCGCCGACGACCTGCTCGACGTCGAAGGCGAATCGGAAAAGACCGGCAAGGCGGTCCATAAGGACGCCGCTGCGGGCAAGGCGACCTTTGTCTCGCTGCTCGGGGTCGACCGCGCACGGACGCAGGCAGCGATGCTGATCGACCAGGCGATCGATCATCTCCACAGCTTCGGCCGCGAAGCCGACCTGTTACGGGCGATCGCGCGATTCGCGATCGAGCGCGACCGCTGATGCGCGTTGGCGTTTATCCCGGGACGTTTGACCCGATCACGCTCGGCCATATGGATATTATCCGGCGTAGCGCCGCGCTTGTGGACAAGCTGGTCATCGGCGTTTCGACCAACCCGTCGAAGTCGCCGATGTTCAGCCTTGCCGAACGCGTTGCGCAGGTCGAGCGCGAGACCGCCGGCTTGGGCCCGGCGATCGTCGTCGTCGAGTTCAATGCGCTGCTGATGAAGTTCGCCGAGGCGCAGGGCGCGGCGATCATCGTGCGTGGGCTGCGCGCCGTCTCCGATTTCGAATATGAATATCAGATGGCGGGGATGAACCAACAGCTCAACGCCGCGATCGAGACGGTTTTCCTGATGGCCGACGTCGCTTTGCAGCCGATTGCATCGAAGCTGGTCAAGGAAATCGCCGTCTATGGCGGCGATATCCGCAAGTTCGTGCCGCCGCGCATCGCTGACGACGTCACGGCACGTGTCGCGAAACTCGGGGCCGACCGCTAAGTCGCCAGCTGCGACGATTAACCCGGCCGCACTGGTTGAACCCGCCGCGCCGATCGCTTAAATACATCATGCGCTGCGGTGTTTGTCCCCCTTTCGCGGCAGCGCACGCGGAGCTTCGGCTCCGTCTCTCCCTGAACTCCTGGCCACTCCGCGCGTAAGCGCGGGGTGGTTTTTTTATTCCGCTGCGGCACGCCATGTTGGTGCGAGCCTGAGCGCCGGGCTGGCTTCGATAATGCGTTGCGCAAGGCTGGCGAGCAGCGTCGCGAGGCGGCCAAAGCCACCGTGCCGCTGCAGCCGCGCCGGATCCATATAGAGCGCCCGGTCGATTTCGAGTTGTACGGCATGGATGCCTTGCAACGGGCGTCCGTGCTGCGCCGTCGTGAAGCCGCCCGCATAAGGTACGTTGCGGGCGACGCGGAATCCGGCCGCCTGCCAGTGCGTCTCGATCAGCGTCATCAGCGCGCCGTTCGCACTTCGACCATGCAGATCGCCAAGGACGATCTCGGGCGGCGCGCCATAAGCCGCAGGCGGCGTTGGCATCGAATGACAGTCGATCAGCACGGCATAGCCGTGCCGCTGCCGGGCGCGCTCGAGCAACTCGTGCAACATCGCATGATAGGGGGCGTGCACCGATGCCAGCCGCGCGCGCGCTTCGGCGACGGGTAGCCGCCCTGGATAGATGTCGAGCCCGTGCGCCGCGACGCGCGGCACGACGCCGAGCCCTGCGGCAACGCGCTCGCCGGTCTGGTCAGGATGATCGTCGAGCGGTTCGACGAACATCGCCGGGTCGAGTTCGTGCGGGCTGCGGTTGAGGTCGAGCCAGCCGCGCCCGAACCGCGCCGCGATCAACGGTACGCCAGCGCCAACGGCATCGGCCAGCAGCGTATCGACATAG
>Ga0209724_1002793_pt1 | contig 14717 bp, 14 predicted proteins | sample grotaG_FD_184143 | JGI IMG/M metagenome (GOLD analysis project Ga0209724, IMG submission 184143) | Glacier valley bacterial and archeal communities from Borup Fiord, Nunavut, Canada, to study Microbial Dark Matter (Phase II) -... | ecosystem: Environmental > Aquatic > Freshwater > Ice > Glacier ...
TCGATCGCCTGCATCATCGATTCCGATCCGGGCAAGCAGGGCCGCGATCTGAGCGGTCACCGGGTGGTGAGTTCCGAAGCCGGACTCGCCTGCGCCGAAGAGCGCGGCGCCACGATCGTCGTCGCCATCGCCGTCGGCGCGGACCTCGTCGTCGAACTGATCCGGCGCGGACGACCGGCGGTCCCGGTCGTCTGCCTCTAACAAGCACCGAAGCGCATGAAACGAGTCTCCGAATACCTCGCCGAGCGCATCGCCGACGCCGGCGTGCATCACGTCTTCACGCTGACCGGCGGCGGCGCGATGTTCCTCAACGACGCGTTCGGCTATCACCCGCGCATCACGCCGGTCTACCAGCATCACGAACAAGCCTGCGCGATGGCGGCCGAAGGCTACGCCCGTCTGGCCGAGCGCCCCGGCGTGTGCATCGTCACGACCGGGCCCGGCGGCATCAACGCGATGAACGGCGTGTTCGGCGCGTGGACCGACTCGATCCCGATGATCGTGCTGTCGGGCCAGGTCAAGCGCGAGACCTGCCTCGCCGCGACTCCGGTCGAAGGACTGCGTCAACTCGGCGACCAGGAGGCGGAGATCGTCCGCATGGTCGCGCCGATCACCAAGTACGCGGCCGTGGTCACCGACCCGGCTCGCATCGCCTACGAATTCGACAAGGCCTGGCATCTCGCGACGACCGGTCGCCCCGGCCCTGTGTGGCTCGACCTGCCGATCGACGTGCAGTCGTCGCAGGTCGACCCTGCGACGCTCGAGCGTTTCGTTCCTGCCGACGCGCACGCGCCTGACCTGACCGCCCGGTGCGACGCGCTGGTGCAACGCCTCGCCGGCGCGAAGCGACCGGTTCTGATGGGCGGTACCGGCGTGCGTCTCGCTGGCGCGATCGACGCGTTCGTCGCACTCGCTGAACGGCTGCAGTTGCCCGTGGTCACTGCCTGGACGCACGACCTGATCGCGTCCGATCACCCCCTGTTCTGCGGGCGACCCGGCACCATCGGCACGCGAGCCGGCAACTTCACCGTGCAGAACGCCGACCTGCTGATCGTCGTGGGGTCGCGGCTCAACATCCGCCAGACCAGCTACAACTACGCGTCCTTCGCCAGCGACGCCCATGTCGTTCAGGTCGACATCGACGAAGCGGAGCTGCGCAAGCCGACCTACCGACCGAGCGAAGGCCTGTGCAGCGATGCACGGGCCTTCTGCGACGCGATGAGCGCCGCGATCGATCGCCGGCCGGCGCCCGTGACGGTCCCGTCCTCTTGGCTCGCCTGGGCTCGCGAGCGCAGCGCCCGCTATCCGAACGTCACCGCAGCGCAGCGCGATCCGGCGCGGCCGCTGAACCCCTACGTATTCGTCGAAGGGCTCTTCGACCGCCTCGCGGCGGACGACATCGTCGTGACCGGAAACGCGGCCGCGTGCATCGTGTCGTTCCAGACAGCGCGCCTGAAGGACGGCCAGCGGCTCTTCTCCAACTCCGGCAGCGCGTCGATGGGCTACGACCTGCCGGCGGCGATCGGTGCGTACCACGGCGCCGTCGATGCCCGCGGAGCGCAGCGCCGCGTCGTCTGCCTGGCCGGCGACGGCAGCCTGATGCTGAACATGCAGGAACTGCAGACGCTGGTCACCAACCGCATCCCGGTCAAGGTCGTCGTGCTCAACAACGGCGGATATCTGTCGATCCGGACTTCACAGAGCAACTTCTTCAAGCGACGGGCCGGCGAGAGCGCGAGCTCGGGCATCGGCTTCCCGGATTTCGGCAAGCTGGCGGCGGCTTTCGGCCTGCCTGCGGTGCGTATCGAGGGCGAGACCTTCGGTGATCCGCTGCAGGCCGCGCTCGACGCGCCCGGTCCGATGCTGATCGAGGTGATGCTCGATCCCGAACAGGGCTTCGAGCCGCGCCTCAGTTCCCGGCAGCTCGATGACGGACGCATCGCGTCCCCGCGGCTGGAGGACATGTTTCCCTTCCTGTCTCGCGAGGAACTGCAAGACAACCTCGTCCAACCTACGGAACGCGCATCGTGAGCCAAATCCTGGGACGCACCCTGTTCGAAGACCTCTTCGTCCTCGAACTCGCCAACAACCACTGGGGCCGCCTCGACCGCGGCCTGCAGATCGTCACCGACTTCTCGCGGATCGTCCGCTTCAACAACGTCAAGGCGGCGATCAAGCTGCAGTTCCGCGACGTCGAGGCGTTCGTGCACCGCGACTTCCGCGAGCGCTCGGACGTGCGCTACATCAAGAAGACGCTCGACACGCGGATGGAGCGCGAGCACTACGAGGCGCTGGTCAAGGCGATCCGCTCGTCAGGCTGCATCCCGATGTCGACGCCCTTCGACGAGAAGTCGGTCGACCTGTGCGTCGAACTCGGCGTCGAGATCATCAAGATCGCCAGCTCGGACCTCAACGACTGGATCCTGATCGAGAAGATCGCGACGACCCGCAAGCCCGTCATCGTCTCCACCGGCGGTTCGTCGCTCAAGGACATCGACGACCTGGTCCGCTTCTTCGCGAACCGCAACCTGCCGCTGGCGATCAACCACTGCGTGTCGATCTACCCGTCCGAGGACGACGAGGTCGAGCTCAACCAGATCGACTTCCTGCGCGATCGCTATCCGAACAACGTCATCGGCTACTCGACGCACGAGTATCACGACTGGACGTCCTCGGTGACGATGGCTTACGCGAAAGGGGCGCGGACCTTCGAGCGCCACATCGACATCGAGGCCGACGGCATCCCCGTGGCGAAGTACTGCACCCTGCCGCGCCAGGCCGACGAGTGGTTCCGCGCGTGGAAGAAGGCCGTCGAGATGTGCGGCGGCCCGGGGACGCACAAGCGCGTGCCGCCGCGCAAGGAGATCGAGTATCTCGACGGACTCGTGCGCGGGGTCTACGCGAAGCACGACCTCGCCGCCGGCTCGGTCCTGACGGCCGCCGACTACTACCTGGCGGTCCCGCTGCAGAAAGGGCAGATCTCGTGTCGCGAGCTGATGAACGGGGAGCGCGTGCAACGGGACGTCTGCGCGCACCAGGCGCTCAGGATCGACGACATCGACAGTCCCTATGCCGGTGACGAAAAGCTGCGCGAGCTGATCTACCGGCGGGGACTGTAGGTGCTGCCTGCGCAAGCCATGACGGAACCTCGACCGATCCGCGGGTGGGGCGCGTTGCCGCGCCTGCTGCGCTTCTTCATCGTGGGCGGCGTCAACACGGTCTTCGGCTACTCGGCCTATGCGGCGTTCCTGTTCGTCGGCTTCCACTATGCCGCGGCGGCGTTGCTCGGGACCGTGGTCGGCGTGATCTTCAACTTCTTCACCACCGGCCGTTTCGTCTTCGAACGGGTCATGCACGGGGGGCTGCTCGTGCGCTTCGTGGCCGTCTACGCCATCGTCTACGCGGTCAACGTCGCCGCGCTGACCGCGCTGCAGAACATCGTCGTCGGTCCGTATCGCCTCGGCCCCTACGTGTCGGGCATCGTGCTCATCGTGCCGATCGCCCTGCTCTCCTACGGCCTGATGCGTCGCTTCGTCTTCGGGGGGAACCATGTCGCGGATTAGTGTCGTCGCGCCCTGCTACAACGAGGAGGACAACGTCGACGAACTCCACCGGCGCGTCGCGGCGGTATTCGCCGGGTTCCCGGAGCATGAACTCGAGATGCTGTTCATCGACAATGCTTCGTCCGACGGCACGTCCGAACGCCTTCGGGCCCTGGCGGCGCGCGACCCGCGGGTCAAGGTCATCCTCAACGCACGCAACTTCGGCCACATCCGCTCGCCGATGCACGCGATCCTCCAGGCCGCAGGCGATGCGGTGATCCCGATGGCATCGGACCTGCAGGACCCTCCCGAGATGCTCAAGGCGTTCATCGACGGCTGGGAGCGCGGCTACAGGAAGGTCGTGGCGGTGAAGCCGGTGTCGCGCGACAACGTGCTGGCGTTCGCATTGCGCAAGCTCTTCTACAGCACGCTCAACCGTATATCCGAAATCCCGCTGATCGAGAACTTCACCGGCTTCGGGCTCTACGATCGCAGCGTGATCGACTACATCAAGGGGCTCGACGATCCCTATCCCTACTTCCGCGGCCTGGTGAGCGAGGTCGGCTTCGACACGCTGATCGTCGAGTTCGAGCAACCGCGGCGACTGCGCGGCGTCACGAAGAACAACTTCTACACGCTCTACGATATCGCGATGCTCGGCATCACGAACCACAGCAAGCTGCCGTTGCGCATCGCGACGATCGGCGGCTTCGCGATGTCGGCGCTGAGCCTGTTCACCGCGTTCGTCTACTTTGTCTACAAGCTGGTCCGCTGGGACGAGTTCGCGGTGGGTCAGGCGCCGCTGGTCATCGGCCTGTTCTTCCTGTTCGGCGTGCAGATGTTCTTCATCGGCCTGCTCGGCGAGTACGTGCTGGCGATCCACCGTCACGTCCTGCATCGACCGCTGGTGGTCGAGAAGGAAAGGATCAACTTCTGAAGCTGTCCGGATCGCGGCTGCGGGAGATGTCCGGTGCGTCCCCGTTCGCCACGATGACCCGCGCCGAGGTTTGGGCTCTCGCCTATCTAGCGCTGCCCAACGTCATCTTCCTGGCCGGCTGGATCGTCCTGCCGATCGGACAGATCGCGGCGACGCTGGTGGCGGCCGCCGTGTTCGCGCTGGTGATCGGTCGCCGTTCGCTTCAGCGACCGCCGCTGGGTCCGCTGATCGTGCCGGTCGTCGTGATCGCGGGACTGTGGTGCGTGATGGCGGGCGTCGGCCACCTCGTGTTCGCCAATTCCGACTGGGTCGTGCGCGACGGCGTCCTGCTCGATCTGGTCCGCAGGCCCTGGCCGGTCACCTACCAGCTCGATGCGGTCCCGACGGTGATGAGGGCGCCCATCGGCTATTTCCTGCCGGCTGCCCTGGTCGGCAAGCTGTGGGGCATTCACGCGGCGCAGTACGCGCTGTTGGGGTGGACGGTGGTGGGTGTCGTACTGGTGTTCGCGATGATGCTGTGCGACCGGCCCACGCTGAAGCCCGCGCTGGTCCGCCTCGCGATCTTCATCGTCTTCAGCGGTATGGACATCGTCGGCACGATCACGCACTACAACCCTCATCCGATCGGCGAACACCTCGAGTGGTGGGCGTTCATCTTCCAGTACTCGTCGCTGACCACGCAGCTCTTCTGGGTCCCCAATCACGCGCTGCCCGGATGGATCGCGATCGCGTGGCTGCTCGGTCAGGACGTGCGACGCCTCCCCACCGCGACGGCGATCCTGTTCGTTGTCTTCGCGCCGCTGTGGTCGCCGCTGACCGCGATCGGCATCGCGCCGATTGTCGGCGCGGCGCTGCTGCACCGCCTCGTCGTGGTCCGGCCACCGGGTTTCCTGCGCGAGCTGCTCGACTGGCGCATGGCCGTTCCCGCGCTGGCCTGCTGCGTGCTGGTGTTCCCCTATCTGGTCGCCGGCAGCGACAAGGTCGCGTCGGGCGGCAACGCCGACATCCGCTGGGTGGGCGAGGACATCGTGCCGCGCTATATCGAGTTCGTGCTGTTCGAGTTCGTCGGCTTCGCGGTGCTGCTGCTGCGCCGCGACCGTCGCGATCCGCTGCTGTGGGCCGCGGTCGCTGTGCTGCTGGCATTGCCGTGCTACCGCTTCGGTCCTTACAACGACCTCGCGATGCGCGCGTCGATCCCGCCGCTGGTGCTGCTCGCGATCCGCATGGGCGACTGGCTGTCGACCCCGTTCGTGCGACGCGAGTCCGGCGCGCGCCTGATCGCGATCGTCCTGCTCGGCATCGGGGCCGTGACGCCGTTCATGGAATTCGCACGGGTCTTCATCACGCCGCGGTGGGAACTGAACGAGCGGGCCTCGCTACCGGACGTGACGCGCGGGACGCACTACCTCACGCCCCTCGATCAGCCGTGGCTTTCGCACTTCCTGCGTGTGCCGGAAGCTGACCGACGGTAGTCTTGCGTCGAACGCGCATCTCCGCGCGTCGTGATGTTCCCGATCGAGGGCCGTTCGATGTTCGTCCGCGTCGCGACTTTCCTGCGTTCCGATGCGTCGCTCGCGATGATCACGCGTGCCACGCAGGGTGGAGCCATGGGCGTCGCCGCGCTGTTCGTCATCTGGCATACATCCCCGACCGACCAGGGCTTCTATTTCGCGTTCATCAGCTTCGGCATCCTGCTGCAGCTCTGCGACTTCGGCCTGTCGTACGCCGGCCTGCAGTCCGCGAGCCACCTGCTGGCCACCGATGCGATCGGTGCGCTGCCGGCGCTGGCCGCGTTGGCGCTGCGCATCAACGCCGCCGTCACGGGCCTCGCGTGCGTGGTGGTCGCGACGCTCGGCTGGATGGTCTTCGCGCGGACACCCGGCGATGCGGTGGTCGCCTGGGCGGCACCATGGCTCGCCTTCGTCGTCGGCGTATCGCTCAATCACCTCACTGCGCCGTACCTCTTCCTGGTCGAAGGCGGCGTCTCGGTCACGCGCGCGTGGCGTTTCCGGCTACTGCAGGAGATCCTCTCCGGTTCCGCATTGCTCACGGTGCTGGCCTTGGGCGAGGGCCTGTGGGCGCTGGTCGCGTACTACGCGACGCGCGGCGTGCTTGGCGGACTCCTGATGCGCCGCGTCCCGTTCGGCCCGGCGCGCGGTGGCGCCTTCACGCTGAGACGCTGGCGCGACGAATTGTGGCCTTTCCAGTGGCGCGTGGGGATGAGCGCGGTGAGCGCCTACCTCGTGTTCCAGGCATTCGGGCCGATCCTGTTCGCGCTGCGCGGCCCCATCGAGGCCGGTCGCTTTTCGCTGTCGCTGTCGATGATGAACGCCCTCGTGATGGTGACGACCGCGTGGCCGATCAGTCAGGCCGCGCACTTCGGGATCCTGCTCGGACGTCGACAAGGCCGCGACCTGGCGTTGCGCTGGAACCGCCTGGTACTGCAGTCGACCGCGTTCGCGGCCGTGGGCGCGCTGACGATGATCGTGGTCTTCCTCGCGCTGCGCGAGCTGGCTCCCGACGTGATGACGCGCTTCGCCGGACCGACCACGACCGGGCTGCTGATCGCCAGCGCGGTCGTCCATCACGTCGTCGCATGCATCGCGGTCGTCGTGCGCTCGGAGCGACGCGATCCGCTGCTGGTCGTCGGCGTCGTCGGCGGCCTCGTCACGCTCGGCCTGATGACGGCAGCCGCGCTGCGCGACGAGCTGACCTGGATCGCGCTCGCCTATCTGCTGTGCACGTCGGCCACGCTGCCGATCGCGTATGCGATCTACCGGCGCTTCGCGGTGCGTCAGCGAGGTGCGGACGGCAATATCGTGTCGACGGCCTGACGCTCAGTCCGCCTGCCAAACTCCCGACTTGCCGCCGCGCTTCTCGCGTAGCCCGACGTCGGTGATGGTCATTCCGCGATCGACCGCCTTGCACATGTCGTAGACGGTCAGCAGCCCGACCTGCACCGCGGTCAGCGCCTCCATCTCGACGCCGGTCTGCCCGAGGCACGCGACAGTGGCCGTGCAAATCACCGACGAGGTCGCCTCCTCGATCGCGAGGTCGACGGTGATCTTCGTCAGCGCGATCGGATGGCACAGCGGGATCAGGTCGCTGGTGCGCTTGGCCCCCTGGATCGCCGCGATACGCGCGATGCCGAGCACGTCGCCCTTCTTCGCGGTGCCGCTGGCGATCAGCGCGAGCGTCGCCGGCTGCATCACGATGCGGCCGCGGGCCACGGCGAGCCGCTGGGTGGCCGTCTTGTCGCTGACATCGACCATGTGCGCGGCGCCCGATGCGTCGAAATGCGTCAGCGTCGCGGGGCCATCGGTCACGGATTGCTTCATCGTCGCCTGTCGTGGAAGGCCGCGCGGATGCGGCCGGCAAGGGGACTTGTATGATAACCAGCATGTCCCGCGCGACGCCGCATGCCTCCCGAGAACGACCGCCGACGGCCGGTCGTCGCTTCGTCGCGTTCGCGACGGTCGTGCTGTTCGCCGTCCACCAGCCGCTCGCCGCGCAGGCCGTGTTCGGTCCGGCACCGCCGCCCGCGCCGCTGACGACGCGCCCCGCGCTGCCCGACCTCGGCGACTCGGCGAGCGACGACCTGTCGCCGACCACCGAACGCAAGCTCGGCGACGAGATCATGCGTCAGGCCCACGAGGCCGGCGACGTGATGGAGGACCCCGAGTCGACCGAGTACCTCAACCAGTTCGGCGCGACGCTGATCGCGCACGCGGGGCCGGGCGCTTCGGCGCAGAACTTCCAGTTCTTCTTCGTCAACGACCCCAACGTCAATGCCTTCGCGCTGCCGGGCGGCTACATCGGCATCAACTCGGGCCTGATCGTCGCCACGCAGTCGGAGGCCGAGCTGGCGTCGGTGATGGCGCATGAGATGGGACACGTGATCCAGCGCCACATCGCGCGCTCGATCGCGCGCGAGAAGCAGACCAACCTGATCGCGCTCGCGACGACGCTGCTCGGCATGGTCGCGGCCGTCAAGGGACGCACGCCCGACGCCGGCCAGGCGGCGATGGCGGCAGGGCAGGGCTATGCGATCCAGGACCAGCTCAACTTCGGACGCGACGCGGAGCGCGAGGCCGACCGGGTCGGCTTCCAGATCCTGCAGGACGCGCACTACGACGTGAACGCGATGGCCACGTTCTTCGCGCGGCTGCAGCAGATCACGCGGATCTACGAGACGGCCACGCCGGCGTTCCTGCTGACCCATCCGCTGACGACGGAGCGCCAGGCGGACATCCAGAACCGCGTGCGCGAGGCGCCCTACCGGCAGCGACCCGACAGCCTCGACTTCCAGCTCGTCCGCGTGCGTCTGCGCGTGCTGCAGGACACGACCGGCCAGGGGCTGCGCGACACGCGCGCGGCGTTCGAGGAGCAGCTCAGGACGAGGTCCTTCGCGAGCGAGGCCGCGGTCCACTACGGACTCGCGCTGACGCTGCTCGTGCAGAACGACGTCAAGGGCGCGCAGCGCGAACTGGCCGAAGTGCAGAAGCGCGTGACCGGACCCGACGCGATCGTCGCGAACTTCGCGATCGACGTGAGGCAGGCGTCGGGCGACGCCGCGGGCGCCGTCGAACTCGCCCGTGCGGCCCGCGCGCAGTACCCGGAGTCACGGATGATCGCGCAGAACTATGCGGACGCCCTGCAGCAGGCGGGCCGCCACGACGACGCCATCGCCTACCTGCGCGACCAGCTGCGCCTGTATCGCAGCGAGCCGGTGCTCTACGAGCTGCTGGCGAAGAGCTATGCGGCCCAGGGCGACGCGATGGTGTCGCATCGACTGCTCGGCGAGGGCTACCTGCTGCGCGGCAGCATCCGCGCGGCGCTCCAGCAGATGCAGATCGCGCGCACCAGCGCGCCGCCGAACGCCGACTTCTACGAGGTCTCGCAGATCGACGCGCGCGTGCGCGAGCTGCAGGTGCGTGCCGACGAGCTGCGCAAGGCCGAGAGAGAGAGCGGATCGCGCAGCCTCAGGCTCGAGGTGACGCGTACCGAAGGGCCGTCAGCGACGCGTGTCGACGTCGACCCGAAGAGCCAGAGACGGTCGAGGCTCGAAACCGAACTGGGTGGCAACCTGATGCGCCGCGATCCGGTGGAGCGGTAGCTTCAGCGAGGACGTGGCGGCCGTCGCGAAGTGCAGGCAGGCCACCGGGGCGGCGGTCTCGGAGAACTGCGACGACGACAAGAGCGACATCGCCTCGTCGTCGAGCACGGTGCCGCCGTCGTCGCGCAGCTGGTCCGCGATCAGCGTGGTGTCGTGGTCGTGGACCACGCCCACCACCGGCTCGCCGGTCGCGGCACGCGCCTGGATCAGGAAGCGGCCCTGGTCGTCGAGCCACACCGCCGACGGCGTCATCGTCACGCCGGTGTGCGCGATCAGGTCCCAGCCGCCACCGTCGCGCGGATGCAGCCGCCACACGAACGGCGTGTACTCGAGTTCGACGAACACGCGCTGCGGACCGTTCTGGAAGAGCCAGCAGCGACCCGCCGAAAAGTAATTGCGGCTGATGAACGCGTTCATCGCCGCGTGCGCGATCGGCTGCCGCGGCCCGGCGCCCGCCTCGCCGACGCGCCAGCGGCCGCGCGCGTCGAGCGCGAGCCAGCCCGTGCAGTCCGGCACGTCGGGCCACTTCGCGAGGGCCTGCCTGACCAGGTCATCCATGCATGCGTCCTGTCGACGGAGCGCCGCGGCCGGCGGCCGTGGTCTGCAACGTCCAGACCCGGATGATAACGAGCGTCAGGTTCCGCGCGGAATCCGGTCGGACCCGCGCCGGGACGCATCGACGTGCGACGCCAGGAAACGGATGACGCGGCGCGGCATCCATTCGCTGCCGTCGGGTCCGGCCGCGAGGAAGCCGACGTGTCCTCCGCGCTCGGGGAACTGCAACGTCACGACGGGCGACACCTCGTCGGCGCCGGGCAGCGCGCTGCCGGGCAGGAACGGATCGTTGCGCGCGTTGAGGATCAGCGTGGGGACCGCGATATGCCGCAGCAGCGGCTTGCTCGACGCGCGCAGCCAGTAGTCGTCGGCGTCGCGATAGCCGTGCAGCGGCGCGGTGACGACGTCGTCGAACGCATGCAGGTCGCGCGACGCTTCCATCCGCGCCCGGTCGAACAGGCCCGCATGCTGCGTCAGCTTGTGGCGGCTCTTGGCCTTGAGCGTGCGCAGGAACATCTTCGCGTAGATCCGGTTGAAGCCGCGCCCGAGGCTCGCGCCGCCGGCCGCGAGGTCGAGCGGTGCCGAGATCGCGGCCGCGGCGACGACGATGCCGGCCGCTTCGGGGCCGCGCTCGCCGAGCCACTTGAGCAGCATGTTGCCGCCGAGCGAGATGCCGGCGGCGACGATGGGCGCAGTGTCGCTGCGCTGCGCGGCGAGTTCGGCTTTGACCCGGCGCAGGACCCAGTCGACCTCGGCGCTGTCGCCCGAATGATAGAAGCGCGGCGCGCGGTTCGGCGTGCCGCCGCAGCCGCGAAAGTGCGGCGCCACGCCCTGCCAGCCGAGCGCCGAGGCCGCGGCCATCAGACCGCGCACGTAGCGGCTCTCCGCGCTGCCTTCGAGGCCGTGGAACACCACCAGCGTCGGCGCGTGCGTACGATCCGCGGCGACCGCGACGCGATCGACGTCGATGAAGTCGCCGTCGGGCGCGTCCCAGCGCTCGCGGACGTAGCGCACCGCGGCGCGGCGCGCGAACAGCGCCGGGACGATGGTCTGCAGGTGGGGGCCGGGCAGCCACCAGGGCGCCTGGAAGGCGTCGTCGCCGGGGCGCGACGCTGGGGGACCGGCCACTCCCGTCAGTGCAGCGTGCCGCTGGTCGGCGACGGGATCGACTCCGTGTCCTGCGGCGTGACCGACGCGTGGTGCAGCACCATCCGCCAGCCCTGCGCACCCTTGAAGAAGACGTGCGTGACGAGCATGTTGATCGACATCGTCTGGCCCATCTGCGGCGAACCGGGCGGCAGGCCCTCGGTCTTGACGAAGGCCATCACGCGCGACAGCACGCTGTGCACCGAGACCAGCGAGCCCTGCATGACCTTCGGATCCGACGGTCGCACGGTGATCGGTCCGTTCGACAGGATCTCGCGCCACGACGCGGCGATGGCGAGATGCCCGACCAGGCGCGGACCGCCCGGATGCACGCAGACGATCTCCTCGTCCTCGGACCAGACCTCCATCAGCGATTCGAGGTCGCCCGCCTCGAGCGCGTCGTAGAACGCGCTCTCCACGGCTTCGGGAGTGGCGTGCAGGCTCTTGAGCTTGACCATGGGGTGAGGAGGCGCCGTCTGCCGTCAGCGGCCGGCGAGCGGTAGCGCGGGGGACGTATTCTGCATCGAATCGAACACGCGTTGGGGCGTGATGCCCACCAGGCAGTTCAGATGCCCGAGCGGGCAGGTGCGCTCGAAGCAGGGGCTGCAGTCGAGATGCAGCCACAGCGTCTTCGCGTGCACGGACAGCGGCGGCGTGTGGCGCGGATCGCTCGATCCGAACAGGGCCACCTGCGGGCGCGACAGCGCTGCGGCGACGTGCATCAGGCCCGAGTCGTTGCTGACGATGGACGACGACGTCGCGATGAGCGCGATCGCCTCGGCCAGGTCGGTGTCGCCGCACAGGTCGTGCAGGCGCTCACCGGCGTTCGCCGTGCCCGCGACGATGGCGTCTGCGATCGGACGGTCGCCCTTGCCGCCTAGCAGCAGCACGTGCGCCCGCGGCCGATCGGCCAGCAGGCTGGTCGCGAGCGCGGCGAAGTGCGCGGCGGGCCAGCGCTTCGCCGGGCCGAATTCGGCGCCGGGACAAAGCGCGAGCAGCTCGGTGAACGGGCCGAAGCCGAAGCGCGTGCGCACTGCCTCGATCGCGACGGAATCCGCGACGAGGCGCGGCAGCGGCAACGGCTTGACCACCGCGATGCCCAGGACGCCGGCCAGCGCCGCATAGCGTTCGCTCATCGACAGCGACGGGGCTGCTCCGCGGGCGCGTCGATTGACGATTCCATAGCGCGCCTCGCCCCGGTAGCCGATGCGCTCGGGGATGCCGGCGAGCCAGGGGATGAGCGCTGACTTGATGCTGTTGGGAAGCACGAACACGCGATCGAAATGCAGCGCGCGGATCGCCTGCGCGAACTGGCGGCGCGTCTTCCATTGCAGTCTGCCGTGGGCGAGCTCGGTCGCGATCACGCGATCGACCTCGGGCATCGCCTGGAGCACCGGGGCCACCCAGCGCGGCGCGAGGCACACGATGCGCTGCTGCGGATCGGCGCGCTTGAGCAGCGTCAGCAGCGGCTGTGCCATCAACGCGTCGCCGATCCAGTTCGGCGCGATGACGAGCGTCTTCATGGCGCGCCATGAAAAAGGGAGCGCGAGCTCCTTTCGTCATCCCTGGTCATCGCGCGCGCCTTCGTCAATGCGCCTTGACGACGGTGCCCGGCTTGAGGCGATACGTCGTGCCGCAGTACGGGCACATCGCCTGGCCGGTCGGCGCCACGTCGAGGAACACGCGCGGATGGTGGTTCCACAGCGCCATCCGCGGGTTGGGACAGAACGCGGGCAGGTCCTTGCCGTCGAGTTCGACGTGCGACGGTTCGGGTGCGGTGGGGTCGGTCATGGTGTGCTCAGACCTTGGACAGCCAGGAAGCGTACTTCGGATTCCTACCGTTGACGATGTCGAAGAACGCGGTCTGCAGCTTCTCGGTGATCGGACCGCGCTTGCCGTCGCCGATCATGCGCGTGTCCAGTTCGCGGATCGGCGTGACTTCGGCGGCCGTGCCGGTGAAGAAGGCCTCGTCGGCGATGTAGAACTCGTCGCGCGTGATGCGCCTCTCGGACCACGGGATGCCGAACTCGTCGGCCAGCGTGAGGATGGTCTGGCGCGTGATGCCGTCGAGCGCGCCGCCCGACAGGTCGGGGGTGTGGAGCTTGCCGTCGACCACGAGGAACACGTTCTCGCCCGAGCCCTGGCAGACGTAGCCCTGCGAGTCCATCAGCATCGCCTCGTCGTAGCCGTCGTTGGTGGCTTCCTGGTTCGACAGGATCGACACCGGGTAATTGCCGACGGCCTTGGCCTTGCACATCGTGATGTTGGGCTGGTGGTGCGTGAACGACGACGTCTTCACGCGGATGCCCTTGGTCATTCCTTCCTCGCCCAGGTAAGCGCCCCAAGGCCAGGCCGCGATCGCGACGTGGATGGTGTTGCCCTTCGCGGCGACGCCCATCTTCTCGGAGCCGACCCACACCAGCGGGCGCAGGTAGCAGCTCTCGAGCTTGTTCTGGCGGACCACGTCCTTCTGCGCCTCGACCAGCGTGGCGTGGTCGAACGGCACCTTCATCTGGAAGATCTTGGCGCTGTTGAGCAGGCGCTTGGTGTGGTCCTCGAGGCGCCAGACCGCGGTCGAGCCGTCGGCCTGCTTGTACGCGCGGATGCCTTCGAAGACGCCCATCCCGTAGTGCAGGGTGTGCGTCAGGACGTGGACGGTGGCGTCGCGCCAGTCGACCATCTTGCCGTCCTTCCAGATGAAGCCGTCACGATCGGCCATCGACATCGTTGTTCTCCTTGGGGTCCGGTGGCGCCCGGACGGGCGCGGCTTTGGACGAGCGGCGCATTTTAACGCGGCCTGATCGGAGTGCTTGTCGTGGGTGCGGTGGTGGTGCTTGGATTGCCCTCGTGCCGGGCGGGTATCTACTTTCTCTTGGTTGCCAAGAGAAAGTAGACAAAGAGAAGGCGAGCCCCGGAGCCAGCCACTCGCTGCGCGAGCGGTGCCCGCGTCAGCGGGCCGTCAGGCGGCGCCTGCGCAACTCGCTACGCTCAGACAGGCGCAGGCTCGAATCCGCCTGCCGACCCGCTGACGCGGCAGGCTCCGAACGGGCGGGACGTCAAAAGGCAAGGTCAACAGCAACGTCAACAGCAACGGCGAAGCCGAGCCGTACGCTCTGCCCTTGTGATGCAGCATCACGGGATCCGCTTTCTTTGCCTACTTTCTTTGGAAAAGAAAGTAGGTTGCCGCCGGGCAACCCCCGGCCAGCAGGTCGTGCGAAAAGCACGAACCGCAAAACCCGCGTGCCCGCGGCGATGCCTAGTTTCTTCGCCTGCGGCGTACCTGAATAGCCGGCCGGCCCGCTCACGCCGTCGTCGTGCCCGGCGCGTCGAACGTGTAGTCGAAGTCGTAGTGGTGCCTGCCCTCGATGATGCGGATGTTCAGCCGCCCGGTGAGGCCGACGAGTTCGCCGCTACCGGAATC
>Ga0209724_1002794_pt1 | contig 14708 bp, 3 predicted proteins | sample grotaG_FD_184143 | JGI IMG/M metagenome (GOLD analysis project Ga0209724, IMG submission 184143) | Glacier valley bacterial and archeal communities from Borup Fiord, Nunavut, Canada, to study Microbial Dark Matter (Phase II) -... | ecosystem: Environmental > Aquatic > Freshwater > Ice > Glacier ...
CTTTAGCCACTAATGCCACCAGCTACAACTGGTCGGTAACTGGTACAGGGAATTCCATTTCCGGTACAGGAACAACAGGAACAGTTACCTGGGCTGCAGGTTTCTCAGGTTCTGCCACGGTAAGCGTAACAGCCAACGGGTGCAACAGCCCCTCGGCTTCGGCATCGACTCCCGTTACGGTGCGTCCAACTCCAACAGCAACCATCAGCGGAACAACAACCGTTTGTCAAAGCGCAACGGCCCCGAACGTTACCTTTACAAATCCGCAGGCATTACCTGTTACCATTACCTACAATATCAACGGAGGTTCCAATACAACCGTTAATGTTGGCGCAAGCACAACAGCAACGGTTGCCGCACTAACAACTACTGCCGGAGCATTTGTTTACAACCTGGTAAGTGTTGTTTACCAGGCTTCACCGACCTGCTCAAATACAATAACCGGAACGGCAACGATAACAGTGAATTCGGTACCTACTGCGCCAACTGTAGGCATCATAACACAGCCAACATGTTCAACAGCAACCGGAAGTGTGATTTTAAGCAACTTACCGGCAACAGGTACCTGGACCTTGACAAGAACTCCCGGAGGAACAACAACCAATGGAACAGGTACAAGTGCTACCGTAACAGGAATACCTGCAGGAACTTACACCTATACCGTTACCAACGAAGACAACAGCACCTCATGCCCGGGATCAGGCACCGGACTTTATGCTGAATATTTTAATGATATTGGTGTTATTCACTTTGCAGGTACACCTGCTTTAACACGCACGGATGCAACGGTCAACTTTAACTGGGTAAATGGTAGCCCTGACGGCTCAATTGGCGTCGATCATTTTTCAGCAAGATGGACAGGTAAGGTTCAACCTTGTTTTAGCGAAACCTATACATTCAGCACGACTAGTGATGATGGTATCAGGCTTTGGGTGAATGGAAATCAAATCATTAACAACTGGACAGATCATGGCGCCACTGTCAACACAGGAACAATCGCCCTTTCTGCGGGTCAGAAATATGACCTCATTTTGGAATTTTATGAAAATACAGGCCAGGCAGTCGCCCAGTTGTCATGGAGCAGCCCCAGCCAACAACCCCTACAAATTATTCCACAATCACAATTATATTCGGTTGCAACAGCATGTATTTCACCAGCTTCTGCCAATGTAGTCGTCAATGCACAACCAACACCCCCGGCGGCACCAACAGCCAGTACAACCGTACAACCTACCTGTACCGTAGCAACAGGAACTATCGTGGTAACTGCTCCAACCGGTGCAAGTTATGAATACAACATTGATGGTGGGACCTATCAATCCTCAACAACTTTTGCAGGAGTAACCGCCGGTTCTCACAATATTTTAGTTCGGAGTACAACTGACAACACTTGTATTTCGACACCGACCGCTGTCATAGTAAACGCCCAGCCTCCAACACCTGCCCAACCAACAATATCAGCAGGAGGACCAACAACATTCTGTGCAGGAGGAAGCGTAACCCTGACATCGAGTACGGAATCATCTTATTTGTGGTCGACAGGTGCTACAACTGAAAGCATAAACGTTACAACAGCAGGTAGTTACACAACAAGAGTAACCAATGCCAGTGGGTGTCAGAGCGTAGCGTCAGCGGCAATGGTAGTAACAGTGAATCCATTGCCAACGATAAGTGTGGGCAGTCCATTTACCAAGACCTGTACATCGAATGCAAGTGGTGCAACCATCGGCGAAGCGAACGATGCAACGGCAACCTATTCGTGGAGTCCGGCTACCGGATTAAGTTCGGCCACAGTTAGCAATCCGACGGCGAACCCATCCGTTACAACAACCTACACAGTTACCAAAACCACGACCACCAATGGTTGTACAGCCACGGCGAGTGTTCTTGTAACTGTAAATACAACAGCTCCGACGGTAAGTGCGGGCAGTCCATTTACCAAGACCTGTACATCGAATGCAAGTGGTGCAACCATCGGCGAAGCGAACGATGCAACGGCAACCTATTCGTGGAGTCCGGCTACCGGATTAAGTTCGGCCACAGTTAGCAATCCGACGGCGAACCCATCCGTTACAACAACCTACACAGTTACCAAAACCACGACCACCAATGGTTGTACAGCCACGGCGAGTGTTCTTGTAACTGTAAATACAACAGCTCCGACGGTTATGATCACCAACCCGACAGCCGTATGTTTGCCTTCATCGGTAGACCTGACCCTGGCATCTGTAACTGCAGGATCGACGGCCGGTTTGACTTATACCTACTGGAAAGACGCAGGAGCAACTAATTCATTGTCAGCCCCTGAAGTTGTAACCACTTCGAGTACATATTATATCAAAGGCACAATAGCCGCGACTGGCTGCAATGATATTAAAGCAGTGTCTGTAACTGTAAATTCCCGCCCAACTGCAATAGTTAGTGGAACTTCCACAATTTGTATTGGCAACTCTTCTACGATTTCGGCTGCATTGACTGGAACCGGTCCATGGAATGTAACCTGGTCGGATGCTGTTATTCAAAACAATGTTGCAAGCAGTCCGACCACACGCAGTGTAAACCCGACATCAAATACAACCTACTCCATAACAGCACTATCTGATTCAAAATGTACGGCACTATCAGGTGATTTGACAGGCTCAGCGGTGATATCTGTTAATGCTGCTACCGCCGTCAGCAGCCAGTCGACCGCGAACCAAACAACTTGTATCAATGTAGCATTCAGTCCCATTTCGGTAACAGCCACTGGTACCGGGACGATCACCTACCAGTGGTATAGCAATACAACAGCAAGCACCAGTGGAGGAACATTACTCACTGGCTCTACCAGTGCCAGTTACACGCCGTTGGCTACGAGTGCGGGTACGCTTTATTACTATTGCATTGTACACAGTGACTGTGGAACAGATGTAATAAGTGCCGTGTCAGGCTCATTTATTGTCACCCCGGAAAACACCGCAGGGGCTGCATCATCATCGCCTACACTTTGCATCAATACTTTATTGAGTCCAAACATTACCCATGCCACAACTGGGGCAACCGGTATTGGAACAGCAACCGGTTTACCTGCAGGTGTTGCAGCAGCATGGGCATCGAACACCATCACGATCAGCGGCACACCGACAGTGAGCGGCACATTTAATTATAGCATTCCGTTAACAGGTGGTTGCGGTACGGTCAATGCTACAGGGACAATCATAGTTAATCCATTACCAACTATTTCTGGAACGTTAAGTTTATGTGTCGGTTCGACTACTACTTTAATAGGTTCAGGTACTGCAGCATCATCCGATGCATGGTTATCAGCAACTCCATCGGTAGCCACAATATCTGATGGTATGGTTACAGGATTGACTGCTGGAACAAGTGCAATTACTTACACGAATAGTAATGGGTGTAGTATAAGCGCTACTGTGACAGTCAATTTATTGCCAACAGCAACTATATCTTACACTGGAACTCCATACTACACTTCAGTGTCGACTGCACAAATCGTTACTCAAACAGGAACAGCAGGAGGAGTTTATACTGCAACACCGGCTGGTTTATCGATAAATGCTATATCAGGTGCAATCACCCCAAGCACCAGTTCGGTGGGTACCTATATTGTAACGTACACCGTAGCTGCGGCAGGAGGGTGTGGAGAAGTTACATCAACAACTAGTATTACGATTCTTGATGGCTTTATCATTACAGTTTCAGGATCTAATGGTGCCGATGGATCATACGGATCTTTAACAAGTGCAGCAGGTACTTTTTTTGCCATAAACGCTAAAAATCAGTCAGGAAAGACAATTGAAATTAAAATCTTAGGAAGTTCAACAATGGAAACGGGTGCATACAGTTTAACTGGCGCACTTGGCGTCTGGACTCAACTTACCATTTATCCAACCACTTCAGGAATTACTTTAAGTGGCAATGTTGCCAAACCACTTATCGACCTTAATGGAGCTGATAATGTAATAATTGACGGGCGTGTAAATGCTACCGGCTCGACAAAGGATCTTACAATCAGCAATACCAGCATAAGTGCTTCAACAACTTCAACTGTTCGTTTCATCAACGGCGCTTCGTACAATACCGTGAAATATTGTATTCTTAAGGGTTCAGAAACAAATACAAAAAGTGGCGTCATCTTCTTCTCAACGACCACCACTACTGAAAATATTGGCAATATTATTGATAACAATGACATTACAAATTCTACAGATGATAACAGACCGCTTAATGCTATTTATTCGTCTGGAACATTAGCCAAACTAAACAGTGGGAACACAATTAGCAACAATAATATTTATGATTTTCTAAATCGTGGAATCGCTTCAAACGGAATAAACATTGCGGCAAATAATAGTTCCTGGACTATAACTGGGAATAGTTTATATGAAACTTCATCATTTGTCCCAATGGCAACTGTAAATTATAGTGCGATCACAGCATCAGATGTTACTTCAACCGATATTAACGTAAGTGGAAACTATATAGGCGGAAGTTCTGCTTTAGCCAGTGGTTCAGCCTGGACAAAGAAGAACGACTTCAATAATGTATTCACGGCCATTAATATGACTGTTGGATCCGCTGCTAGTAATGTAAACAATAACACTATCCAAAACATTGCCTGGAGTAATTCAGGAGCGGCAACCTGGACGGGAATTAATATTACAGCAGGTAATGTAAACATTGGTACCTTCGCAGGTAATACCATTGGATCTGCTACTGGAACTGGTTCAATTCTTGTAACTGGAGGAGTGACAAACGCAAATGTATATGGAATAAATATCTCGAGTCCAGGAACTATTGATTGTCAAAATAATATAGTGGGCTCCATCACAGTGGGCAATGGAGCAACACTTGCTACGAACATTTACGGTATAAATAAAACCAATACGGCAGGAACTGCAACGATCGCGAACAATACCATAGGAAGTGCAACTACTTCAAATAGTATCAATGCAAGTTCAACCAGTACAGGTAATGCACAAAGTGTTTATGGTATTTATAATGCAGGTACTGGGACTATTACAATAAGTAGCAATACGATAGCCAACTTATCAAATAGCACAAGTAATGCAACAACAAATACCAGAGGACTTATTTCTGGTATTACTTCAATTATAGGTGTAAATACTATCAAGGACAATAACATAAGCAATTTAACCATTGCCAATGCAAACACTGCCTCAAATTACCAGGCATCAATTAGCGGCATTACACTGAACGGCACTACCTTAAACACGGCAACAGGAAATAAAATTTACAATTTATCGAATACTTACGTTTCTTTTGCAGGAAGTGTTGTTGGATTATACTTTACCGGTGGAACGTCTGCAAATGTTGTTTCGGAAAATTTCATCCATAGCTTATCGGCCACTGGCGCATCTTCTTCTGCAGCTTCAATATATGGTATAAAGATAGCTGCTGGTGCAACTACTTATTCGAACAATATTATTAGTTTAGGTGGTAATTCAAAAACCACCATATATGGTATTTACGAAACAGGTGGTGTAGGTAACAATAATAACCTATATTTTAACACAATCTATCTTGGTGGTAGTTTGGTTACTGGCTCAACCAATAAATCATACGCCTTATACAGTGCAGTAACTACAAATACTCGGGATTTCAGGAATAATATTTTTGTGAATAACCGTTCAACTATCGGAGGGGCTAATTACCATTATGCGGCTTTCTTTAACTACAATATTAACACCAATTTAATTCTGAATTATAACGATTACATTGCGTCTGGGATAGGTGGTGTTTTAGGATATTATTCTGCGACAAACAAAATTACTTTACCGCTCATTCCAGCAATGGACGCTGCAAGTCAAATTTCCAACCCTGTTTTTGTCAATGCAGGTACAACAGTTGCTGCTGATTATAAAATTGGAACTGATCTTATCGGCGTCGTAGGAACTGGTATCACAACCGATTACGGGCTAAATACAAGAGGAATTGGCACTGCTATGGGCGCTTGGGACCGACTTATGAATAACAGATGGAAAGGGTCAGCAAGTACAGATTGGAATACTCCGGGCAACTGGACATTTAATGCTGTTCCAGCAACAGATGACAATATTCTTTTTGATGATGTTCCATTGAATCATTGTTCGCTTGATGCAGATCGCTCAGTTACTGACATTACGAATACCCAGGCAACCTATCGGATGGTAACCAATGGACATAAACTTACTATTAAAGGGAATATGTACCTGACCAATGGCGCTCAAATTGATGCTACTGCATCCAATTCGGTTGTTGAGTTTGCCGGATCATTATCTCAAACAATTCCTACAGGAGCGTTTTTTAATGACAATATTTATAGCCTGACCGTTAATAATACTGCAGGACTAACGATGAAAAGTCCACTCCTTGGCCCAATCAATAATATTAACGTTGCAGGAATTGTAAACGCAAACATTGGAGATCTCATAATAGAAGGAAATCTGACACTACTATCAACTGCAACACAAACCGCACTTATTGATGGCTCCGGTGCAGGCAAAGTAATTGGCAATGTAACGATGCAACGATATCTTTCAAAAGCGTTTGGATACAAATATTTCAGCTCACCTTTCCAATCTGCGACGGTATATGAGTTTGCAGATGATATCGATCTTACAGCAGCTTTCCCAACTTTATACCGGTATGATGAGAACCATACAGTTGATGGAAAGGATGTATCTGGTTGGACTGTTTACACAGCGACTGCCGGAATTCTAAAACCGTTAGAAGGTTATGCTGCAAATTTCGGAAAGGTCGAACGAATATATACTGCAACCATGAAAGGTGAAGTTAATAATCGTGATGTCAGTATAAATTTAAAAAATAATAACAGAACATACACCAAAGGTTTTAATCTTATTGGCAACCCATATCCGTCACCAATTGATTGGAATTCAACTAACGGAAAGACAACAAACAAGATAGATAAAGGAATATATTTCTTTAAAGCTTGTGATTATGGCGCTGATGCTTTAGCTAATGATTCACTTCAATATCAAGGTATTTATACCAGCTATGTTAATGGCATTCCTACAGGCGATGAAAATAATATTATTGCTTCAATGCAGGGGTTTTTTGTGCATGTTTCCGATGGCGGATTCCCAGTCAGCGCAACTTTGAGCTTTTCTAATTCAATTCGTACAAATGATCTTAGCCCTACATTTAAAGCAGCAATAATCGATGATCGGAAGATTCTGCGTTTTGCTGCTAATTATGAATCAAAAAGAACGACAGAAGACATAGCTATTATTTATTTTGACGATCAAGCGAACCGAAGCTTTGATAAAGATAAAGATGCATTGAAAATGTTAAACACCGATGTTCTTGTTCCAAATTTATATTCGATATCAACAGATCCCAAGCAACTATCCATCAATGGAATACCTTTCCCAACCGATAGCATTACCAAAATACCGTTAGGCATAACCACATTAAGTGACGGATGGATCAACTTTAAAGCAAAAGATATCAGCAAATTGCCATCGAATATGCATATCTATCTGATAGATGCGGTCGGAAACATCACACAGGATTTGAAACAAAATCCTACTTATCGTTTCTACCTGAAAACGGGAGAATACAATCAACGTTTTACACTCGTATTCGCGCTTGCAAGCCTGGAAAAACCTGCTGAAATCGTTGAAAAAATGTTTACAATCATCCGTTCAGGAGACCGGCTGGACGTAAAAGTGAACCTGCCATTCAATACAAAAGGTGATCTGCTTGTAACGAATATGGCAGGACAAATGCTAATCAAAAAAGGGGTTTTCGAAATGGAAACTGTTGAAATTAACCCCAACGTAGGCAGCGGTATCTATGTCGTCACCATGATATCGGGAAAAAGAAAAGAGTCGGAAAAAATTCTAATACGAAAAGATTATGAATAGCTCAATACTATATGCGTCGTTCAAAAAGCTTTTACTGCCTTTTTGTTTATTTATTAGTTCTATATCACTTTACATATCGGCGAACGCACAGGAACAACCGCCAAAACCTATTGAAGTTGCAGTCAGCACCGCACAGTATTTAAATTTCGGAACTATCATACCAACATCGATAATTGGAGGTTCTGTGACAGTAGGCTTCGATAATAGTGTATTAGCAAGTGGAGATGTTCTTTTACTTCATAGTTACAATTGCCGACCGGCATTGTTTATTGTTGATGCTGAACCTGGTGTGCTGATTAATATTGTCTATGAGGCGAACACAACATTGAAAAAAGGGGGCTATTCTATGCTCCTGCTTCTGGACGAACCACATATAGACTCGCAAGTAGGTCGCCAATTCATAACTACAAAAAAAACCACAAATGTTTATATTGGTGGTAAGCTAACTGTTGGTTCGATCACAGACAATCCTTCTGGAATCTATGATGGAGAAGTAAGAATTACATTTAACCAACAATAACTCAATACCGATAATCCAATATGTCACATATAGTTACGTTTTTAAAATTCAATTGCCGGAAATACAGCTGTATATCCGGCTTTTTGATGTTCACAGCGTACCTGCTTGTGCTATTGACTGCAATCCCATTCATTGGTCATGCTCAAAACGAAACTGAATATGATGAAATCTTGGTTTTTTTAAATGTTCAGAAGGTTGGCGGAGCGGATATCCCGGCTGTAATCCGAGACGAAACGGTTTATCTTCCCATCGTGGATATCTTCTCTTTTCTAAAAATCAAAAATGATCCGTCAGCTCAACTCGATTCGGTAACCGGATTCTTTATCAATCAGGAGGCTAAATATGTGATCGATCGAATCAATAAAAAGATCACATACCAGGGAAAAATCCATGATCTTAAAAATGATGATATCGTAAAAACAGAGACCGGTCTTTACCTGCGATCACCCCTTTTCGGACAAATATTCGGACTGGATTGCGTCTTTAGTTTCCGGAGTTTATCTGTCACATTGAATACAAAGTTAGAGTTGCCCATTATCCGCGAATTGCGCCAGGAACAGATGCGATCGAATATCAGCAAACTTAAAGGCGATGTGAAAACAGACACAACGATTGGGAGAAAATACCCGGCCTTGCACTTTGGAATGGCCGACTGGTCAGTGATTTCAACCCAACAGTTAAAAGGGAGAACTGATTCGCGATTAAACCTCGCATTGGGAACTGTAATCGCAGGCGGTGAGGCCAATGTCTTACTTAGTTATAGTAACAACACACCATTTACCGAAAAACAACAACAATACCTGTGGCGATTTGTGAAAAACGACCGCCCATTCTTAAGACAGATAGCGGCAGGAAAAATATACTCGCAAGTAACCTCTTCTATTTATAATCCAATAGTGGGTGTTCAATTTACCAATACCCCGACCACTTACCGACGCTCCTTCGGAACATACACTTTGAGCAATATAACAGAGCCTAACTGGACAGTTGAACTTTATGTGAATAATGTATTGGTGGATTATATGAAAGCGGATGCTTCCGGCTTTTACAAGTTTGAAGTACCTTTGGTATATGGAAATTCGGCCGTGAAACTCAGGTTTTTTGGTCCGTGGGGAGAAGAACGGATCAAAGAAGAGAATATCAGCATTCCGTTTAATTTCTTACCTGCCAAAGAGTTCGAATATTCTTTGAGTGCCGGTATTGTAGAAGACAGCCTAAGCAGCCGGTTTTCGCGTGCATCAATGAATTATGGAATTAACCGTCGCATGACAGTTGGAGGTGGTGTTGAGTACCTTTCATCAGTGATGACCGGACCTACAATGCCCTATTTAAGCGCTTCACTCAGACTTCTGAGTGGTTTACTGTTATCAACGGAATACACCTATGGGGTACGCACAAAAGGATTGCTTAGCTACCGTTTGCCATCAAATGTACAGTTAGAATTGAATTACACAAAGTACGATAAGGAGCAAAAAGCAATAAGTTACAATTACCTTGAAGAACGAAAAGCAGTCCTTTCCATCCCGATAAAAGGGAAGAATTTTGCAGCCTATTCGAGGTTGACGGTCAATCAGATCGTCCTTCCAAGTCTAAAAAACACAACTGCCGAAATGCTATGGTCGGGTTCTGTATATGGCGTAAGTACGAACTTTACCACCAACGGGACTTTCACAGATTTTACAAACCCACTCATATATAGCTCGCTATCACTTTCCTTCCGTTTACCGTCGCGAGTTACCATAACGCCACAAGTCCAATATCAATACGACCGCCAGCAGTTAAGTTCGGCAAGAACTAATTTCGAAAAGCCATTGTTTAAACACGGATATCTGAATATGTCGTACGAGCAAAACTTCCGGAGTAATACCCGAAGTATTGAAGTCGGATTCCGTTACGATCTATCGTTTGCTCAAACCGGATTTTCGGTCCGGAACACGAACGACCAGACGACTTTGGTTGAATCGGCCAGGGGTAGTTTGCTCTACGACAGAAAAACACGTTACCTGGGAACGAATAACCGGACCAGTGTCGGGAAAGGTGCTATAACGCTCCTCCCCTTCCTTGATGTTGACGGCAATGGCAAGCGCGATAAGGGAGAACCCCGGGCCGTAGGATTACAGTTCCGGATTAATGGCGGCACCATCGTGCGTAACGACAAAGACACCACCATCCGGATTTTGGATCTCACCCCCTATACAAGTTATTTGCTCGAACTTGACAAAAACAGCTTCGATAATATCTCGTGGCAGATGCATACGTTGACCATGAAGGTGAATATTGATCCTAACCAGTTTAAAAACATTGAAGTTCCAATTTCGGTGATGGGTGAAGCGACAGGAACTGTTTCCAGCGGTAATAATGGTCAGGGGCGGATTTTGGTTTGTATCTATCGTACCGATGGCACTCGTGCAGCCCGCGTTCTGACCGAATCGGACGGCTATTACAGTTATCTTGGACTGAAACCGGGCAAATACATTGTTCGCGTTGATGCGGAACAGCTTAAAAAGATAAATATGGTATCTGAACCTGAACTGATTCCGATTAATATTTCGCATTCGTTTGACGGAGATATTGTTGAAGGTTTAGATTTCAGATTGAGTCCTGCCATAGCAGAGGTGCCCGATACGATAAAAGATATTTCTTCGGTAGAACCTGTAACTATAGACTCCCTGCAACAGGATATTGCGATAGTTGAAGTTCCTGATCAGTACGTTATCAAAGGTTCAATTATTGATTATGAAGGTGATGTACTTCAGATTGGGGCATTCAAAGATAAGGAGAAAGCATTTGTAGCACGTAAGAGACTCGAAGAGCTCACCGGAAAACCTACCATTATCGTTTACGAAAATGGCTTCCACAAAGTGCGGATCTCGGGCTATGAAAATCGAGATCTTGCCCGTAAGTTTGCAACAACGCTGGCAAAAATAGGATTCCCGGTATCATATATACCGGTTATCAAGCCGAATACTTCACTTCAGGTTGGAGAATATCTGAATGAAGCAGACGCCTTAAATGCCCAGAAAAAATTGGCAATGCAGACTGGTCATCGTGTTATAATTATCTATTCAAATGGCATTTACAAAATGCGAATCCCTGGATTTGCTTCACGCGAAAGTGCCCGTCTGTTTGCAACTGAAATGGAAAGGAATAATATCAGGATAAATCTTGAATCCGAAAAACCGGTTGTTCTACAGAAACGAAATATTGCAAATACAGTAAAACCAATAGAAGATATTAAGGTGACGCCAACTACGGAAAAACCAGTGGTTCAGCAGAAACGCAGTGATGAGGCACCGGCAAAAACTGTTGAAATCATAAAGGAAACTCCATCAGCTGAAAAGCCGGTCGTTCCTCAGAAAGCTACAACTGATGTCATCGTAAAACCAGTTGAAGTCAATAAAGAAACCCCATCAGCTGAAAAACCTATTGTTCTAAAGAGACAAGAAGAAGTGTTTGTTGCACAGCCAATTATTGTGAATAAAGTTGAGCCGGCAAAAGCACTTATTACGCCAGGTGCGGCTGCTTCCAACAAAGCTCAAGGTCCTGTTATACAGATCATGGCCATTAAAGATTCAATTGAAGCGCAGGATACACGTGATAGAATCAGCAAAGCAATAGGTCGTACAGTAGTAATTGTAACCGAAAATGGAACGAATAAACTTCTAATATCTGCTTTGTCAGGAAAAGAAGAATCCGACATCCTTATTGATAAACTTGCACAGGCCGGATTCCCTGAAGCATACCTCAATCCGGAAAACTATTACACAAACGACAATTCGTTTGATGATAAGAAATACAGTGCGGTAATTCAGGTTGGAGCTTTTATCGGTCAGGAAAATGCAGACGATGCAAAAAGGAAACTTCGTAAAACAACCGATCTTCCGATTGACGTTATCTTTGAAGGTGAATATTATAAAGTACGAATAAGCGGATTCCCTGGTCGTGTAGAGGCGATTGCATTCCTGCCGAAGCTCATAAGCAAAGGATTTGCTGAAGCTTACGTGGTGCGTGTCAAACGAAAGTGATGAACCCTTCAAGCGACTAAAAATCCTTCGAATTACGAAAAGCCCTTCAAGCGGTTGCAAACCCTTGAAGCGGTTTTACGGAGAATGTTAAAGATTTTTGAAAGTATATCTTAAAAATGTTCAACCCGTTTTCGGGTTGTGGTCGCGTTAAGTCGATTTTCCCCCGGTTCCGCAAGCTACACCGGGGGTTATTAAAATTTAACCACTTTGTGGTATAAAAATTGTTTTTCAGCAGACCCTATTTAGTTCATAATTAACATCTGCCAGGAAATAAATTCATTAAGCCACCTGTTTATTAAAAAAACAATTGCCACCCCGAAATTTCAGGATGGCAATTGTTTTTAATGATTTACTCGTTACATTGCGTGAACTCATTTATCACACAAATACTCAGGCATTATTTCGAATCTACTAAATACCTCTTGAAGGGTTTGCAACCGCTTCAAGGGTAGGGAAAACGGTTCAAGGGTAGGGAAACCGATCAGCCTCTCGTAAGACTATACTTTTCAATTTTGGCATTCAACGTTGGGCGTGTAATATCCAGAATATGCGAAGCTTCGAGTTTATTCCAGTTCACCTCATCAAGTATTCTTTTGATATGGTATTTCTCAAGTTCGGCCAGTGAGCGGTAAGTTGGAATCTCAATCTTAACCGGAATATCCTGGTGTTGCCTTGTATTTAGGGTGATATTTTCTTTCTCAAGCACGTCACTTTTCGACATCACAATTGCCTGCAAAATCGTATTCTCGAGTTCACGTACGTTTCCGTACCACTCGTGGGCTTTTAACATCTCTATAACGCCATCACCAATCTTCACAACATTTTTATTGAACCGCTTATTCAATTTATGCAGAAAATGGATCACAAGATCACGAATGTCATCTTTACGTTCACGCAACGGCGGAAGGTCAATTGTGAAAACCTTTAACCTGTAATATAAATCTTCCCTGAATTTTCCCTCTTTAATTAGTTCTTCAAGATTGCGGTTAGTAGCAGCAATGATGCGTGCCTTCATAGGAATCGTCTCTTCCCCACCCACGCGTTCAAACTCTAATTCCTGAATTACCCGCAACAATTTCACCTGGGTATTAAGCGATATCTCCGATATTTCATCAAGAAAGATAGAACCTTCTCCAGCTAATTCAAATTTTCCTTTTTTATCACGGATAGAACCTGTAAATGAGCCTTTAACATGACCAAAAAGTTCACTTTCGAGAAGCGTTTCAGTCAGGGCGCTGCAATTCACAATAACCAACGGCTGATTACTTGTAATTCCAGAATAATGGACTAATCTGGCAATCAATTCCTTGCCCGTCCCAGTTTCGCCTTGTATCAAAACATTCACTTTGTTTAGCGAAATACGCCCAATATTTTTGAAGATCTCCTTCATCTGAATTGTCTTACCAACCAGAATATTGTCTTCAAGCATACTCTCGCTCGACACATCCTCGTGAAGCACTTCGTTCAGACTGTTACTCACCTTGACAGAATTTAAGGCAAGTTGGATGGTTGATTTAAGTTGATAAGGATCAATTGGTTTTTCAAGAAAGTCGAAAGCACCAAGTTGAATAGATTTGATTGTCAATACAACATCGCCAAAGGCAGTAAGTAATATTACAGGAAGTGCAATATTTAGTTTACGTATTTCGGCGAGGACTTCCAGACCATCGATTCCGGGCATTTGGAAGTCAGTAATCACAAGATCAGGATGTTCTGAACGAACAAGAACCAAACCCGATTCACCATCTTCTGCCTCAATAATTGTGTATCCTACCTTGCTGAGCGTCTCTTTTAAGCTTTTACGAATCAACTTGTTATCGTCGATTATCAATATCTTTTCCATAAATCTACCCGGTTATTGGTGTAATAGTCTCTTTTTTTTCCATGACCTATTTAATGCAAGTCAAACCGCTCATGGTCTTTATGGTAACAAAAATACATTAATAATACGAAATAAAGATTCTTTTACTCTTTTTGTGTAAAATAATTAATTATTCAAGATCGCAAATGACTTCACTACGGGTAAATTATTCGCTTTTCGAAGAATTGATTTAGGTCGAATTTTTATAAAAAATATTTTACTTTTGTGGCTTATTAAATAAATTTCTACATTTTTAACACAGAACATGCAAAACCTGTCCCTAAGATAGATTGCATGGCCAATTCAAACAATTTCATGAAAAAAATTTTATTTCTGTTCATCCTTTTTATTGCAGCATCGGCATTAGAGGCGCAAAATGTGCAATTACATTACGACATGGGTAAGGATCG
>Ga0209724_1002796_pt1 | contig 14695 bp, 13 predicted proteins | sample grotaG_FD_184143 | JGI IMG/M metagenome (GOLD analysis project Ga0209724, IMG submission 184143) | Glacier valley bacterial and archeal communities from Borup Fiord, Nunavut, Canada, to study Microbial Dark Matter (Phase II) -... | ecosystem: Environmental > Aquatic > Freshwater > Ice > Glacier ...
TGTACTGATTTCCGACCTGTCAGGCCGTTCCAATATTCTGGCCAAGGCGGAAGAGTTCAATATTAATCTGGATAGCAAAGATCCGGTCACTCTGGAGATTCTTGATAACATCAAGGATATGGAGAATCGAGGCTATCAGTTTGAGGGGGCTGAGGCATCATTTGAGCTGTTGATGAAAAAAGCTCTCGGCGCTCACAAAAAATTCTTCACCGTGCTTGGTTTCCGGGTTATCGACGAAAAACGTGGCGAAGATCAAAAGCCGATGGCCGAAGCAACTATCATGGTCAAGGTCGGTGGTAAGGTGGAACATACTGCCGCAGAGGGTAATGGCCCGGTCAATGCTCTTGATAATGCAATCCGCAAAGCCCTCGAAAAGTTCTACCCAAAACTGAAGGAGGTAAAGCTGCTTGACTACAAGGTGCGTGTTCTGCCGGCCGGTCAGGGAACCGCTTCGTCAACCCGCGTACTGATAGAGTCCGGAGACAAACATGCCCGTTGGGGGACTGTCGGGGTGTCGGACAATATTATAGATGCTTCCTATCAGGCTCTGATTGATAGTATCGATTACAAGCTGCACAAATCGGAAGAATAAGCTGAGGGCAGAAACAATGCAGCGGGTCGTAATGGTTGTGTGCGCCGCGCTGCTCTTTATACCGTTGGTGCTGAAAAGCCGTACGAATCAGGAAATACCTGCTCGTACGGCTTTTGCTGTTTTACCAAGCGACAGAATATACGTCAAAGTCAGCGGGGAAGTCCTTCATGCGGGGGTATATGACACTTCCGCCAATTCAATGGCGGATGGCGTCATTAAGTTGGCGGTGCAAAAGCGTCCATTGAAACGGTATGCAAGTGCAGCTTCTGCAGTACGTCCGTTGTGGAATGGGGCTGCCGTCCATCTTGCTGGGCAGCCTGACGGCTCACTGCTGCTGACGGTGGATCAAATGACAGTCCCTGAGAAAATGATTTTGGGTATTCCGCTCGATATTGGCGAGATGAGTGAGGCTGATTTTAACTACCTGCCAGGAATCGGCCCGACCTTGGCAGAAAGAATAGTTGCTTGGCGTCATAAAAATGGCGGTATTTTGGCTGTCAGGGATCTCGCTGGGGTCAAGGGAATCGGTGAAAAGAAGTTTAAAATGCTTCGCATTTATTTCTAACTGCACGGAAACAAACAGTAAACTGTTCTTGTCACAACTAAAGATGCTTTCTGGACATTAGTTGGCACATATGATGTAGGTACCTCACTATTGATATTTAATTACAGTAGCCGGGGGGATTCTATGCATTGTCCACGTTGCAAAGGTCGCATGTTCGCTGAAAAGTTCTATGACTTTGTCCGCTCCTTCGATGCCTGGAAGTGTACCTGCTGTGGCGAGCTACTGGATTCAACCATTCTTGCCAATCGGGCAAGGAACAACAATACGCAGCTTGGGTAGCGGCAGATACCGGATTTAGTCGAATGGCATCCAGGGGACCTGATTTCAGGTTCCCTTTTTGTTTGACACGACATCGCTGACAGGTTAATGAACAGCTCCATGTTTTGATTTATTTTTTAGTTGAGGAGTTGTCCTGTATGAGGAATGACGGTCGCTGTGCCACTGCTTTACGTCCTATTAAATTTACGCGCAATTTTACCAAGCATGCTGAAGGCTCTGTTTTAATTGAGTTCGGTGATACAATGGTTCTCTGTACGGCATCGGTTGAGGAATCTGTACCTCCTTTTTTGCGGGGCAAGGGTACAGGTTGGGTAACGGCCGAATATGCTATGCTGCCGCGGGCAACTCATACCCGTTCTCAGCGTGAAGCGGCAAAAGGGAAACAGACCGGCCGCACTCTTGAGATTCAGCGCCTGATCGGTCGTTCATTGCGGGCGGTGACTGATCTTGCAAAACTGGGCGAACGCTCCATTTATATTGATTGTGATGTCATACAGGCTGATGGCGGCACACGGACGGCTTCCATAACGGGAGCGTATGTAGCGCTTGTCGATGCGTTAACAACGTTGAAGTCAAAGGGGCTTTTAGCTGAAATTCCGCTCAAGGAGGCTGTTGCTGCGGTAAGTGTGGGTATAGTGGGTGGAGAAGCCCTGCTTGACCTCAATTACCTGGAGGACTCTTCTGCAGAAGTCGATATGAATTTTGTCATAACCTCCAGTGGCCGCTTCGTGGAGGTACAGGGTACGGCGGAGGCCGAGCCTTTTACGAGTGCGGAGATGGATGCCATGCGTAATCTTGCAATTGATGGTGTGCAGCAGCTCTTTACATTTCAGCAGGAGTCGTTGGGTAAATGAAAAACCTGATAGTGGCAACACGTAACAAAGGCAAGATTCTGGAAATAAATGCATTGTTGGCAGGTCTGGTCGATCAGGTCAGTAGCGCTGCCGATTTTGCCGATTTCCCGGAGACGGTAGAGGATGGAGCCACTTTTGAGGAAAATGCCCTTAAGAAAGCCCGCGAGGCCTCAAGTTTTTCAGGGCTTCCGGCGCTGGCTGATGACTCCGGGCTGGTTGTTGATGCCCTGGATGGTCGCCCCGGTGTTTTTTCTGCTCGTTATGCCGGTGTCGGAGCCGGAGATGCCGCCAACAATGCGCGGCTGCTGAGCGAATGTCAAAACATTCCGGAGGAGCATCGCCAGGCGGCTTTTGTCTGTGTGCTGGCTTTGGTGACTCCTGATGGTGTTGAACAGCTCTTTACCGGCAGGGTTGCCGGTCGGATTCTTTCTGAAGCTAGAGGGGAGGCGGGGTTTGGTTATGATCCTCTTTTTCTGGTGGATGGTTTTGAGCGCAGCATGGCAGAACTGGAGCTGGCAGAGAAAAATGCTGTAAGTCACCGCGCCCAGGCATTTGATAAATTTCGGGAATACATCAAAACAATGAAGTAATGCTATATTTGGATAAAGCAGGTAGGCAAAAAAGGAACAAATACTTTGAAAAAAGATAAGTTTGAACATGCGAAGCCAAAACCGGCACGCCCGTTAGAGCAAAAAACAGCTGAAAAGGTAGCGGCAGTCAAGCCCTTTGTGCCCTTGACCCGTAAAAACGTCCTGGAGTTGCGCATATCCTCTCTGGATGAAGATGGTTACGGAACCGTGCGCAATGAAGACGGGATGACCCTCAAGGTTGGCGGAGCGCTTCCTGGTGATGTCGTGTTTGCCGGTGTTGACCATGTTGCTGGTGGCACAGCGTTTTGTCATGTGAAAAAGATGGTGCAGCCATCGCCGTTGCGAAGCAACAATCCGCCCTGTCGTGAAAGTGCTGACTGTTTCGGTTGTCCGCTGATCGCCATGAAATATACCGAACAGAAAAGCTGGAAACGGGGCATGATTCTGGCCGAAATGGCTAAATACCCCGTGTTGTCAGATTGTGTTGTGCATCCACTGCTCTCGCCCGACAATCTGATTCATTACCGCACGACAGCAAAGCTGACAGTAGCCGGTAAGTTCTCCGAGCCTTTTATCGGTATCTACCGCCGGGCAAGTCATGACGTTTATGACCTGGAACAGTGTCCGATCCATCACCCGCTTATTGACAAGGTGGTTGAGGCGGTCAGAAAGGGTATCAAGAAGGGGAAGGTGCAGGTTTATAATCCACAGAGTAAAATGGGGCTGCTGCGCTACCTGATCGTGCGTGTGTCGACCTACGAAAAAAAGGCGATGGTGGTTTTTGTTACTTCCAAGCGTTCCTTCAATGAGATTCATCATCTGGGTCGTTTTGTACAGGATATGGTCCCGGAGGTTGAAATAGTTGTTCAGAATGTTAACGCAACTGAAGGTAACGTGATCATGGGTCAGAAAGATTATTTTCTGACTAAGAAACTGTACCTTACGGAGCAGATCGGCGATGTCTCTTTCAGGCTTTCACCACGCTCATTTTTCCAGGTGAATAACAGCGGTGCCAACCTTATTTACAGCAAGGTGCGTGAATGGGCGTCTCTTACGGGTTCTGAGACGGTACTGGATCTGTACTGCGGCATTGGTGGAATCGCGCTTTTTCTGGCTGGATCTGCCAAAAACGTCATCGGTGTTGAAGTCGTTGAAGAGGCTGTTGCTGATGCGACCATGAATGCTCGCATAAACGGCATCAGAAACTGCCGCTTTGAGGCAGGTGATGTTGCCGATTTGCTTGATGATATGACAGAAGAGCACCTGTCTGTCGATGTGGCAGTTCTAAATCCACCACGTAAGGGATGTGATCAAAATGTGCTGGAGCGGGTTGCCGCTCTCGGACCGAAATCAATCCTCTATGTCTCATGCTCGCCGCAGAGTCTGGCGCGCGACCTTGATATTCTGCACAAGCTCGGATATGTCTGTCGCGAAATTCAACCGGTTGACATGTTTCCACAGACTGTACATGTAGAGAATGTCGCGCGGTTGGAACAGATTAGATGATTGAGGCAGTAAAATCAGCTTGACATCCATTGCGCAACTTGCTATTACTCACCAGCTTTTTGATATAGGCGCGTAGCTCAGCGGGAGAGCGCTACCCTGACACGGTAGAGGTCGGCGGTTCGACACCGCCCGCGCCTACCATTAATAAGCAGAGCTGAAGCAGGCAGGATGCAGGCATCGATGTATCGATGCCTTTTCTGTTTGCCCTCTTAAAGGGAAAATAATGGCTACAATAACAATTACACTTCCTGATAATTCTTCCCGTGAACTGAGCGAAGGAGCCACTGTATATGATCTGGCCGCCTCAATCGGTGCCGGTCTGGCAAAGGCCGCGCTCGCCGGAAAGATTAACGGGCTGCTGGTAGATCTCTCTTGCCGTCTCTCTGATGGCGACCGTGTTGAAATTGTTACCGAAAAAAGTCCTGAAGCGCTTGAGATTATTCGCCACTCAGCCTCACATCTGATGGCTCAGGCCGTTAAAGAGCTCTTTCCTCAAGCCAAGGTTACGATCGGCCCTGCCATCGAAACCGGATTCTATTATGATTTTGACGTGGAAAAGCCGTTTACGCCCGAAGATCTGGAGCGAATCGAGGCAAAGATGCTGTTGCTGGCCTCCGCGGATCAGAAGATAGAACGGCACGAATATTCCAGCGCTGAAGCTATCAGCATGTTTGAGTCTATGGGTGAGCCGTATAAGGCGGAACTGATAAACGATCTCGGCGTAGAGCGCGTTTCAGTGTATAGCCAAGGCACTTTTGCCGATCTCTGTCGTGGTCCGCATCTCCCCTCTACGGCAAAGATCAAGGCATTTAAACTTCTTTCCATCGCCGGCGCTTACTGGCGCGGCGACGAAAAGAACCGCATGCTTCAGCGTATTTACGGAACCGCCTTTGTTGATAAAAAAGAGCTGGAAGCGTATCTGCATCGTATTGAAGAGGCAAAACGGCGTGATCACCGCAAGATAGGTCGCGAGCTTGATCTGTTTTCCTTCTCGGATGAAGTTGGTGCTGGTTTTCCGATCTGGCATCCCAAGGGTGCCATGCTGCGCACGGTTCTGGAGGATTTTGAGCGCAAGGAGCATTTGAAGCGCGATTATGACATTGTTGTTGGACCGCAGATTCTCAAGAGCGAACTCTGGCAGCGTTCAGGTCACTACGAGAATTATCGTGAAAACATGTATTTCACCGAGGTTGATGAGCAGAGTTACGGCATCAAGCCGATGAACTGCCTCTCTCACATGATGATATACAAGTCACAGTTGCGCAGCTATCGTGACCTTCCTCTCCGTTATTTTGAGCTCGGTACCGTGCATCGCCATGAGCGGGCCGGCGTGCTTCACGGTCTCATGCGCGTACGATGCTTTACCCAGGATGATGCTCATATCCTCTGTACTCCCGAACAGCTCGATGCCGAAATTAAAGGTGTAATCGCATTTGTCAACGATGTGATGACTATTTTCGGTTTTGATTACGAAATGGAGCTTTCAACTAGACCGGAAAAATCAATCGGATCTGATTCGGACTGGGAACAGGCAACTGACGCTCTGTTGACGGCACTCAAGGATTCCGGTCGTCCATACGAGATAAATGAGGGTGATGGCGCGTTCTATGGCCCTAAAATAGATATAAAACTGCGTGATTGTCTTGACAGGAGATGGCAGTGTGCTACTATTCAGTGTGATTTTACCCTGCCAGAACGTTTTGATCTCACCTATGTAGCGTCTGATGGTGAACGTAAACGACCCATCATGGTGCATCGCGTGGTCCTCGGTTCAATCGAACGATTCATCGGTGTTCTTATTGAGCATTTTGCCGGCAGTTTTCCACTCTGGATTTCTCCGGTTCAGGCCGTTGTTGTTACTGTAACTGATAATCAGATACCGTTTGCCCAGGATGTTTACAGGCAGTTGCGTAATGCCGGGATACGAGTTGAACGTGATATTCGCAATGAAAAACTGAGCTTCAAGATTCGTGAGGCACAGCTGCAAAAGATTCCCTATATGCTGGTTATCGGTGATAAGGAAGTAGAACAGGGGGCTGTTACGCCGCGCTACCGGGATGGAAAAAACCTCCCCCCTATGACGCCGGAAGCCTTCATTGAATTTGTAACGCAGGAATGTAAAGACTATAAATAGTATGTAAGTGAGATAGTAGCGAAGAATAAACTGCTGTCAGGAGGTGTCGCCATAGCAAAACCGACCGTCAATATCAATCAAACCATCAGGGCTTCTGAAGTTCGTGTAATTGGTGCAACAGGAGAAGCACTGGGTGTGCTTACCCTTTCACAGGCACTCGAATTGGCCGAACAGCAACAGTTGGATCTTGTTGAGGTTTCTCCAACAGCAGTTCCTCCTGTCTGCAGGATAATGGATTATGGTAAGTTCAAGTATCAGCAGAGCAAAAAACTGCAGGAAGCAAAAAAGAAGCAGGTTCATGTACTCCTGAAGGAAGTGAAATTACGGCCAAAGACAGATAGTCACGACCTTGAATTTAAAATAAACAATGTCAAACGCTTTCTCGAAGAAGGAAATAAAGCTAAAATTACGCTTGTTTTCCGTGGCCGCGAAATCACCCACATGGACGTCGGTAGGGCGGTAATTGAAAAAGTCGCTAAAGAGCTGCAGGATGTGTGTGTTATTGAAAATCACCCACGGGTTGAGGGACGCAACATGTATATGATTGTTGCACCAAAACCTAAAAAATAAAGTATATATACCTCTTTAGGTAAGTTCTTATAAACAAAGAAGGAGTTTCTCATGCCGAAAATCAAAACCAACCGTGGTGCTGCAAAGCGCTTCAAAAAGTCTGCATCCGGTCGTATCAAGCGTGGTAGCGCATTCACCAGTCACATCCTGACCCACAAGTCCAGTAAACGTAAGCGTGATCTGCGTGGCGGCGGAATGGTTGCAGCTGTTGACCAGAAGAATATAGCTCGCTTGATTCCTTACAAGTAACAATTGTCACCCTCATGCTTTTGTGGGGATGCATAATGCCAAGAACCACGAGGAAATTGTCTCCCCTTGTGGATCTGGCCAATTCAGCAGCAAAGGAGTAAGTACGTATGGCACGTGTAAAAAGAGGATTTAAAGCGAGACGCAGACGTAACAAGGTATTGAAACTGGCTAAAGGTTACCGTGGCGCGCGCAGCAAGCTGTTTCGCAGCGCGACAGAAGCGGTTGACCGGGCTCTAAATTATGCCTTCCGCGATCGTCGCGTCAAAAAACGTGATTTCCGCAGTCTTTGGATTGTTCGTATCAATGCTGCTTCACGTATCAATGGCTTGTCTTACAGCAAGTTCATCTTCGGTCTTAAAAAGGCCAACGTTCAGATCGATCGTAAAGTCCTTGCAGATATTGCAGTGACCGATCCAAACGGATTTGCACAGATTGCGGAGCTTGCAAAGGCCGGAATTTAGTCGCTTTGTAAGTTAAATTAGGAAAAGGGAATGGGAATAGCTCCCATTCCCTTTTTTGTACAGCATTAATCTGCTGTCACTACTTTTTAGTCTCGAAGGTGTTTAATTATGCGGGAGCAACTTGATCAATTGAGAAGTGCCGCCATGCAGGCTATTGCCGCAGCGTCCTCAGTGGAACAACTTCAGGATATACGTATAAGTCTACTTGGTCGTAAAGGTGAATTGACGGCCCTTATGAAGGGTCTTGGTTCTCTGTCAGCCGAAGAGCGTCCGGTTGTAGGGCAGTTGGTTAACTCTGTTCGTGATGAAATCGAATCTGCACTCGGTGCTGCGATTGTCACGGCACAGGACCAGGTTATTGCTGTTCGTCTTCAGTCTGAACGGATTGACACCTCTCTTCCCGGTCGCCGTTCGCTTAAAGGTACCAAGCATCCGGTAACCCTGGTCATTGAAGAGATCTGCTCAATTTTTGCAGGACTCGGGTTTGCTGTTGCCGAAGGGCCGGAAATCGAACATGACTGGTATAACTTCGAGGCACTCAACTTCCCGCCGGAACATCCAGCCAGGGATATGCAGGATACGTTCTTTGTTGAGAACAACCTGTTGTTGCGAACCCATACCTCACCAGTGCAGATACGCACGATGCTCAAGCAAAAGCCTCCGTTGCGCATTATAGCTCCGGGAACTGTTTATCGTTGTGATTCAGATGCGACACATTCTCCCATGTTTCACCAGATAGAAGGTTTGATGGTTGACTCCGGGGTGACCTTTGGTGACCTTAAAGGTATCCTCACAGTTTTCACAAACCAGCTTTTCGGCCAGAAGACAGGAGTGAGACTGCGTCCAAGCTACTTCCCTTTTACTGAACCGTCGGCAGAGGTGGATATTGCCTGCGTCATCTGTGGTGGCAAGGGGTGCCGGGTCTGTAAAAACACCGGCTGGCTTGAAATACTTGGTGCCGGAATGGTTGATCCGGAAGTGTATCGCCATGTGCAGTACGATGCCGAAAATATCTCCGGTTTTGCCTTCGGCATGGGGATTGAGCGCATTGCAATGTTAAAGTACGGCATCTCCGACATGCGACTGCTTTTCGAAAATGACGTCCGCTTTCTTCGGCAGTTCTAACTCCACTTTATTTATTGGTGCATTGATATGATCGTTACATACAACTGGCTAAAAGAATTTGTTGATTTTGATGCTTCGCCTGACGAATTAGCAGCGCTGTTAACCATGCTAGGGCTTGAGGTTGAGTCGATGGCAAAGCTAGGTGCCGGACTGGATGATGTTGTCGTGGCGCTGGTCGAGGAAAAACGGCAGCATCCCAATGCTGATAAACTGTCGCTGTGCCGCGTGAACAACGGCAAAGAAGTAGTGGACGTCGTCTGCGGTGCCCAGAACTTTAACCAGGGTGATACCGTTGCACTGGCTCAGATCGGTGCTGTTCTTCCCGGCGATTTTAAAATTAAGAAATCGAAGATCCGCGGCGAGGAATCATCCGGCATGCTCTGCTCTGAAAAAGAGCTGGGCCTGGCTGAGGAGAGTGCCGGAATCATGGTGTTGCCACCAGCTGTCGCACCACTTGGTACTCCGGTCTTTGCCGCACTTGGCCGTAAGGACACCATTTTCGAAATCGGCCTGACTCCCAACCGCTCCGACTGTCTGAGCGTGGTAGGGATTGCGCGGGACATTGCCGCCAAGCTTGATCTCAAAATGAAATATCCGCAAAGTACATTGGTGGAAGGGTCTGAGAAGGTAGATTCGATCATTGGAGTGACTGTTGAAAACACGGAACTCTGCCCTCGCTATGCCGCTCGCTATATTTCCGGTTGTAAAATAGGCCCATCACCGGAATGGCTGGTTAAGCGCCTGAGCGATATTGGCATACGCTCAATTAACAACGTAGTCGACGTCACAAATCTGATCATGATGGAGTCGGGGCAGCCGCTGCACGCATTCGATTGCAATCGTCTCTCAGGTAAACGGATTATTGTGCGCACCGCAGAGGATGGGGAGCAGTTTACAACTCTGGACAATCAACAACGCGTATTGAATTCGTCCGATCTAGTTATTTGCGATGCAGATCGCCCAGTTGCGCTGGCTGGAGTAATGGGAGGATTAAACTCCGAGATCGAGAATACGACGACCGCAATCCTTCTTGAGAGTGCTTTTTTCAAACCGTCAGCTATTAGGAAGACCAGCAAACGTCTGGGACTACACACAGAATCATCACATCGCTTTGAACGTGGTATAGATATTGATGGAGTAGGGCGTGCGCTTGACAGGGCTGCATCTCTGATCGTCGGGCTTGCCGGTGGCGAGCTTGCCAACGGATCTGTAGACGTTTATCCGGGCAAAAGTGAGCGTGCGGCAATCACCTTCCGTCCCGAAAAAGCAAATGAACTGATCGGAATAAATCTTGAGCGGGATGTCATAATAGATATTCTTACGCGCCTGGAATTTCGGGTCTCGCAATGTGCTGACGGATCTGTAGCTGTTATTCCGCCTCATTACAGAATTGATATAGAGCGTGAAATAGATCTTATTGAAGAAATTGCCCGTTTGAACGGCTACGATAAGATCCCTGCAACCATGCCGATTGCAAGGGTTGTTTCGGACAGGCCTACGCGGCATCAGGAGACTGAAAGAAGGGTAAGGGATCTGCTGGTTAACAACGGCATGACAGAAATTATTAACTTCAGCTTCACAGCGCCGGATGCTGCCGGAAAGTTGCTTCTGAGCGAAGACGACCCGCGTCGTATTGCCATCAAACTGGCTAATCCGCTGGTTGATGAACAATCGGTGATGCGGACAACATTGCTGCCAGGACTCCTGGAGACAACTGCCAGAAATATGAACTTTCGCTCGCTTGATCTTAAGCTCTTCGAAATGAGGCGTGTCTATCTTCCTGGTGATGGCGAAAGTATGCCACGTGAACCACTTTGCATCGTGGGAGCCATAACCGGTTCACGCGACGGTGATGGCTGGAGCCGCCCCAATGAGCAGGTTGATTTCTTTGATGCAAAGGGAATTGTCGAAACAGTCCTTGATATCCTTGATGTTGGGGGGATCTCGTGGGTCACTGAAAACACGGAGTCATACTTTCATCCAGGCAAGTCGTGCCGTGTATTTTCAGGTCGTGAACAGATAGGTTCTGTAGGAGAATTACATCCGCTGGTTCAAAAGAACTTTGAGATTGAAAAACCTGTTTTTTGCTTTGAGCTGAATTTTGAAAAGCTTGTGCAGCTTTCAAAAAGTAAAAAAACTATTACGGCACCTTCCAAGTTTCCTGACAGTAGTCGCGATATTGCGATGCTGATTCCGGAAGAGCTCGCAGCCGCCAGGATCATTGAATGTATCCGTGCGGAAAAATCAAAAGAGATTGAGCAAGTGCAGATATTTGATGTCTATCGCGGCAAGGGTGTTCCTGAGGGACATAAAAGTGTAGCTGTACGCATTCGATATCGATCTTTTGAGCGCACACTTGCCGAAGAAGAGATCTCAGCGCTTCACAATAAAATAGTCACCAGTCTGACGGATAAATTACAGGTAACGGTACGATAAATTTATTGCGTAATAGAATTCTGTGTGTTATAAAATTTCTCCTTTTGATTCAGTGCATTAACGTTAAATACAGAGGTAAATATGACAAAAGCAGACATCGTTGAACGCATTCATCAGAGAATCGGTTTTTCAAAAAAAGAATCTGCTGAAATGGTAGAAACGGTTTTCGGACTTCTTAAGTTAACGTTAGAATCAGGTGAAAAAATCAAGATTGCCGGTTTCGGTAATTTTGTTGTAAAACAAAAGGCTGATCGTCGCGGTCGCAACCCTCAAACGGGTGAGACTATTACAATAAATGCACGCAGAATTCTGACATTCAAGCCGAGTCAGGTTTTGAAAAGTGCGATAAACGCTGAAGTTAAGTAGGTCTTGTGCCGGTTGGTTCTGTCATGTCTTCAATGTTGCCTGAAAAAATGTACTATAAAATTGGTGAAGTAGCTGAAGTTGCCGGCGTTAAAACATCAGTATTACGTTTTTGGGAATCTGAATTCATATTTTTAAAGCCGACTAAAAGCAGTTCCGGCCAACGTTTGTATTCCAAAAATGAAGTAGATCTTGTGTTACAGGTTAAACATCTCCTCTATGACGAGAAATTTACAATAGAAGGTGTGAAAAAGCGTATCACGACAAAAGGTAAGCTTGTTAACGCAGATGATCATTTCGGCAGCATAGGTAACACTGACTACATTGAAGTGTTAAAATCGGTACGGAATGATTTAAGAATATTGCGAGATTTATTGTAGTTTGGTTTTCGGTGCGTAGCGCAGCCTGGTAGCGCACTAGACTGGGGGTCTAGTGGTCGCAAGTTCAAATCTTGTCGCACCGACCATTTTAAGCGGGTTTACAGAGTTTCTGTAAACCCGCTTTTTATTTATCAGCTTACCTCACTGTAAACCTCGTCTGTATGAACTAGCAACCGTAATCTGCAGCTGTCAATATTCACTATTCCTACCCAATTACCATAGACTATAGTAGCAAAAGTGTGATTCCAATTCCTAAATAGCAGCCAACTATGGAGCGCCAAGATGGGTGAAGAACATGATCCCAGCATCGATGAAGTACAGCGTGAAATGCGTGCACAGCAGAAATTTAGCATTGCAGGGGCCATCGGCCGTGCTGGCAGCGGACTGCTGAAGGGGGAATCACCCGTTTCCCCGCAAGAACAGGCAAGCACGGTTTTGACGCAATGGATTGACCAGCACACACCGGATTCTCCGGGGGCATTGAAGTCTGTTTTGCGACGTCGGGTTCGGGGTGATGAAGTGTTGGTAGCGCACCATCTGCAACAGCCTTTAAATGCGCTAAGGGTGGTGATTGATACAATCCTGTCCAGTGATTATGCGTTAAGGGAATTCGTGCGTCAGGTAGATATGCAATGGGGAGAGTTGTATCAAGAACGCCCCTTGTTTCAGCGTGCAGGCCAACCACCCGACCCTGCAGATGAATACACCTACGAATCCGTGCGCCAGGTTCTGACCCTGCTGCTTGAAAAGATCAAAGCAGAAAGGTAGCTCACGCAGATGTCGGGTCACGTTTTTCATTCATTCAACAAGCCGTCAACCGAGACTACTTGAGCACCACGAGACTGGCGTTAAATTATTTCTTTCTCCTTTGTATTTGTCTACAATTCTCGCTTCTCCGCCGCTGGCTGTCTGGTAGATCTGAGTCGACGTGAGGTTACCCAAAGATTGGTAGGACCGTTCGGTATTGTAGAAACCAAAATACTCAGTCAAGACCAGTTGTAATTCATTGCTTTAACCATTGCCGCTGTTTGAATATTTACACTGTCTTGCTCGACTTTGCCGCACGTGCAGCACTCTTCCTGCGCGGCTTAACGGTTGCGACAGTTTCCTCGAATGCGAAACTGAAATCACCACCCTTGGCCACATCCAGCCGGACAGCAGCCGGCAAGTCACCGGTTCCCATCTGCATCAGAATCTTTTCCGAGAGCTGGGGCAGGATCGTGCAGCGCATGATGTGATCAATATTGCGGGCCCCGGTCTCCACCTCGGTGCAGCGCTCCGCGATGCACTCCAGCACAGCGTCCGAATAGGCAAACGTCATCTTGTGGCTCTCCATCAGCCGGTCGGCCAGTTTGTTCAAGCGCAGGGTGACGATCTGCTTCATGAAGCTTGGGTCTAGCAGATAGAAGGGTACAATCGTCATGCGGGCCAGCAGCGCCGGTTTGAAATGGCGAGACAGCAGCGGCCTGATCGCCTCAGCTAGCGCCTCGGGTGTGGGCCTGTCCTTGCCTGCGCAGAGCTTGCTGATCTGTTCCGAGGCCAGGTTGCTGGTCAGAAACATCACCGTATTCTTGAAGTCGATATCGCGCCCCTCGCTGTCTGACAGGCTTCCCTTGTCAAAGACCTGGTAGAACAGGTTGACCACATCCAGGTGGGCCTTTTCCACCTCATCCATCAGCACCACTGAATAGGGCTGGCGCCGTACCGCCTCGGTCAGCAGGCCCCCTTCGCCGAAGCCGACGTAGCCGGGGGGCGAGCCGATCAGGCGGCTGACCGTGTGCGCCTCCTGGAATTCGCTCATGTTGATGGTCGTCAGAAAACGGTCGCCGCCAAACAGCAGATCAGCCACCGCCATGGCGGTCTCGGTCTTGCCGACACCGGATGGTCCGACCAGCAGGAAGATGCCTTGAGGGCGGGTCGGGTCGTTCAGGCCGGCCTTGGCGGCGCGCACTGTTTCACCGATAATCCGGATCGACTCGTCCTGCCCCTTGATGCGCTGCTTGAGGTCGCTCTCCAGCTGCATGACTGAGCCGGCTTGGTCGCGCAGCACCTTGCCGAGCGGGATGCCGGTCCAGTCGGATACCACCTGGGCCACTACGTCCGGATCGACCTCGATCCGCACCAGCGGCGAGCCGTCCTGAATCTTGTTTAACTGGATCGTCAGTGTGGCAATCTCTGCCTTGATCTCTTTCTGTTTTTCTTTCGCGTCAGCCTCCCCGGCCACACCACCCAGTTCCCTGCGTAACTCAACCAGCCGCTGGGCGAGACCCTGCTCTTTCTGCCAGCGGACAGTCAGCTCACCCAGCTCTGCCTGCAGTCCGGCCAGACGGCCATCGATCCCCGGCATCCGCTCGGCTTCGATCTCCGCGCCATGCAGGGTGTCCCGCTCCAGCGCTTTCTTCTCCCGCTCCAGCGCCTGGATGGCCCGCTCACGATCCTCGATGGCTGACGGTTTGGCGGTCAGCAGAATCTTGACCCGCGCCGCACTGGTGTCCAGCAGGTCAACCGCCTTGTCGGGGAGCTGCCGCCCCGAGATATAGCGGCCGGAAAGCTCGGCTGCGGCAACGATCGCATCGTCGCGTACTACCACG
>Ga0209724_1002800_pt1 | contig 14683 bp, 13 predicted proteins | sample grotaG_FD_184143 | JGI IMG/M metagenome (GOLD analysis project Ga0209724, IMG submission 184143) | Glacier valley bacterial and archeal communities from Borup Fiord, Nunavut, Canada, to study Microbial Dark Matter (Phase II) -... | ecosystem: Environmental > Aquatic > Freshwater > Ice > Glacier ...
TCGCCCGTCGGTAAAATTACAATCCGTGCCTTTCATCAGGGCAACCAGACGGTGATCTCGGTTTCTGATGATGGGGCGGGGGTCGATATTGAGCGCGTCAAAGTTAAAGCGATCGAGAAAGGATTGATTACGTCATCTGAGTCTAAGACAATGACTCGGTTGGATATTTATGACCTCCTCTTTCATCCGGGCTTCACTACTAAAGATCAGGCAGATGACTTCTCTGGGCGAGGGGTGGGCATGGATGTGGTGCGCACCAGCTTGAGTGAAATTCGAGGAGTCATCAACACCGACTCAGCGCTCAGTAAGGGCACCACGTTTACCGTACGGTTGCCGCTTACACTCAGCATCTCGAAAGCGCTGTGCTGCATCAGCGATCGTGCCCGCATTGCCTTCCCAATGGATGGGGTGGAAGATATGCTCGACATTCCAAAAGAGCGCATTCAAACCGACTCAGAAGGAAATCCGGTGATCGCGTGGCGAGATGCAATCTTGCCCTTGCGCCCCTTGACTGATTTGTTGGGCTATAGTCGCCATCTCAGCCGAGGCAATGTTTACGGCGGCAACCAAGAAGACGATATGGTGTCTGTGGTGGTTCTCCGCAGTGCAGGCAACTATCTGGCGCTGCAAGTCGATCAGGTGCTCGGTGAACAAGAGATTGTGATTAAGCAATTAGAAGGTCCGGTGCCGAAGCCGATCGGAGTGGCGGGTGCGACGGTGCTAGGCGACGGTCGAATTATGCCGATCGCAGACGTGCTAGAACTCATCGATCTGTCAATGGGTCGCATTCGTCGCGATGTTGGCACGATGTGGGATCAGGGAGCATCGCAGTCAACCGACACGATCACGATGAAGACCGAGCCAACGGTGCTGATTGTAGACGACTCGATCACAGTGCGCGAGCTGCTGTCAATGACTTTCAATAAGGTTGGCTATCGGGTGGAGCAAGCTCGCGATGGTCAAGAGGCGTGGGAGAAGCTGCGAGCAGGTCTGCCGTGTGATATCGTCTTCTGCGACATTGAGATGCCTAGAATGGATGGTTTAGAACTGCTGTCGCGGATTCAGAAAGATCCCAATTTAAGCAGTCTGCCGATCGCGATGCTGACTTCTCGTGGTGCCGATCGTCACCGTCAAATGGCAGCGTCTCTAGGGGCAAGTGGCTATTTCACAAAGCCCTATTTAGAAGAAGCGCTTTTGGATGCGGCTCAACGAATGTTGAAGGGCGAGATTTTGATCGTCAACAATCGAGATTCGTGAGTCTGATGTGAATTTAATATTTTGGAGGGATGGGTTTTTAGCCTGTCCCTCTTTTTGGTGTAATTAGGAATGATTTGCTGTGCTCGAAAATTAAGCTTGGATTACACCAATTATTGTGAATGAATGAATGAATGAATGCGATCGACCGTGCGTTTACCCGATGACGTGGAGACGTTCCACCGAAACGTCTCCACGCGATGGTATTGAATTTGGGTTGATGCTTACCAGGTGACTCGATCGCGCAATTTTTCCAGCAATTTGGGTCCGACTCCTGAGACTCGATCGAGATCTGCCAATGAAGCAAAAGGTTTCTGTTCACGGGCGGCAATAATCCGCTTTGCCAAACTGGGACCGACTCCCGGTAGAGCTTCCAGTTCTGCTTGGGTCGCTCTATTCAGGTTCACTGGCTGATTGGTAGACTCAGCAGAAGGTTTTGGTGCAGACGGCTGCGGTTTTGTGGGCGTGTCTCGTTTCTCAGGGGTGGGGACGATCGACGCGGATGGTGTGGGCTTTCCGCACTGTTGTTCGTAAGCGTCAGCTTTGCGACGAATGGCAGGAGGTACCCCTAAAATCGCATCTGCATAGAGGCGATCGAACTCTCGCTGATAGTGCGCCACCACTACAGGGCTGTGAATCACTAGCAGGGTTTCGTCGTTGCCCTGATTCGCTGCCTTTGTCCAGTTGTGTGACCCAGTGATTACGGTCTGCCCATCGACGATGCCAAACTTGTGGTGCAGCAAGTCACCCGGCGGCAAGCGGGGCACTCCAACCGTCGTGATTGGGTTCTGCCAAGGACGGTTATTCGGGTCGGGTTTGCAGGTGTCTCCCAGCGAAACGCCCAGCATATCTAACCCTTCGCTATAGGGGCGAAACATAAAGCTAGGCTCGATCAACGCTTGAATCTTTGCCCCTTTTTGACGTTGAGTGTCTAGTAGATTCACAAGTGGCTGATCAGAGAAGACAAATAGCGCCATCTCGATCGAGTCATTGGCTTGACTCAAAGTTTTGCCAATTAGACCGTTGGTGGTTTGCTCCCATGGCAGCGAGGGCGATGACGGGGAGAATTGCACCTCGATCGAGACCTCTCCTAACTGCACTTGTTGAGGAGCACGATGCGGCTTTTTGGCTCCGAATAGACTGTCTGGTTTGCCGCCAGGTCCGTCGCCCCACATGAGATTAAATTCTTGGGTAAACAGAGCCGCTAACTCTGAGCTATCAATTTTGAGAAGGTTATTGGCGTTGCCTCGACTGGTGAGGGTTTTGAAGTCGCCGTGAACGTCGGACGGGGTGAAATTCGCGGAGGTGACGACGATCGCGCGTCCATCTACAATCACAAATTTGTGGTGCATCAGATTACTGCCGCGAGTCCCGCCAGCCGTGTCGTCAATGCGAGGAATTTTGGCGTTATCAAGCATTACCAGCGCATCACCCTGATTGATTTCAGTGGGGCTGAGTTGTCCGTCTCCATTTTGATCGATCAGCTTGATGGACTCGCTGTAACGATCGCGATCGCGTTCTGGAAGTTTGGCGATTTCATCGGAGCGAATGCTACTAACCGGGCGCGAATAGCTATTTTCTAAAATCACCCGCACTTTCACCCCAGCTTGGGCGCGATCGCTCAAAGCCTTGGCAATTTTCGGCAGACGAAATTCTTGAACGGCAACATCGACACTGGTTTGAGCCGATGCGATCGCATCTACGATAATTTGTTCTAGATCGTCGCCCGATCGAGTCTGTTTGCGATAAGGCTCTGTGTATTGCGACGCAGGTTCATGATTGGTGTAGACCTGCACTCGCGCATCCTGAGCGAGCGGAGTAGGACGAGAGGGCGGCTGGGGTTGAGCTTGCTGACAGGCGGTTAAGCCAAGCGCCAACGCAGCAGCATATAAACTTCGGGAGAGGGAGATGATTGGACGCACGATAAGATAGATTGAGAATTCTGGGGTAAAAACGATGCCTCTGTAGGGTACCCAAAAAGAATCGCGGTCTTTTAATCTGTTCTACTGCTGAGTGACTTATGCAAATCTATTTAGATTACAGTGCGACGACACCCACTCGCCCAGAGGCGATCGCGCTGATGCAGCAAGTTTTAGCCGAACAGTGGGGAAATCCTTCGAGCCTCCACGCTTGGGGGCAACAGGCGGCTATCCTACTAGAACGTGCCAGAGTTCAGGTGGCGCGGCTGCTCAACGCTCCGTCTGAAACGATCGTGTTCACCTCTGGCGGCACGGAGTCAAATAATCTGGCGATTATGGGCGTGGCGCGAAACTACACGACCCCGCAGCACATCATTATTTCTAGCGTCGAGCATTCAGCGATCGCCGAACCTGTGAGGCTTTTAGAGCAGTGGGGCTGGCAAGTCACACGGCTAAACGTCGATTCTTTAGGGCGAGTTAACCCAATCGAGCTTCAATCCGCGCTGCGTCCTAACACGGTGCTGGTGTCGATGATTTACGGTCAAAGTGAGGTGGGAACGATTCAGCCGATCGCACAGTTGTGTGAGATCACTCGCGCTCATGGGGCGTTATTTCACACCGACGCGGTGCAGGTAGCGGGACGGTTGGCGATCGACGTGCAGCAACTCCCCGTCGATTTATTGTCTCTGTCGAGTCATAAGCTCTACGGACCGCAAGGAGCCGGGGCGCTCTATGTCTGTCCAGGTGTGGAGTTAGTGCCGCTTTTGGGCGGTGGCGGGCAAGAATCGAAGCTGAGATCGGGCACTCAGGCGCTTCCGGCGATCGCTGGGTTTGGCATCGCGGCAGAGTTGGCGGCTCAAGAAATGGCGATCGAAACGCCTCGCTTAATTCACCTGCGCGAACAGCTCTTTGATCAACTGGCTGATGTAGCGGGATTAGTGCCAACAGGCGATCGCTGGAATCGTCTTCCTCATCATGTCAGCTTCTCTGTGCACTCTGCGGGTGGAGAAATTTTCAGTGGCAAAACTCTAGTGCGGCAGATGAATCTAGCAGGAATTGGCATCAGCGCTGGGTCTGCGTGCAATAGCGGCAAGCTGGTTCCGAGTCCGATTTTGGTGGCGATGGGCTATTGCGATCGCCTCGCTAAATCAGGCATTCGCCTAACGCTGGGACGAGACACCACAGGTGCAGATATCGATTGGACGGTCATGGTGCTGAAGCAAGTCCTGGCTCGCCTTGCACCACAGCCCACCCTTTTAAAGGTTTGACGAGTGTTAAGAATCTGATCCTCTACTCAATCAATCGATACAAATCAGCCTTTGACTTAGAACAGCATCAGCCGTAACATACGGAAACGGAGTTTTCTTAAAGTCAGTGTGATAGCCGCTTGACAGTCTGCGTTGTCGTTTCAAGACAGCACAGGTTGAGACGAAATTGTCATGTCCTCAATGAAAAACAAACATGAGGATAATATTACAAGATGTTGCGGACTGACTAGGATGGTGAACACAATGCCGCAAAATTAATTGCGGAAGGCAACTAAGTCAAAAACGCTTGTGTCGCTAAGATTACCGATTCGGTGCCTCGAATCTACTCAACCAGGTTCAGCCCAGATATCAGCTTCAACGACTTACCTCAATGAGCTGAGTAACTAGCCGCAAGTAGACTTAACCCAACCATACGGAACTCCCGTTCAAACATACTCGGTTACACTAGTTTTGGAGGAATCCATCAATGAGTATTGTCACGAAAGCAATCGTGAATGCTGACGCTGAAGCTCGTTACCTCAGCCCCGGCGAACTAGATCGGATCAAAGGCTTTGTCACCACGGGTGAGCGTCGCCTCCGGATCGCTCAAACCCTGTCCGACTCCCGCGAGCGCATCGTCAAGCAAGCTGGCGATCAACTGTTCCAAAAGCGTCCTGATGTCGTTTCTCCGGGTGGAAACGCATACGGCGAAGAAATGACTGCAACCTGTCTGCGTGACCTCGACTACTACCTCCGCCTTGTGACCTATGGAGTAGTTGCGGGTGATGTGACTCCGATCGAAGAAATCGGAATCGTCGGCGTTCGTGAAATGTACAACTCTTTGGGCACCCCCATTCCTGCGGTTGCTGAAGGCATTCGTGCGATGAAGAACGTAGCTGCTTCCTTGCTGTCTTCTGAAGACGCGTCTGAAGCTGGCTCCTACTTCGACTATGTAATCGGTGCTATGCAGTAACCACTGCCTCCGATCGTTCACAGCATCCACATTAAGACCACGCGACTTACGGGAATTAAATCATGCAAGACGCAATTACCTCCGTTATCAACACGTCTGACGTTCAAGGCAAGTATCTCGATACTTCCTCCCTCGAAAAGCTTAAAGGCTACTTTGCAACAGGCGAACTTCGCGTTCGTGCAGCCACCGCGATCAGCGCTAACGCAGCGTCGATCGTCAAAGAAGCCGTTGCCAAGTCCTTGCTGTACTCGGACATCACCCGTCCCGGCGGCAACATGTACACGACTCGTCGTTACGCTGCTTGCATTCGTGACCTCGACTACTACCTCCGTTACTCCACCTACGCAATGTTGGCTGGCGACCCCTCCATTCTCGACGAGCGCGTGCTCAACGGCTTGAAGGAAACCTACAACTCTTTGGGCGTACCCATTGGCGCAACCGTGCAGGCGATTCAAGCGATGAAAGAAGTCACCGCTGGTTTGGTCGGTTCTGATGCTGGTAAAGAGATGGGCGTTTACTTCGACTACATCTCTTCTGGCTTGAGCTAATCAAAGGATGGAACGTGAAGCGTGAGAGATGAATTTAGGTTCATTGTTCAGCCTCTAGAGTTCATCATTCACTTTGAGGTGTTGAAAGTCTGGAATGAGTGTTAGCTCGTCAAAGGCTAGTCTGAGAAATGGTTTTAGCGATCTAGCATTGATTCTCGACTTTCAACCTTCTCCCCATCAATTTTTGTTTACACATCTAAAAGATTTGCACTCGCTCTCTAAGGTCTGCACCTGCGCCGATCTGCGTTGACATCATAGAGAAGCTGAGTCGCTAACTTTTTGAGGATTTCTCTCTAACGATCCGAGTTTTGACGTGCGGTACGAGTTGATTCATTCAAAGCTCAACACTCACGACTCAACCCCTATCATCAGCCTACTCAGGAGATTATAAGACCCATGAGAATGTTCAAGGTTACTGCCTGCGTTCCTAGCTTGACCCGTACCCGCACTCAACGGGAACTGCAAAATACCTATTTCACCAAGTTGGTTCCTTATGACAACTGGTTCCGTGAGCAGCAGCGGATTCAAAAGATGGGTGGAAAGATTGTCAAGGTTGAATTAGCGACGGGCAAAGCTGGCGCGAATACGGGCATTGCCTAAGAGCTAGGCTGAGCCTGATTAGGTTTTTCAAATGCTAACTCTGAGCATTAGCTGTGGAGGTCTGTTCGACCTCCTTTTTTCATGCGGGTCATTAGTAGTTTGTTCGAGAAAGCTGAACGCTGAATTGTTATTTCAAATCCAGCGATCGGCTTGTTTACGCTTCGATCACTACCCGCAGATTTCCGCGTTTTTTGGAGACGCGACAGGCAGTTGAGGAACCCGATCGCTCAAACTCCAGATCCAGCAAGGTCGAACCGACGCGCAAATTCTGCAATCCTAAGTAGTTAATTGACTCAGGCAAAGCGGGGTCGATGATTCGCAGATAGTTGCTCGGCGCATCGGGGACTAGATTCACAATCATATGAACAAGCTGGAAAATACTGCCCGTCGCCCACGCTTGTGGCGAACACGCAACCGGATATTGAACAGGCTCATTGTCATCGGTGCGATCGTAGCCGCAAAATAACTCTGGCGGTCGTTGATAAGCCTGGTATCGCGTCATGTCGAGCAAGCCTTCACACAGTTCTAACGCTTGATCAACGAGACCGAGAGAACGCAGCCCGATCGCAATCATTGCATTGTCGTGAGGCCACACCGAGCCGATGTGATAGCCCATCGGATTGTAGGCGGGCGACGACTTGCTGAGGGTGCGAATGCCCCAGCCGTTAAACATATCAGGGGCGCGCAACCGCTCTGCAACACTATAGGCTCTTTCTGGCGTGAAGATGCCCAGATTTAGACAGTGACCTGGGTTAGAGGTGATGCTGTCTACGTGCTTACCATCTCCATCTAACGCCAGCGCACAAAAATCTTGATCATCCATCCAAAAATCTCGGTTAAAGCGGACTTTGAGATCTCTGGCTTCTTCTTCCCAGCGATCGGCGAGGTCGATGCGCTTTTTCATGCGAGCGATCTGACTCAACCGGACTTTTGCCGCATAGACGTAGCCTTGCACTTCGCAGAGGGTGATCGCGCCGAGTGCCAGTTGCCCTTTGCGATTGACGATGCAGTTGCTCGAATCTTTCCAGCCCTGGTTATCGAGTCCGCGTTTTGATTTGCGGGCATAGCTGAGATACCCCGTTTCTTTGAGGTTGCGATCGCACCAATCCATCGCGGCGATCGCATTGTCCCATAAGCGATCGAGAGTTTCATAGTCAGCAGTCCAGGCAAAATATTCGGCGTAGAGCATCAGCCAGAGCGGGGTTGCATCCACCGTGCCATAGTAGGGCGTGTGGGGGATTTCTTGACAGCGTGCCATCTCCCCAAAGCGAATCTCGTGCAGGATTTTACCGGGCTGTTCTTCGCGCCACTCGTCTTCGACTTTGCCCTGGTAATGAGCCAAGATTGTGAGCGTTTCACGAGCAATTTGGGGGTCGAGTAGCAAAGTTTGGGAAGCCGCAATAATCGAGTCGCGACCAAATAGCGTTGAAAACCACGGAACTCCGGCTGAGAGGGCTTTTCCTTTGCCAAAAGTCTGTCGCAGTAGATAGACATCTTGCTCGGCGCGTTCAATAACTCGGTTGAAGGTGGTTTTGTCCGATCGGATCTGAGTCACCTGCTGCTGCCAGGTGTGTTCCTCCATCACCTCTGCTGCTTTTGCCTGACCCAGCGTTCGGGGGGCATCGACGTTTGAAACCGATCGCCCATTACTCAACATCTGTAAGCGATAGCTGAGAATTTTGGTTTCGTGAGACTCTAGCTGAAGCTGCCAGATCGCCGTATAGCCTTTAAAGCAGTCGGGCTGATGGTGGAGAAATTGAATCCGCGATTCTAGCAGGGCGTTGTCTAAGCCTAAATAAGCCAGCACCAACTCGACGGGCATGCCTTCAGAGACTCGTAGCGCAAACCGGGGTTCTGACTCTGCTGAAGGCTCGATCGGATGATCGGGCAATTGCCGCAATAGCTGACCGCGCTGAGTCCGATCGAACCCTCTGACCTCAAACAAATCAATGAAGTCGGCATCAAAGCTAACGCTGAGTTCAAAACTCACGGCTTCGGTGCTGTAGTTAGAGATTTCAATCTCTTCAAATAAGCCGCCGTTTAGGACGAGTTCGCGCTTGATGCCGATATTTTCTGCTGAGACTTTTTCGTCTAACCGGGGATTGGTACACAGCACGGAGAGGGCAAATCCTTTTTCAGCCGTGCTGCTCAACAGAATGGGCGATCGTCCATCGATCTGCAATTCTAAACGGCTTAAAAATCGAGTGTCATTGCAAAATAGCCCCATGCTGCTGTTGCGCCCGTCGTCAGCAGAGCCACCGATGTTGCCGAAGGTGTCAGTCAGCAGAAACATGTCGTCGTCTTTGAGCGTCAGCACAGGCTGCGGACGATCATTTAAAACGCACGCCCAGTCTGGCAGAGGCAATTGATCAGCAGGGGCAAACTTTCTGCCATCAAGTTCAATAATATCTAAAGTCATGAAATCAATCTTTTCCAGTGGAGCGTAGAGAGTTCTGGAATTAAATTTAGTCTGGTTTGGGCTGAAGATCTTGGGAGTTTTAGCGTAAATCAAGATCTCATGACTCTACGAGTTAACCGATGTCAAAATGATCACCCGTAAATACTGTTGTCAAGTCAAAATTTGATAAACCTGAGTCAACAATTCCTCGCTTGAGAGCGAGTGCGGCACTACAGAAGCCGCCATCTCGTGCAGGAGGGCTAACACTGAGAAAACGTCTTGCGGCTCAGAATTCTCTCTCATCCCAGAACGATGAGCGGGGATCAGAAAGTCACTGAGAGAGGCAGTCTGCATTACCATGAAAAACTCGTCAAACTGTGAGATAAACCAAAAACTAGCGCCAAGTGTTTATAGAGTGGTGATTCGACAGTTTTATACGGATACTGAAGCGGGAAACAAATTTAGATATTCCATTTTCTAGGCGGGCTTTGGGAAAAACCAAATTATTGCAGGGATGCCATGAACAGCAACGAACTTGGACACGGCTCAGAATGGGTGTAGAGCTTGAGTTCTAAGTCGATCGTGGTGACAGATCAAGCAATCTGCGCCCATTTTTGTGTAACGATCGTTAATCAAACATCGTATTCTTAAATAAGTATTAAGCAGCGAGTTAAAAATCTTGCTGCGAAGACTTTTGAGACTTTAGCAGCCGATTTTCAACTCGATCGTGCTTCACTTCGTCAGAAGTCCATTCCACTTTTTTCTTATTCCGTGGGTCTATTTAGCCTTGACAGCCTCACCGTTTAGCGTCCACCGTCCGCAGCGATTTGTTTGCGTCTGCCTAGATTCGAGTCAGTTGGCTCAGTCAGTTCAGCAGGTTCTGAGCCGTGACGCACTTCAAGAAGAACGCTACACCGTCACCCTACCCCAGTCTGATCAAGCGTTCTTCTCATTGATTGAGCAACAGCGGCAGCATCTAGACTGTTTGATTTTGCAGAACGGCTCTAAACTGCCGCGCCTGATTGCTTGGCTGCACAACCACTCAACCCTGTTGCCAACCATTATCTTAGAGGCAACGTCAGAAGTCTATTCGGGGATTGCGGCGTTAGAGGCGCAGTTAATCTTTTTCTATCATTCAGCAGAAATTAGGCTGGCTCTCAATAAAGTAGAGGAGACTGCCGAATTTATTGATCAGGCGATCGACGAATTTCTCAACCTCTCGCCATCGTGTCGTCTGTCTAACCCCTCGTCTAAACCAGATCTCACCACCGATCTCAGCCCTCAAAACTTTTTGCTGTTGCATCAGCGGCGGTTGACTGAGAAGCTAAAACGATCGGGCTATCTAGGAATTTATGACAAGCGCAACCCTAAGACGTTTTTGCGATGTCTACCGCTGGCTGAACGAGAACAGTTTTTAAGTCAGTTGCGGCTCGATTATCGGGCGATCGTTTTGAATTACTTCATGAATGACAGTCGGCTAAATCAAAGAATTGATGACTTTGTAAATACGATTTTCTTTGCTGATATCCCCGTCGCTCAGATTGTTGAAATTCACATGGAACTAATGGATGACTTTGCCAAACAGCTAAAATTAGAGGGGCGCAGCGAAGATATTTTGCTCGATTATCGATTGACTTTGATTGATACGATCGCGCATGTATGTGAAATGTATCGGCGATCGATTCCCAGACAGTCTTAAAATTTGCAAATGAAGTTTTATTGATCCGCGGCTGGCTTTTAAAGCTTCCTAGAAACCATGAGTCCACTAAAGAAAATCTACGTTCTCAAGCTCTATGTCGCTGGAAACACGCCTAACTCGGTTCGAGCGCTCAAAACGTTAAACAATATTTTAGAGAAAGAATTTCAAGGAGTTTATGCGCTGAAAGTGATTGACGTACTCAAGAATCCGCAGTTAGCCGAGGAAGATAAGATTTTAGCAACGCCGACGTTAGCCAAGATTTTGCCGCCCCCTGTTCGTAAAATTATTGGCGACCTTTCAGATAGAGAAAAAGTCTTAATCGGACTCGATCTCCTCTACGAAGATCTTCGGGAAGAGGAAGCCGATGGCTAGAAAAGCTGGCTAGAAAACTCTCGATAGACAATCTTTAGTAAACAAATTTAATGCAGTCGCCTTTAGTTTTAGACGCTTGCGGCTCTGGTTTGAACCACACCTCTTATGAATCAAACGAATCAAAGCGAATCGCACAATCAAGTAGAAACGTCAGGCATTCAAAAAATTCGTACCCTGATTGAGGGCTTTGATGACATTAGTCATGGAGGCTTGCCTATCGGTCGCACCACCCTCATTAGCGGCACATCTGGCACCGGGAAAACCCTCTTTGCGGCTCAGTTTCTCTACAACGGGATTACCCAATTTGACGAGCCAGGAATTTTTGTCACCTTTGAAGAATCCCCGGCAGATATCATCACAAATGCGTTGAGCTTTGGGTGGGATCTCCAGAAATTTATCGACGAAGGGAAGCTGTTTATTCTTGATGCGTCCCCCGATCCCGAAGGGCAGGATGTGGTGGGAAACTTTGATTTATCGGCTCTAATCGAGCGAATTCAGTACGCCATTCGCAAATATAAAGCGCGGCGGGTGTCGATCGACTCGGTGACAGCGGTGTTTCAACAATATGATGCGGCGGGTGTGGTGCGTCGAGAGATTTTTCGATTGGTGGCACGACTCAAGCAGGTGGGCGTGACCACGATTATGACCACTGAACGAATTGATGAATATGGTCAGGTGGCTCGATTTGGGGTCGAAGAGTTTGTCTCCGACAACGTAGTCATTGTGCGAAATGTTTTAGAGGGTGAGCGGCGCAGACGGACGGTTGAAGTGCTCAAACTGCGCGGCACCACCCACATGAAGGGTGAATATCCCTTCACAATCACCAATCAAGGGATCAATATTTTCCCACTCGGAGCGATGCGCCTGACTCAGCGATCGTCCAACATCCGCGTCTCGTCGGGGGTGACGATGCTCGATACGATGTGTGGCGGCGGCTTTTTTAAAGACTCGATTATTTTAACCACTGGGGCGACTGGCACCGGGAAAACGCTGCTGGTCAGCAAGTTCTTGCAGGAAGCGTGTCAGAGGGGCGATCGAGCCATCTTGTTTGCTTACGAAGAGTCTCGCGCTCAACTGTCTCGCAACGCCTATTCGTGGGGCATCGACTTTGAAGATTTAGAGCAAAAAGGCTTGCTCAAAATCATTTGTGCCTATCCTGAGTCGGCAGGGTTAGAAGATCACTTGCAGATTATTAAGTCAGAGATTGCCGAATTTAAGCCCTCGCGGATCGCGATCGATTCACTCTCTGCCCTTGCCCGTGGAGTCAGTAATAACGCCTTTCGTCAGTTTGTGATCGGTTTGACAGGCTTCGCTAAGCAAGAAGAGATTACCGGATTCTTCACCAACACTACCGATCAGTTTATGGGTTCTCACTCGATCACTGACTCCCACATTTCGACGATCACCGACACGATCATCATGCTGCAATATGTGGAGATTCGCGGTGAGATGTCTCGTGCGCTCAACGTTTTTAAGATGCGCGGCTCCTGGCACGACAAAGGCATCCGTGAATACACCATCAGCGCTCAAGGTCCAGACATCAAAGGCTCGTTCCGCAACTTTGAGGGCATCATCAGCGGTTCACCGACTCGAATTGCGGTCGATGAAAAGACGGATTTGTCTCGGATTATTAACAGCGTCAAAGACGGAGACTCATGACTCAACCGCTAATCGGGATTATTATGGGCAGTGACTCAGACTTGCTCACCATGCAAGGCGCGATCGCAGCCTGTGAAGAATTTAATGTACCTCATGAAGTGAGCATTGTCTCAGCTCATCGCACCCCCGATCGCATGGTGGACTATGCCAAGCAAGCCCATCTCCGCGGACTCAAAGTAATCATCGCAGGCGCAGGCGGCGCAGCCCATCTGCCCGGAATGGTCGCTGCCTTAACGCCTCTGCCTGTGATCGGCGTACCCGTGGCGAGTCGGCACCTTCAAGGCGTAGATTCTTTATATTCGATCGTCCAAATGCCCGCCGGAATTCCGGTAGCAACCGTGGCGATCGGCAATGCTAGAAATGCGGGGCTGTTAGCGGTGCAGATACTTGCGAGTCACGATCCTGATCTGCTGGCACAGGTTCAGCGCTATCGTCAGAGTCTGGCTGATTCAGTAATGGAAAAACAAGCCAAGCTAGACGAGGTAGGCTACAAAAAATATCTGGAATCTTGATATCAATCCACCTTTTTGCTTTACCCAAAAACGCTGAGGGTGAGTTGGGCAGCTAGCTTTTCTAGAAGAAAAAGTCCGGCAACCGAGTTTCCGGTTGGGTCGATCGCCGGACTGTACCCCGCGATCGCGCCCTGTTTAGGAACGATTGATAACAATGCTCCACTCACGCCTGACTTGGTAGGCAATCCGACCCGAACGGCAAATGCACCCGATGCTTCATAGAGTCCACAAGTCAGCATTAGGGCATTGACGATTTGCTGATGCTGTCGAGCAATCTTATAGGGCGACGCGAGGAGTAAGCCTAATCGTGCCAAATCTTCGACCGTTCCTGATAGACAGCAGATGTGATTATAAGTATCTAGCGCTGTCTCGACGGACGTTAAATGCCCAGCTTGTGAGAGCATATTTGCAATCGCTCGGTTCGATTCATTCGCCATCGATCGCACCGAGGTCAGCATGGCTTGATCTAGCGTCAGATGGGCATCTGCGAGGCGGTTGAGCCATTCACACAACCCTTCACATCGAGCCGCGCCCTCTTTTCCAGGCAGCAGAGACGCTAGGGCGATCGCTCCACTGTTAATCATCGGGTTGCGGGGATGCCCGCGATCGGCACTCAGTTGCGTGAGCGAGTGAAACGGCTGATCAGAGGGCTGCATCCCCACTTGCTTGAAAACTTCATCCGCGCCAAGTCGCTCTAATGCAAACAGCAGCAAAAATGGCTTAATCACGCTCATTAAGGCAAACGGTTGTTTGACTTCACCTGCCGAAATCGTGTTTCCGATCGTAGTTTGAATCTGAACCGCAACCGTATTGGGTCTTGTTTGAGCAAGAAGCGGAATATAGTCAGGCAGCCGTCCTAGTTGCGCTCTTGTTTTTGCAATCGCGACCCAGGCATCTAATTGATCCTGAGTTAAGGCATTCAGTCCTACCAAAGAATTGTTCAATGTCAATGCCTTCCATCTCTAGCTTCTCGCGTCAGGGAGAATTAGACATGAGATTCACAGTCTAGACTCTAAATTCGTCGGTTTCTTCGGTGTATTCGATCGGCAATATTACCATCAAATTATCGCTGGGGCGCGGGATGTAGTGAGAAGACAGGAAAAGCTTATCGCCTTCTTTGTTGGAGTGAATTTTTTTAGCGGCTTCGATGCCCGCCTCGACTGCCATCTTGACTTCGGACACATTTCCTCGAACAATAATCGTCACGTAGGCACCGCTGACTTTCTCCATATTGACCAAGGTGACACGGGCAGCTTTTACCATCACATCCGCAACCGCCAGTGCTGGAGGTAAACCCCGCACTTCCACCATTCCAACGGCGTTACCCATACTAATTTCCCTTTCGATCTCGCGACGATACCATCACTCATTCTACGCAGGTTCTATGGCTTTTTTGCAATCAGCCAGATCTTTCGCGTCAATCAAATTTCGTCTGGATTCACCCCCATGGCTCGTAGGCATTCAGCTAGATGATCTGCCCGTTGCCGTTCTGCGTCTGCCCG
>Ga0209724_1002802_pt1 | contig 14677 bp, 9 predicted proteins | sample grotaG_FD_184143 | JGI IMG/M metagenome (GOLD analysis project Ga0209724, IMG submission 184143) | Glacier valley bacterial and archeal communities from Borup Fiord, Nunavut, Canada, to study Microbial Dark Matter (Phase II) -... | ecosystem: Environmental > Aquatic > Freshwater > Ice > Glacier ...
ACCGAATCGAAAATTCGGGTGGTAGGGGCAAAGTAGCCCAGCATGCCGATTTCAGGGGCTACAATCGTCTGTCCGGGTTTAAGCCGAGGGGCGAGGAAATTAGCAGCTTCGCGATAATGTTCGGGGGACTGCATGCGGCTACGACCAAAATCGTAAGCCTGAAGCTGATTAACCAGCGAAATTCCTACAAACAGGGTTAAAATTCCATTTGCCCATAACTTCTTTGGGCCAGGTAATATTTCCACTAATTGAGCCAGCCCTAATCCTATTAGCAACAAATACCAGGGCACAAGCGGAACTAAATACCAGTCAAAAATCAACACTTTGCGGAATTGCGCTAGAATATAGGCTAGATTAAACAGTAGCGGGAAACCCGCCGCCCAGACCGCCGCTATCTTGTTAACTCGCCAAATCCGCCATGCTCCCAACCCTATTAGCCCACCAAAAGTCAGGGTTGCAATCAACCCTACCAGCAAAATTCTCTTCCCGTCCGGCAGTTGAAGATTGGTAATAAATTGTCCAAAAGGATTGTCCCAGGCTATCAGGCTAAAGGGTTTGAGGCGCGAAAGACCCGTTTCCTCGAAAATATAAACCCCTTCACCCTTCGCCAGCAAAGATTGAGGCAAGGGATTGCCGTAGTATAGAGTGGCGAAAATTAGCCAGGGCAAGCCAATTCCAGCAATTATCAGAGCCTCGCGCCAGGGGAAACGCCGGGACATCAACCAGAAGGCCGCCAGTGCCAACCCGACCATCAATATCCCTTCCGGGCGACAAAATACCGCCAGAGCCGCCGCTACCGCCGCCAGATGCGTCCGACCCATTATCCCTAACCCAAAAGTTGAAATTAAAAGGAAACTGAATAGTGAGGTTTCCATTCCAGCGATACACCAGTTACTGCTAAAAACCGACAGTGCAAATAGCAGTGGAGCGACGTACTCGAAGCCTCGCAGGTTGGGTGGGCAAAACTTTTTCCCCAGCCAGCCCAGCCACAAAATTGTGCCACAATCCGCCAGCGTGTTTAGTAATAACCCCAGCCAAGGCAGGTTAGTTTTAAAAGGAAAATATAGTAACGAAAGCAAAAGGGTATAAAGTGGCGTGGTTGTGCCAAGCACCTTTTCACCCTGGTTATAGACAAAACCCAGCCCAGAGGTAATATTTTCAACATAGCGGAAGGTGATAAAAGCGTCGTCGTTGGGATGGGGCCCGTTAATCAGGCGAACAAGAAGCCCTAGCCCAACAATCGCCAGAATTATTAGCGGCTTTGGTAGTTTGGCAACTGGCTTTTTAACTTCTGGTTGTTTGATTAGCGGGGTCAAATTAACAAAATAATTGAGGTAATGGTCGGGGCGAGAGGATTCGAACCTCCGACTTCTTGCTCCCAAAGCAAGCACTCTAACCGGACTGAGCTACGCCCCGCTTTTGCGGTTGACCTGAACCATTTCAGGATACCCTAATCATCCCTAAAAGTCAAGAAATTTTATCAAAGCCTGGCTACTCGACAAAGCTAATGTTAAATGCTTTAATTGGGGTTACTCGAACAGTAAATAGTCTGATTTTCTTTTCTAGAGGGGGAGCGATATGAGCGAAATTAACTATGCTTTTAAAGTTGGGCCAGGGTCGAAGGTCAAGCTCAAGGATTATGATACTAACTATAGCGCGGGCTTGAGCAAAGAGGATGCCGCCAGCCACTTTACGGCCTATAGTGCCGAGTTAGCGGAGATGCAAGACCTTTTGTACGCTGCCGCCGATAGTAGTGTCCTGATTGTATTTCAGGGGATGGACACCAGTGGCAAGGATGGCACTATTCGACACGTTATGAGCAGCATCAATCCGCAAGGTTGCCGGGTATCCAGCTTCAAAGCTCCTACCCTGGAGGAGTTAAATCACGATTTTTTGTGGCGGATACATGCGGTTGCACCGGGGCTGGGTATGCTGGGCATTTTCAATCGCAGCCACTATGAAGATGTGCTAGTCGTGCCAGTCCATAGTTACAAGCCCGAAGCGGTCTGGAAAAATTATTACGCTCAAATCAACGCCTTTGAGAAACTGCTCGCAGATAGTAATACCATTGTTATGAAGTTCTTCCTGCACATTTCCAAAAAAGAGCAACTTGAGCGTTTGGAAGCCCGCGAAGATGACCCTACCAAACGCTGGAAACTGGCGGTGGGCGATTATCTGGAGCGGCAATATTGGGATGAATACCAGCATTTTTACGAGGAAGCCCTCAGCAAATGCAGCACTGCCCCCGCCCCCTGGTGGATAGTACCCGCCGACCGCAAGTGGTATCGCAATCTGGCAGTTGCCGAAACTCTCGTGGAACACCTGCGGCCCTATAAACCACGCTGGCGCAAAATGTTAGAGGAGCGCGGTGACAAAGCTCTGGCCCTGTTAAATGAAGCCCGCGTTGCTGGGAAAGTGCCGCATAGTTAAATAATAAGGAGTTTGAATGAAGTCGGTGGTAGCGGGTAATGACGATATAGCTACAAAGGATGTTTCAGTTCAAAGATTATGGAATCGGTTTAAACCAAATCTTGTAGCTATTAGTTTTTACGCTGCTCTTACCTTGATATTTGCCTGGAACCCTATTATAAATCTTTCAAGCGGTACTCCTGGCAATTTTCCAGTTGACCGAAATCAAAACCTTTGGAATCTGTGGTGGTTTCAACGTTCTTTGCTGGAAACTCACACTAATCCTTTCCATACCGACCTACTTTTCTACCCATATGGTGCAAATTTATATCTGCATACTTATAGTTTGTATAACATGCTGGTGGGTTTACCGCTCCAATCACTCTTTGGGCGGATTATAGCCTTTAATATTCTGGTTTTATTAACATTCCCTCTGGCTGGGTATGGTGGCTATCTATTAAGTCGCTATTTGTTGGGGAATGTCCCCCACCGGGAGTGGGGCGCATTATTGGCTGGATTGGTTTACGGTTTCAGTCCTTACCACTTTGTGGAACTACATTTTGAACAGACAGATTCAATTTCCATCCAATGGATGCCGTTCTTTGTTCTTTTTACGCTGAAGCTGGCACAAGCCGAAACCCGTCGGGCTATTATTCAGAATGGTTTGCTGGTTGCCCTTTTCTTTTTCCTGACCCTGCTAACCGATTATTATTACGCCCTCTATCTGGTGATGTTCGTCGGCCTGTTTTGGCTTTGGCAGGTAGGTCAACTGGGTTGGCGTTTTTTGCAGCAAGCCCAGCTGAAGAAAGAACAGGCTACCAAAGTTGGCGGGCTGACTCTTAAATTGGTGGGGGCATTGGCACTTGGCACATTGCCCTACAGTCCAATATTATTGAATACTCTCCGCGATATAAGTAGCGGAAAATATCCTACCCTGGATAATAATTTAACTGTCTTGACTAACAGTAGTGATTTAGTTCGGCTATTTTTACCAACAATGTACCAACCCTGGTGGGGCAGTAACTTTGATTTATGGAAAAATCTAGGCATAACGCGGCTGGATGATTCAGGGGCAGTGTTAGGTTATGTGGCCTTGATATTGAGTCTTTATGCCCTGATAAAAATTCGAGGCTTGTGGTTCTGGGGCTTTAGTGGTTTGTTTTGGCTGATAATGAGTTTAGGGCCAAATTTGCGCCTGAACGGGAATAGTAGTGATTTCCCCCTACCTTATAGAATTTTGGCCCAAATACCGCTACTTAATATCGGGCGTTTCCCCGAACGGTTTATTTTAATGGTGCAACTCTCGCTGAGTATTCTGGCGGGCTTTGCTTTGGTTCGTTTGCTGGGACATTTCCGGGAACGGCGAATTTGGTTGGTTTCAGCACGTCCCGCTTTTGGCCTAATAATATTAGCTCTATTTTTTCTGGAAAGTTGGCCTGGTATTTTGCCGCCGCCTACGCCTATCACCCCTCCGGCTTTCACTACTGTTATTGGCTCAAGAAATCTCTCGTCAAACGTTCCAGCGAATAAGGCAATTTTAGAGCTGCCCGTCACCAAGCATAATGACCAAGATAGCCTACGTATGTTTTACCAGATTTATCACCAACGGCCTATAGTGGGTGGTTATCTTAGCCGCAGTCTAATTGACCCTTACCGCATTGCTAATGACTATATTCTTTACAATTGGGTGGAGTTTTTAAGTCAAACAAACCCCGATATTGTGCCCGCCCTGTCACAGTCAGAGTTGCTGGGTTTGCTCAACTATGCCGGAATTGGCTATGTAGTGGTCTATCCCGCCGATTTCAATGGCAACGAGCAACGCCTGAAACAGGTGCAACGGTTGATAAATGAAACTTTTAGTGTCAATCCCAATAGTTCGGCAGTGCCATTTTTCCAGGATGCTCTAGCCACAGTTTATCGCGTTGATCAAGCTAAATTAGTTAAGCCAATCTTTGTGTTAGAACGCGGCTGGGATGGGGTTGAGACAGTTAATAAGACTTTGGGAATCTACCAACGTTGGATTGCTAAAGACGCGGTGGACGCACGCGCCATAATAGCGATTGGGCCAGAAACCCCTCTGGCGGATAGCTATAGCCTTGAAATTGAAGCCTCCGCGCCTGATAAACCCCGCCATCTGCAAGTTTTTCTTAATGATGCCTTAATTGGCGATGTTAAAGTAGAAACCCCTGAATTAGTAAAAGTTGGTGACGTTACTGTTGGCAAACCTACTTTAATCCGTCTTGATAATCTAAAGTTACGGCGTGGCGATAATGTGATAAAATTATATCCTGACCCTGCCGATGGCTATTTTATACCAGCTTTGGCGGGTGGTGCACAAAATGATAAGCGCGAACTACGAATAGCAGTGCTATCTATAAAAATAAAATAGTTAATAGGTCAAAACTAAAGCACAATCTTGCGCCCTTCGTGAATAGATTGCAACAGAGCGCTACAGACCCGCGCATTTTCCACCGAGTCACTCAAGGGATAGGGGATGGGTTGCCCCGCCAGAATAGCCTGACTAAAAGCCTCTACTTCTAACTTGAAATGGTTGACGGGGGCAAATGGAATAGTCGTCAGCCCCTTCTCATTCCTGAGATAAACATAAGCCTCCCCATCAGGCTCTTGCCACATATTTTCCACCGACAGCGTTCCGGCAGTGCCAATTATTTCGTAAAAGCTGCGTCGCCCATAATTCAGGCCAAAGTCCATTAGAGCCCGCCGTTGCTCCCCGAAATCCAGAATTACCGCCGTGCTAATATCCACCCCTTGCTCAAGGGTAGCCTCGGCATAAACCGAAATTGGCTCCGAACCTAACATCCAGCGCGCCACATTTACTCCATAACAACCGACATCCCAAAGAGCCCCGCCGCCCAAAGTCTGGTCTAAACGAATATTATAATTCCCGGTAACCATCGGGAAAGCAAAACTACCCCGCACCACCCTGGCCTCACCAATAGCCCCTTCCGCCAGCAACTCCCTGACCCGCCCCTGTTGCGGATGAAAGCGATACATAAAAGCTTCCATCACCTGAACTTTATTAGCCACCGCCGCTTCCATCACCTTTGTAACAGCTTCGGGGGTCAGGGCTAAGGGTTTTTCACATAAGACATGTTTGCCAGCCTGAGCCGCTTTTATGACCCATTCAACATGCAGGGCGTTGGGTAAAGGGATATAAACTGCCTGAATGCGGCGGTCATTTAACAAAGCCTCATAGCTATCGTAGGCTAGTTCCGCTCCCCATTGGGCGGCGGCTTGATGGGCTTTGTCGCGGTCACGGCTGGCAATCGCTACTAATTCGGTATTATTAGACTGTTTTAATCCCGGAATTAACCGCCGATTTATCCGGGCCGCCCCCAAAACGCCCCAACGCACTTTCGCTTCTTGCTGGCTCATCCTGTTCTCCTTTTTGATATTTATAAGACCTGAGTGATATTAGCACAGTTAAGCCAAACTCGTAGAAGCTCTTAGCCACTTCTTATTAACCGTTCACAGGACTAAATAAACCTCTTGATTTTAGGCCATAGCTCTGCCAAGGAAGTGTTTAAACCTTTACCTACAAATACCGGGCGGTCATTTTGATAATCTATACAAAATTTACACTTGACCATGTTAACCTGTTCAAAGCTAGTGAAATATTGGCGCATTTCCGCTACTCCGCCGGGATAACCTACCACAATTACTATATCCGCCGCAGGATTAGCCGCACCCCACAGCCAATAATTGTTATGACCGCTACTAGCAATGGGCAACTTATAGGCTTTGCCCAGGAGGTTGAGGGCACCTGCCTCGCCGTAATTCCCGGTGATAATGGTGGTGCGGGCCCGTTCTTCCGGTGTTAGCTGGTTATAGACTGTGGCAATCGTAACCGTCAGTTCAGGCCAACCAAACATATCCGCGAAATATTGGGGCAGCGTGGCGGTATTGCCCTTTTCCAATGAAATACTACTGAGGCCCATCGCCTGGGTGATGCTGGCGGTAGTGGCGGGCGAAAGCAACGGCAAACCAGTGGGTAACACCACCATCAGCCCTACTACCATAAGTCCTAACGACAATACCCGCCCCCACCGTCGCTGAAGGGTAAGTTGCTCTAGCCAGGTTGCGCCTGCTGCCAGTAAAATCGGGTAAATCGGGGTCAGGTAATCAGGGCGGGCGGCTTGGGTTGCCGCAAAAACACCAAAAGTCAGCAAATAGGTCAGTCCCAACAGCCGATACACCCGTGAAGTCAGTAGATAGCCCAACCCTGCCAGCCATAAGGGGGCACTAATGGGATTAACCGCCAGCACTTGCTGTAGAAAGAAGGCGAGGGGGTTAACCTCAGCGTTTTTCTGGCTACTGGCATTACGGGTAAATTCCAGCGTGGGAAAGCCATTCTGAAACTCCCACAACAGATAGGGTGACACCAATAAACCTGCCAGCAACACCCCCGCCCATAACCAGGGACTTTTCAGGTATTTACGGTTAGAAGTTAGTAACAGGCTCCCGGCTAACCCTATTGCCAGAAAAGTCATATTATTCTTGGTCAATAGGCCAATCCCCACTACGCCGCCAATTGCCAACCATAATCTTGCATTGCCGCTTTTTAGCAAAACAACCACCAAATAAAGCGTCAAGGCCCAGAAAAAGTGGTCAAATGGCACGGTTGAAAGCATATTGCTAGTTACCAGATAAACCGGGGCCCCGATAACTGCCAACCCTGCCAACGCCTGAGCAAAGAGCCTACCACCTAACTCCCGCACTGTGAGGATTGTTAGCACCACCGTTCCAGCCCCTGCCAGTGCTGGGAGAAAGCGAATTGCCACCAGCGAGTCGCCAAAAATAGCGCGGCTACTTGCCGAAATCAGGGCAATCAGGGGTGGGTGGTCTACATAGCCAAAGGCCAGATGTTCGCCACAGGCCATATAATAGAACTCGTCGCGGAAGTAACCAAAGGCAAAAAAGAGGTTAGAGGTCAGGTGTAAGGCGAGTTTAAATCCCGCCAACCCGATAATCAGGGCAAGGGACAATTTGTTAGAATCCATCCGATGCTTCTCGGCAAAAGCAGACTTTTCCCCAGGTTCAGAGTTCAAATCGGTTAAGCTAATCATCTTAAAATTTCCCTTCACTATGGCGACCAAAATTGTGTTGTGCTATCAGCATAATGAAAAAAACTCACTTTGAGATGTGCCAGGAGAGCTATTCCAGGTCGGAACAAATCGGCGTGGATTAGCCAAAGGTCATATGCCTCCTGGCTAAACCAAAAGTTCAAGATCTGTCGCCAGGTAGATTGCGTAGCTGAAAATGTTTTGCTATCTTCTAAGTAGCAGATATATTTTCTAGTCAAGGTAAAGGGGTCGAAATGGGCGGAGAAAAATTAGAGTTTGCACCGAAAGAGCGAAAGTGGAGGGAGCGCGGCTGGCGGAGCTGGCTATTGCCGACTTCCTTTGATGTGGTGCTTTCTGCTAGTTATATTGGGGTACTGATTTTATTTTATATATATAACAGCCAAACCTCCTGGTTTACGGCATTTTTTGTCACGTTAGTAACCCTGGCTCTGTTAGCCATAGACCGAGTGGAATACTGGTTTTTTGGGGAGGAAACGCCCCCTAATCCTGCCATTGGCCTGTTAATAACCCGTTTTGGCCTGATTGAAATTATTGCCCGCCTGGATGATTTTAAATTCTCCCCGGTGCTTTACTTTAATCTGCCTTATCTTGCGACAATTTATTTTGGCAAGCGCATAGGTTATTGGTTCTATTTTGGAGTGCTGGTTATTCGCTTGTTACGGCTGGAATGGGATTCGTATAATCCCTGGTACAATGAACCCGACGAGGTGAAATATTTTATCGTCTGGCTGGTGGGAATGACTTTTATGATAACAATGACGCGGGTAGTAATCAAGGAGCGGGAAAGTCGCGCCCAGGCTGAACAGCTATTAAGGCAACTTGAAGAGTCTAATCGTCAACTAAAAGCCTATGCCGAGCAGGTAGCCGAGCTTTCCACTACTAAAGAGCGCAATCGTCTTGCCCGTGAGATTCATGATAGTCTCGGTCATTATTTGACGGTAATTAATATTCAGCTTGAAAAGGCCCAGACTTTCCGCCTCAAGGAGCCAGAAGAAGCTGACCAAGCCGTTAGCGATGCCAAGCGGTTAGCCAAAGAGGCTTTGCGGGATGTACGTCACTCGGTAGGCACGCTACGGGGACAAACCCAGGAGCTTTTCGCTTTTCAACCCACCCTGACCACGTTAGTCAAGAATTGCAGAACCCCCCAACTTGAGGTGGACTTAAAAGTAGAGGGGCAGGAGGAAGGCTATTCAATCCAATCGTTGCATACTTTATATCGGGCTATTCAGGAGGGCTTAACCAACATACAGAAACATGCTAAGGCCAGTCTGGTCAAAATTTCCCTGACTTTTGGGCCGGAAGAAGCCCTCTTGTTAATCAGTGATAATGGTGGCGGTTTTGACCCGGAACTTAAAATGGGAAACGGCTATGGTTTGTTGGGAGTAGAGGAACGATTAGAATTAGTGGGCGGAAGCTTAAAAATTCATAGTCAGCCTGGTATTGGCACTCAACTCATTATTCGACTGGCTAAAACTACCTTCAAAACAATTCAGGTGGGTTTAAACTAATGACCAGAGAAAATGAACCAACCGTACGGGTGCTGGTGGTGGACGATCAACGTCTAATGCGCGATGGTATTGCATCATTGTTAAGAATTCAGGAAAATATTGAGGTAGTGGGACAAGCCGCCAACGGACTGGAAGCTCTGGAACAGGCCAACCTGTTACTGCCTGATGTTATCTTGATGGATGTTCGGATGCCCAAGATGGATGGAGTGACGGCTACCGCCAAATTGCGCGGCCTTCTCCCTACCTGTAAGATTTTGATGTTAACCACCTTTGATGATGAGGAATATGTGCTGGAAGCCTTGAAAGCTGGGGCCAGTGGCTATTTGCTTAAAGATATTCCCGTCCAGGATTTGGCGCAAGCGGTGCAAGCGGTGCATAAAGGGATTTACCAACTAGACCCCGGCGTGGCTAGTAAATTATTAGCTAATCTGGCGGGAACTAACAAACGGCCTGACCCCCCACCCTTATTAGGCGATATTACGGGGCGAGAACGGGAGGTTTTGCGATTGGTAGCTCAGGGCGCAACTAATCGGGAAATCGCCGAGAAGCTAGTGATAAGCGAAGGCACGGTCAAAAACCATATCTCAAACATTCTTGGTCGCCTCGGTTTGCGTGACCGTACCCAAGCGGCAATTTTCGCTAGAGAGAACAACTTGCTATAGAGGTTTTAACCCCTAACTTTCCCCCGGCTGACGAATGTGGCGCACCGCTACTCTTACCAACTCCTGAATATTAAAGGGTTTGGAAATAATATCAGCTATCTGGTTTTCCGCCATTTTGGCAGGGTCTAACTGTTCGCCCCAGCCTGTTACCAACACCACCGGGATTTCGGCCCAACGACTATGCACCAGCCGAGCGACCTCCCAACCACCCATCTCCGGCATACCCAGGTCGCTCAAAACAAGGTCGTAGGGGCGCGCCTGATTTATAATAGAAGCCTTTTCCAGCATCGCCAGAGCCTCTGCCCCCGAAGCCGCTACCTCAATATTAAAACCGCTCGACTGCAAGGCCCTTCGCACCACGCTCCTAATACCCGGCTCATCATCAATCGCCAGTATCCTACCCTGATACTGCTTTAAAACTGGCTTTACCACTACTTTAGTTTTTGCCATCGAAGCTTCCTCTTGATTCGGCTCGGCGGCTGGCAAGCGAATGGTAAAAACCGTGCCTTGCCCAACCACCGAATCGCAACTTATTTCGCCCTTATAGCGATTTATAATACCGAAAGCAACCGATAGACCCAGACCCGTACCGCGCACACCTTTTGTAGTAAAAAATGGCTCGAAAATATGGCGACGAACTTCGGGCGACATCCCTTTTCCCGTATCCGCTAACTCAAGCACTACCCAATTATTCTGATAACTTGTCCGAAACCTTAATTTCCCACCAGTGGGAGTCATAGAATCAACCGCATTGTTTATAATATTAATAATAACTTCGCGCAACTCAGCCGCCTTGCCCCGAACTAAAGGAATCGTTTCAAACTCTCGCTCAATCTCAATTTGCATGCTATTGAGTTGAGCATCATCCCGCCAACGCGGACGGCTTAAATCTATCGTCCCTTGCACTATTTGGTTTAAATCAAGCAAATCAAAATCGGTAGGGGTGCGCTGCCCGGTAAACTCCTGAATCCGCCGCACCGTTTCCGCCCCATCCCGCGCTGATTGAGCGATTATTTGCAGAGTATTTAGAATATCTTCATTCTCAATTTGAGTTTCCAGCAATTGGGCGTGGCCTAACACATTTGCCAGGACGTTGTTAAAATCGTGAGCCACCCCGCTCGCCATCTGGCCTAAAATCCGCATCCGTTCATTTTCTTCGCTGCGTTTGCGGCTAGTAACATCGCGGCCTATACCCTGAATCCCCACCACCTTGTTTTCGTTAAAGAGTAAGCCAAAGTTAAATTCCAGGCTCAGGGGCGTACCATCCCGGTTGAGAATCATAAGCTCGTAGGACGATTGGCTAATCCGATTAATCTGTTTCTGCTGCTCCTCGGTTCTTAACGACTCAAAAACAACATAGAAAGTATTCAGGGCATCGGGCGTGAGAAAACGTTGGATACTGCTCCCGATAAGTTCAGCAGGCTCAACACCCAACATAGAACGAGAACGCTCGTTGATAAAAGTTATCGTTCCTTCTGCATTAACCGAAACAATTAAATCGTTGGCTTTTTCGGTAATTAGGCGATAGGTTTCCTCTTTACGGCTTAAATCACCGTATAATCTGGTATTTTCAATTACTACTGCCGCTTGATTCGCCAGATTAGTCAGGGTATCCAAATCGTAGGAGGTAAAATGCTTATCAAGCTTACCCACCGACACCGACAATACGCCGAGGTGTTTCTGCCCAATTGTCAGGGGTACACCTGCCATTTCCCTAATTTTATCGGTGGTAATATTTTTTAACCGCCATTCCGAGTTCTGGTAATCGCTAATCAAAACGGGCTGGCCTTTTGCCCGGACTGCTCCGCTAATCCCTTCGTCTTCAGCAATTAACATACCTACAAATTCAAGGTTATAATTTAAGGCACTCAGGCAACGATGACCCTTGTTCTCTTCCTCCCATAACATCAAATAGGCCCATTCAGAACCAGTCAAATCTCTGGCTGACTTAACAATTTCGTTGGCAACGGTCGTTAAATCCAGGTGCAAATTAATTAAGTTGGAAATCCGCATTAGTTCGCGCAGGTGGTTATTACGATTGTAGAGTTCCGCCTCAGCCCTGCTAAGGTTAAGCAATAGTTTGAGGCGAGTTTGTAATTCTAAAGGGCTAATCGGTAAAGTAAGAAAATCCGCCACGCCCGCCTCAAAAGCCCGCTCTTTATCCTCGGTTGTGCCATTTTCAGCTACAAAAATAATTTTAGGGTTGGCAAGTTCAGGTGTGTTTTTAATATTCTGGCAAAGGGCAAAACTGGCAGGGTCAGGCAAAGTAGCGGTAATTAGCAGGAGGTCATATTGACCTGTCTGTAATTCAGGCAATACCTCCTCATACCTATCCAGAAAAGTGACAGACAACCCAAAGTCAGCCACAAGCGTCTGGAGTTGCTTGTTGCTCTGGTCTACTACCAATAATTTACCGCTCAATTGAGAATCAGAGTTCAGGGTTTTAGATTGTGGAAAGCTTTGCTGCATAAAATTCGGCTTCCAGGTAAATCTAACAGTTTTTTCAAGTAGAATATTGGGGGGGAAGGGGGTTCAAAAGTTATAAAGGCACTCTTAAACTGACCCAAATCAACCAGAACAAGGGCTGAGCCAGTTTTAGGCGACTTTTAACCGAAGATTACTTGTGGTCAGTGTAATTCTGTCCCGACCCGGAAGGTGGAGGATAGCCGCTACCCGGCGGTGGCACGCTTGCTCCCATTTTCCGTAACTCTTCTTCAATCATTTTTCGCCGGATGCTTCCGCTATTATCGCCCGGAAAAACAAACACACCCAAGAAATGAAATAATAACCCCACTCCCCATCCTGCCATCGTCCAAACAAACCAGGGGTAATAAAACCCCGCCGCCAGGGTAGTTAAAAGATAAATACCAATTAGTAAGCCATTGATAATTAGGTAAACTGCAAAATGCCAATAGAACCCTAATTTTGCTTTAACCCTGCGCTCTGCCTGACGATAGGCTTCCCGATATTCCGCGCTATTTACATCATAATTATACATAGCTTTTCCTCGTATAGTGATTAAAATTTTTACCCCCCTATTATAGCGCGTTTATGGTACTCTTTGCCAGATTTTTACTATAATCAGCCGTTTTGGTTCTGGTAAAAGCTGATATAATAATCAGACAACCCGACCAACCCAACTAATTTTGTCCAGCATTCAGGCAGGAATAAAATAGATGCCAGATAACCCCTTGCTTTGCCCTATAGTAATTGGCAGAATGGCCCAGCTTGAACTCTTGCAAGAGGCGATTGCCAGGGTTAGAGCCGGAACAGGCCAGATTATTCTATTAACTGGGGATGCCGGGATTGGTAAATCGCGCCTCGTCAGTGAAGTTAGACACGCCGCCCTTGAGCAGCAGTGGCAAATCTTGCAGGGGAATTGTCTGGAAGTCATTCGGACGCTACCCTATGCCCCTTTGCTAGATTTATTACAGGGCGGGGTAAATAAGTTGAGCGCGGCGGAAATTACCCACTTACTTGGCTCTGGTGTGGTTGAACTGCTTAAAATTCTGCCGGAACTTGTCAGCCGTTTGCCCGAAATAGAATTACCACCCTATACCGATGCCGACCAGGAAAAGCAACGTTTGTTCCAATCCTGTACCCTGATTTTTTCGCAGCTCGCCAACCAGCAACCGCTAGTGCTCACTCTCGAAGATTTGCACTGGATTGACCCCAGTAGCCTGGAATATCTAACTTATCTAGCCTCAAAATTAGTAAATTTACCCCTATTGTTAGTAATAACCTGCCGAAATGAAGAACTTTCCCCGGCTCCCAAGAGATTCCGGGCCTGGTTGGAACGGGAGCGGTGAGCCACTGAACTCAAACTGGAACGGCTTTCCCGGCAGGATGTGGAAATGATGCTCAAGGCAATTTTCAAGCTGGAAACTCCCATTCGGCTTGAATCTCTAAGGGATACATTCCCCGCCGCTTGCGGCGCAACCTTATTGGAGAAAGTATCGTTTGGTCAAAAATTGGCTAAATACCCCGTCGCTTGCGGCGGGGGGGCTTTATTTTCTCAATACTATTTATAACTTTACCGAAGGGAATCCCTTCTTTGTCGAGGAAACCTTAAAAGCTTTAGTGGCCCAAGACCCTTTGCTTTTTTCCAGAAACGGGGGAGATCTGGAAAACTTTGCCAGATTGCAAATCCCCGCCACCATTCAGGATGCGGTGGAGCGGCATACCGAAAACCTGAGCCCTTCCGCCAGGGAGATTCTGGAATTGGCGGCGGTAGCTGGCAGGCAGTTCGATTTTTCCTTGCTGGAACGAATTACTAATTTAAGTGAAACTGAGCTATTAAAAGCCATAAAAGAATTAATTGCCGCCCAACTGGTGGTGGAAGTGCCAGGAGGTGAATTCGCCTTCCGCCACGCCCTTACCCGCCAGACCATCTACACCAAACTTCTTATTCGGGAGCGCAAAGCCCTTCATCATAAAATTGCCCGAACGCTGGAGGAGTTGAGTGCGGATAAACGCCCCGGCGAGTTGGCCTATCACTATTACGAGGTAGAGGATTGGGCGCGCGCGATAACCTACTCCACCCGGGCTGGCGATAATGCAATGGCCCTCTTTGCCCCCCAGGTGGCTCTGGAACATTATTCCCGCGCCCTGGAAGCGGCTAAACAGTTGAAAACCAGCCTGTCGCTAGAGCTATGGTTAAAGCGCGGAAGTGCCTGGGAAGCAATCGGCGATTTTGAAATGGCAAAGACCGATTACGATGCGACAAGTGAAGTCGCCCATTTAGCGACAAATACTCCTATGGAGATTACAGCTTTACTTGCGTTGGGTTCTTTGTGGAGCTCGCGGGATTATCAGCACACCAGCCAATATTATGCGAGAGCCTTAGAGCTGGCCCGTCGCCTGGAGGATGCGCCCCTGTTGGCCCACTGCCTCAATTCGCTGGGCAACTGGCAACTTAATCAGGACGAGCCGGAACAGGCTTTGGCTTATCACCATGAGGCACTGGCTATTTTCAGCCAGCTAGGCAATCGGG
>Ga0209724_1002803_pt1 | contig 14668 bp, 15 predicted proteins | sample grotaG_FD_184143 | JGI IMG/M metagenome (GOLD analysis project Ga0209724, IMG submission 184143) | Glacier valley bacterial and archeal communities from Borup Fiord, Nunavut, Canada, to study Microbial Dark Matter (Phase II) -... | ecosystem: Environmental > Aquatic > Freshwater > Ice > Glacier ...
TTGCCGATGTCTCTCAGCTGGCGGATCTCGTCGCCGAGCATGCCGATGAATTGCGCAGCGCCGAAGGCTTCGGGGCCGAGGCCCATCGTCTGGCGCAGGCCGAGCTGTGCCTGCATCACGTCTTCGGTCGAGAAAGCGGCCGCGGCCTGGGCGGGTGCGTTGCGCGCCGCGCGCGGCTGCGCAACGAGCCGCGCGATGCCGGCCACGAGCCTGCTCACGTCTTCTGCCTTGGTGAGAAACAAGTCGTAATCGGGGAAGCGCTCCTTGACCCAGCGCTCCTGCAGGCCGGTGTGAATGGCGATCTGCACATCGGCCGTCTTCGGATCGGCGCGTAAGGCTTGCGCGATTTCGATGCCGCTCATCTCGGGCATCGAGATGTCCATCACGACCACGTCGAAGCGCTTGGCCGCCGCCGCAGCGAGCGCGTCGCGCCCATCCGTGGCGGTGACGACCTGGTGCCCTTCGTCTTCGAGCATCAGCTTGAGCACCTCGAGGATGTCCCAGTCGTCCTCGATGATCAGGACGCGGCCGGTGGCGGGCTTGGTTTTGCTCATGGCATGGCGGTGGGAGCGGATCGGCGTTCGACCGGGATCATGGCATCGTGAATGGCACGGCGAACGTCGGCCACAGGCGAACGGCGGGACCGCGTGTAGTCCGGCGCAGATCGCGCGTCTGTTGGCGTCGCTCAGGCCGCGGTCTACGCGGCCAGCGCGTCGAGCAAGGCGGCCATCACGGCGGCGTCGTTCGATCCCGAACGGGTGCGTACATGGAACGCGTGGTCGGCATCTTCGAACAGGCGCAGCGAAACGCGTGCACCGAGCCGCTCGACGAAGCGCAGCGTCGCGATGCCGCGCGCCGCGAGGCCTGCCGCGGGCGAGGCCATGAACGCGTGTGCCATGCCGGCGCCGGCGCCGTGCGCGAGCACGAAGACGGCACGCGGTTCGTCAGGCGCGTCGACCAGGCCGGAGAGGCGACCGGCCTCGCCTGCGTCGAAGCTCACGAGGCGAGGCGAGGCGCGTTCGGCGTGGCATTCACGATGTTCGATGCGCGCGGCACGCAGCATCGGTGACTTGCTTTGGCACACTGTTGTCGATGAACGCTCTGCCCACGCGACGCGGCCTGCTGGCCGGCTTCGCGGCCTCCACGCTGTGTTTCGCTACCGGTTGCGCCATGTCCACACGTCCGTCTTCATCCGCTTCAACGCTGCTGGCGCCTACCGGCACGCTGCGCGCATCGATCAACCTCGGCAATCCGATCCTCGCCGGCCGCGCTGCCGATGGCAAGGCCCGAGGTGTCTCGGTCGACCTCGCACAGGCCCTCGCCGACCAGCTCGGCGTGCCGTTGGCGCTGCTCGAGTTCGACGCCGCGGCCAAGTCGGTCGATGCCGTGAAGTCGGGCCGGGCCGACATCGGTTTTTTCGCCATCGACCCGCTGCGCGGCGAGGGCATCCGCTTCAGCGCGCCGTATGTGCTGATCGAAGGTGCCTTCCTCGTACGGGCCGGGTCGAAACTGATCGGCAACGCCGAGGTCGACCGCGCCGGCACGCGCGTGATGGTGGGCCAGGGCAGCGCCTACGACCTCTACCTCACACGCGAGCTGAAGGCGGCGAGCATCGTGCGTGCACCGACGTCGCCGGCCGTGGTGGATGCGTTCCTCGCCGAGATCGCCGACGTGGCGGCCGGCCTGAAGCAGCAACTCGAAGCCGACGCATCCCGGCTCGGCGGCTTGCGGCTCTTGCCGGGCCGCTTCATGGTCATCGAGCAGGCGATGGGCATCCCGGCCGGTCGCGGCGAGGCAGCGCAGGCCGAGTTGCGGGCGTTCGTGGAGCAGGTCAAGTCGAGCGGGTCCGTGGCGCGTTCGCTGCAGCGGCACGGCGTGGCGGGCGCGGTGGTCGCACCCGCCGGCTGATCCGGCCTACATCGACCGCGGCTCGTGGATCGGGCAGCGGTTGGCCGTGGCGCGAAAGTTCGTCGAAGCCTCGTACACCGCCTTGCGCACCCGCATGATCGAGCCGATGGGCCGGTGCGCGGCGATGCCGTGCCACGGGCTGAAGGCGATGCGGTCGTCGCCGAATTCGCTGTCGTCGGCGACGACGGCGTCTTGCGGCGGAACGACGATGCGGGCCACGGACACAAAGGGGCTCAGCTTCTGCGGCCACTCGACCGACGAGTCTTCGATCGGCATCTTCTCGAGGTCGGTGCAGAGCTGGATGCGCACTTCCCACTCGCCGCCGTCGCGTGCGATGTGCGCGGCGAGCGCCTCGCGCAGGCCGTTCGGCTTGCCGTCGAGATCGACCTTGGCATCCGCCAGGGCGACCAGCCCGGGCGAGACCGGCGCGATGGAAAGCTTGGCCATGTACTCGCCGTAGAGCATCGGCACCTGGGTGAAATAGGTGGCGCCCAGCACGTGCGTGGGCGCGTGCCCGCCGAGAGAGATGAGCGTTGCGCTCTTGCCCCCGAAGGCCTCGACGGCGCGCTCGGTGCCTTGCAGCACGGCCGAGAGCACTTTTTTCAGCCCGTCGGCCCGGTCGGTGGTGGCGGCCAGCAGCTTGAGGTTGCCGGCGAACTTCTTCGCGTTCGGCACCGGAAAGGCCGGGCCGTCGACCAACAGGAAGTCTTGCGTCGTGTCGCCCTCGGAGCCGGGCAGCCGCGCGCCCTCGACGTTCATCACCTTCACCGCCAGGCCGCGCGGCGTGGAGACCTTGTCGTCGAGGATGTCGCCGGGCGAGGTTGAAAAGCGCATCGCCACCGGGTGTGTCGCCGCACTCGCGAACAAGCCCTGCTGCAGCTCTGCGGGCAAGCCGGGCAGCACGCGCAACTCACCGCGTACGAGGCCGTGACTCTTGGCGTGCACGTCGCGCAGCGCGTGGCCTGAATCGGCGAAGGTCTTCTCGGCGATCTTGTGCAAGGAATCGATCAGCTCCGCGGTGGTCTCGGCTTCGCCTTCCTCGCCAACCTCGAGCGCCGGGCCGTAGCGAACGGCAGCCGTGCGGGCGGGAGGAGGTGACGAGGTGTCGGGCATGTCGTTCTCGGCGGTGGTTGGACCTCTGAGCAATCGACGCACCCCGTCGCCGGGTCAGGCCAGCGGCAGGCTGACCGTGAAGCGGCTGCCGTGCCCGGGGCCATCGCTCACGGCCTCGATGCGGCCGCCGTGCATCTCGACCAGGCTCTTGCAGATGGACAGGCCGAGGCCCAGGCCGCCGTGGCGGCGCGTGGTGCTGCCGTCGGCCTGCGAGAAGCGCTCGAACAGGCGCAGCAGGTATTCGGGTGCCAGGCCGATGCCGGTGTCGGCCACGCTCACCGACACGCTGCCCGCGTGGGCAGTGATGCGTGCGGTGACGGTGCCGCCGGCGGGCGTGAACTTGATCGCATTGGCGAGCAGGTTCCAGAACACCTGATGCAGTCGCTTCGGGTCGCCGTCGATGACCAGCGCGCTTGTGCCGGCAGCGGGTTCGACCAGCGCCAGGCCCTTGTTCGTCGCGTCGAGCCGCACCGCGTCGAGCGCAGCCGCCAGCCGCGCTCCGACGTCGACGCGGGCGAGGTTCAGGCGCACCTTGCCCGAGACGATGCCGTTCATGTCGAGCAGGTCGGCGATCAGCAGCGCCTGGCTGCGCGCGTTGCACGAGATGCGCTCGGCCGCGTCTTTGACCTGCTCGCCGGTGATGCGGCCCGAGGCCAGCAGCTCCGACCAGCCGAGGATGGCGTTGAGCGGCGTGCGCAGCTCGTGACCCAGCCTCGCGAGGAACTCGTCTTTGACCCGGTTGGCCTGCTCGGCTGCCGCACGGGCCGCCCGTTCCGATGCGGCCAGTGCCTCCAGCCGGTGCTCCTGTTCGACACGTGCCGTGATGTCGCGCGTCGACCCGGCCACGCTGACGACGCGACCCTCGGCATTCGTGACCGGCGCGAAGATGTAGTCGAACCAGCCGTTCTGGCCGGTGGGGCTGGCATAGAACGTTTCGCCACGCACCTTCTCGCCCCGGGCCAGCACGACGGCGATCTGCTCGTCGAGTCGCGCGGCGAGATCGGGCGGGTAGGGAAGCTGCTGGAACGTTCGACCCACCACTTCGTCGAGCCGGAGGCCCAACAACTCGAGCAGGGGCTTGTTGGCGTAGGTGAAGCGGTGCTCGCGGTCGAAGGTGTAGGCGAAATCGGCGATCGACGACAGCACCACGTCGAGGACCCGGTTCTGCTCTGCGAGGTGGGCGTCGCCGCTGGTCGAGGTAGCCGACGAGATCGGGGAGGTCATTTGCCGGGCGGCGGCGTCACGCGAGCACCACCCACGTGGGCGCGTGATCGCTCGGTTTCTCGCGTGCGCGCACTGCCTTGTCGACGCCCGCCTCCCGCAGCCGTGCAGCGGCCGGCGCGTTCAGCAACAGGTGGTCGATGCGCAGCCCGGCGTCGCGCGGGAAGCGGTTGCGGAAGTAATCCCAGTAGGTGTAGAGCGCCTCGCCGGCATGCAGGCGGTGCAGGGCATCGACCCAGCCGAGGTCCTGCATCCGCCGGTACGCCGCGCGGCTCTCGGGCTGCAGCAGGGCGTCGGCCTTGTACGAGCGCGGGGAGTAGATGTCGCCCACGCCGTCGGTCGCCACCACGTTGTAGTCACCGGCCAGCACCACCGGCCCTTCGCTCGCGAACAGGCTCGCCGAGTGTTCGATGAGCCGCTCGAACCACTTGAGCTTGTAGTCGAACTTCGGGCCCGGCTGCGGGTTGCCGTTGGGCAGATAGATCGAGGCCACGACGATGCCGTGAGCTTCGGCCTCGAGGTAGCGGCTGTGCGTGTCGTCGGGGTCGCCGGGCAGACCGCGTCGGCGCTCCTTCGGCGCTTCGCCGCGCGCCAGCACCGCCACGCCGTTGAAGCCCTTCTGGCCATGCCAGATCGCGCCGTAGCCTGCCGCCTCGATGGCGGCAGCGGGAAAGGTCTCGTCGGAGGTCTTGAGCTCTTGCAGGCAGGCAATGTCGGGCTGCGCTTCGGCCAGCCATTCGAGCAGGCGCGGCAGCCGTGCGGTGATGCCGTTGACGTTGAAGGTCGCGATCTTCATCTCAGGCTTCAGATTGCGGCGCTGGCGAGAGCTTGCTGGACGGTTTGCAGGTCGCCGGGGCGAACGAGCCGTGCGACCTCCTTGCCGTCTTTGAGGAACAAGAGCGTGGGCCAGAGCTTGATGCCGTAGCTGCGGCCGAGCGGCAAGCCGCTGCCGTCTTCGATCCGGAGATGGCGTATCTGCGGCCGCGGCGAGAGTGCGGCCGCGATGAGAGGTTGCGCCGCACGGCAGTAGCCGCACCAGGAGGTTCCGAACTCCAGCACCGTGGTGCCGGCCAGGGAATCGATGGATTGGCGTGACGGCTCGCTCATGCACCGACTATAAAGAGCCGCTTCCAACTTTTCACGACAACCTGGAGAGATCCGCACCATGCCGAGAGTGATCTGGAAAGGCGCCATCAGCTTCGGCCTCGTCCACGTGCCGGTGGCCCTGTACCCGGCTTCGCAGGAGACCGGCATCGACTTCGACTGGCTCGACAAGCGCTCGATGGACCCGGTGGGCTACAAGCGCGTCAACAAGCGCACCGGCAAGGAAATCGAGAGCGACGACGTCGTCAAGGGCATCAAGCAGCCTGGCGGCGAATACGTCGTGCTGAGTGAAGACGAGATCCATGCCGCCTATCCGGTCTCGACGCAGACGATCGACATCGAGACCTTCGTCGTGGCGGGCGAGATACCGTTCATTTACCTCGAAAAGCCTTACTACCTCGGGCCGCTGCCCAAGGCTGAGAAGGTCTATGCGTTGCTGCGCGAGGCCATGCTGGCGGCGGGAGTGATCGGCATCGCGCGGGTGGTGATGCATGCCAGGGAGCATCTCGCTGCGCTCATTCCCGACGGCGATGCGCTGATGCTCAACACCCTCCGCTGGGCCGACGAGATTCGCCCGAAAGACGAGATCGAATTTCCAGCAGCAGGGCCGCGCGGGGCGAGCCTGAAACAAGCCGAACTCAAGATGGCGGTGCAACTCGTCAGCAACATGACGGGCTCGTGGAAGCCGGCCGACTACAGCGACAAATTCACCTCGGCCGTCCATGCGCTGGCGAAGAGCCGCGTGGCCGCTGGTGAGACCCAGCAGGTGACGCCGCTCGAGGAGGCTGCCGCCGATGCAGCGGGAAGCAATGTGCTCGATCTGACCGAGTTGCTCAAGCAGAGCCTGCAAAAGCGTGCGCCGGCGGCGTCTGCCAAATCTGGCAAGACGGCCCCAACGCCTGAAGCCAAGACACCTGCGGCCAAGGCACCTGCGGGTACACGCACTGCCGCAGCAAAGGCGCCACGAACGAAGAAGGCAGGGTGATGCCCGCCGCCCGCCGTGCGCCGCCCGAAACCCCATCACGTCTGCGGGCCGGTGCTCTTGTCGGCCGCGGAGCCGGTGACGCTGTCGGTGACCGCTCGGCCAAACGAATCGAGCGGGTTGGCATCCCTGGGCGCCACCGGGGCATGGCGCCAGTCTTCGGCCTCGTCTTTGTCCCGGTCGCCCGGGTTCGCATCGGGCTTCGGTTGCCTGGCAGGAATCGCCATGGGGGGTCTCCGGTTGCGCTGAACTTTCGGGTGGGCAAGCAGCGCTCCCGCGCTCGTTCGGCCCGGCCTCCTACCGGCGCACTTCGAGCCAGTCTCTACGATCGCCGGCATGCAGATTCCGGTGACCGTACCGAACCGCCGCGTGGGCTGGCCGCGCCGCTGGCCCGTGCGCGCCGCGTTGGCGGTGGTCGCCCTCACGCTGCTGCTCGCCGTGGCCGTGGCTACGCAGCCGGTGTGGCTCTCGCCGCTGGTCTCGGAACGGCTCACCTCGTTGTCGGGCCGCAGCGTCGTTCTCGAATCGGTGTGGTTCGGCATCGACCGTGAACTCGATCCGGTGCTGCATGTGCACGGCGTGCGCATCGCCAACGTGCCTTGGGCCGATGTCGACAAGCCCTTCGCCGCGCTCGGCGAGTTCACGGCCGAACTCACGTGGCCGACCTTGTTCGCCGAGCGCGTGATCATCCGTCGCATCGTGCTGCGCGACGGCGAAGTGGACCTCGAGCGACTGGCCGACGGCCTGCGCAACTGGCGCCTCAGCAAACCGGAAGACCGCGGGCCGGGCCGCTTCCGCGTGCTCTCGCTGCAGGCCGAACGCGCATCGGTGAGGTTGCGTCACCAGGGCATCGACTTCGTCGCCGAGCTCAGCTCCGAGCCGACGACGGACGCCGAGCTGCCGGTGCGCATCGAGTTCGCGGGCCGGTGGCGCGAGCTGCCGTTCGCAGGCAGCGCCGCGACCGGCGCGGTGCTCACCTTCATCGACACGGCCACCACCTTCCCGCTGCGCGGCGAGCTGCACGCCGGTGGAGCCGTGCTTCAGATCGACGGCCGTGCGGGCGACGTCTTCCGAGACCCGCTGCTCGACGCCCGCGTGAGCGTGGCGGGCAACGACCTGGCGCCCTTCCACGCCTTCATCGGCCAGCGCTATGCGCATGTGGCCAGGCGCGCCTTTCGCGTCGAAGGGCAGGTGCATGCGGCCGACCATGGCCTGACGATCACCGCTGCGAAAGCGCGTTTCGGCAGCAGCGACGTGGCCGGCGAGTTGCGCGTCGAGCGCCCTGGCGACGCACCTCGGCAAGTCGTGCACGCCGCGCTGCGCAGCGACCTGCTCGACAGTGCCGACCTGCGCTGGCTGGCCGGTTCACGAGCCGCATCGCCGGCGAGCGCAGCAGCGAGCCCGGAACCGCGCGGCAGGCTCGAAGCCGCGCGCACGATCGACGGCGAAGCCACGCTCGAGGTGCGCGAGCTGCGCGCAGGCGAGGCGCCGTGGCTGCACAGCGCAAAGCTGAAGGCGACCCTCGCCGACGGTCGCCTCGCGCTGCGGGATCTCGATCTCGGCGTGCTTCAGGGGCGAGCCACCGGCCGCATCGACGCCGACCTGCGCGCCAGCCCGCCGAGTGCCGAGGCCGAGGTGCTGATGAGCGGCCTGCGCATGGAGAGCCTGCTGCACGACGCGCCCGAGAAGCATCGCGTCACCGGCTCGCTGCGCGCACAGGGCAAGCTGCGCGCGAGTGGAGACACGGCGCAGGCATTGCTCGCCAGTGCGGCAGGGCAGGTGCATGCCACGATGACCGGCGGCACGATCTCCAGCCTGCTCGATGCCGAGATCGGCCTGCAGGGAGGGAAGATCGTGAAGAGTCTGATCGCCGGCAGCGAGCCGATCCCCATACGCTGCGCGGCGATGACGCTCGACCTGCGCAACGGCTCGGGCCAGCTGCGCTCGCTGGTGCTCGACACCGAACGCACGCGCACCACCGGCAGCGGCCGCATCGACCTGCACGCGCAGACGCTCGACGTGCTGCTCACGCCCGAGTCCAAGCAGGGCGGCCTGTTCGTGCTCGATCGCTCGATCCACCTGCATGGCTCGCTGAAGAAGCCGGCGCGCGAGCTGGTCGCGCGGGTCGGCGGCGCCGTGTCGGCAGCCAATGCAGGCGTGTGCCGGGCCTGACGACGTGCAGGGTCGTCGCGCGCTTCAGCGCCGCATCAACGTGCTCTTGCCGAAGAGGCTCTCGATCAGGTCGACGGCGATCTCGGCGGTGCGGTTCCTGACGTCGAGCGCGGGGTTGAGTTCCATCACGTCGAGCGAGGCGAGAGCGCCGGTGTCGGCGATCATCTCCATGCAGAGCTGCGCCTCCCGGTAGGTCGGCCCGCCGCGCACGGTGGTGCCCACGCCGGGGGCGATTTCCGCATCGAGGAAGTCGACGTCGAAACTCACGTGCAGGTGGGTGTTGGCGTCGATCGTCGCCAGGGCCAGCTCCATCGTGTGGCGCATGCCTTCCTCGTCGATGAAGCGCATGTCGAAGACCTCGAGGCCGGCCTCGTGCACCAGCTTCTTCTCGCCTTCGTCGACGCTGCGAATGCCGATCTGTCGCACCTGTTTGGCACTGATCGCCGGCACTTTGCCGCCGATCTCGATCAGCTCCTTCGGCCCGTAGCCGCACAGGCAGGCGACCGGCATGCCGTGGATGTTGCCGCTCGGCGTGAGTGCGTTGGTGTTGAAGTCGGCGTGCGCGTCGAGCCAGAGCACGCGCAGCTTCTTGCCGGCCTCGCGGCAGTGCCGCGCCACGGCGCTGATCGAGCCGATGCCCAGGCAATGGTCGCCGCCGAGCAGGATCGGCATGCGGCCGATGTTCAGCTCGGCGTAGACGGCCTCATGGACGTTGCGGTTCCACTCGGCCACCGCCTCGAGATGCCGATAGCCTTCGGCCGGTGGCTGCCACGGATTCGGCGGACCCGAGAGATTGCCCCGGTCCTGCACTTCGAGCGCGTGGCTCTCGAGCACCGGCCCGATGTTGGCCACGCGCAGCGCCTCCGGGCCCATGCTCGAGCCGCGGCTGCCGGCACCGATGTCGGTGGGCGCGCCGATGAGGGAGATGCGTCGGTTCATGGAACAGTGGGCTCGCGTCAGATGTCGAGGGCGAGGTCGCCCGTCGTGGTTTCGGGCAGGTCGTAGCCGTACTCGGCCGCGAGCACGCCCCACGCGTCTTCGGCTGTCTCGACGAAATGAAAAAGGTTCACGTCTTCCGACGAGATCATGCCGGTCTCGACCAGCCAGTCGAAATCGAGCAGGCGGGTCCAGAAGTCGCGGCCGAACAGCAGGATCGGGCGCATGCGCGACTTGCCGGTCTGCACGAGCGTGAGCACCTCGAACAGCTCGTCGAGCGTGCCGAAGCCGCCGGGGAAGCACACCAGCGCCACCGCACGCATCAGGAAGTGCATCTTGCGAATGGCGAAGTAGTGGAACTGGAAGCAGAGCTCGGGCGTGATGAACCGGTTGGGCACCTGTTCGTGCGAGAGCACGATGTTCAGGCCGATGCTCTTGCCGCCGATCTCGAACGCGCCGCGGTTGCCCGCTTCCATGATCCCGGGGCCACCACCGGTGACGACGAAGATCGGCTTGTCGAACGAGGCCGAGCGCCGCGTGACGATGGCCGAGAAGCGCCGCGCCTCTTCGTAGTACCGAGACATCGAGACACGCATCTCGGCGCGTCGCACAGCGGTGGCGTCGCCCGCGGCACTCGCCGCCACGCGTTCGCGTTCCGCGACCTCGGGTGCGACGATGCGCGCGCTGCCGAAAATCACGATCGTGGCTTCCACGCCTTGCTCGTCCTGCACCATCTGCGGCTTGAGCAGTTCGAGCTGCAGGCGGATCGGGCGCAGCTCCTCGCGCAGCAGGAACTCCGTGTCGGTGAAGGCCAGCCGGTATGCACTCTCCGGCCCTTCGTAGCGAGCGTCGACGGTGCTCTCGACCTCGCTGGTCTCTGCGTCTTCCTGCGCGCTCGGGAAGATGCGCGCCGGCATTCCATGGGGCTTGTTCATCACGTGCAGCTTACGGCACCGCGCCCGGCCGTGAGAGCACGTTGACATAGTCGTGGCGGGCCGTGTCGACGATGGAAATGCGATGCTCCACCGGCCGGTCGCTGAAGCTGAGCGCGGTGCGCCGCACCTCGATCACCGGCGCCCCGGCTGCGATGCCGAGCACGCGTGCGCTCACCCGGTCGGCCGCCACGGCGCGGGCCCGCTCGAGCGCCCGCAGCACGGTGATGCCGAAGCCGGCCTGGTACAGCTGGTAAAGCGTGCCGGGCCGCTCCCGGATGCGCCGCTCGGCGAGGCCGCGAAAGAGAGCCGCCGGCAAGGTGATGCGGTCGTGGATGACCGGCCGGCCCTGCAGCCGCAGCAGGTTCTCGATCTCCACCACCGGATCGCCGACGCGCAGCTGCAGCGCCTGCGCCGCGGTCTCGTCGGCTCGCGTGCGCTGGAACGTCAGCAGCTCCACGGCAGGCAGCTCGCGCAGGCCGTCGCTGCGTTCCACGTGGAAGAACTGGAACATCAGCCGCGTGGCGTCGTGCCGTGCGACAAAGGTGCCGCGGCCCTGGCGCCGCACCACGATGTGCTCGGCCGCGAGCTCGTCGACCGCCTTGCGCAGCGTGCCGACCGAGACCTCGAACGCTGCCGCCAGCTCGGCCTCGGCCGGCAGCGCGTCGCCCGGCGCGAAGCGCGCTTCCTCGATGGCCGAGAGCAGCGCTCGCTTGACGGCGCGATAGAGCGGCATGCCGGCCGAGACCGCGGCGATGGGCGCGAAGCACTCGCCGGCATCGGAAGGAATGCGCATTCATCCGAATCATACAGATGACCCGCTTGACGCTGCCTCGTACGCAGCTAGCATCCGCACCCCCGATCCTCTTCATTGGAGCAAGCCCGTGATCCACTGCGTTCTGCACGACGGCGAAGACACCGTCGCCGTGGTCGTCGTCGAAGGCGTCGTCGCCGGCACGCCGATGACGGCCTGGGTGATGGACGACGACCGCACGCTCGCGCTCGACGCGCGGCAAGACATCCCCATCGGCCACAAGGTCGCGCTGCGCGACATGGCGCCCGGCGACACGGTCGTCAAGTACGGCATCGACATGGGCAAGGTCGTGGCCCCCATCAAGAAGGGCGAGCACGCCCACGTCCACAACATCAAGACCAAGCGGTGGTGAGCCCCATGAGTTTGCAATCCGGCGTCGTCTCGAACCAGACCACCTTCCTCGGCTACCGGCGCGAAAACGGCCGCGTCGGCATCCGCAACCACGTGATCGTGCTGCCGCTCGACGACCTCTCCAACTCGGCCGCCGAGGCCGTGGCGCACAACATCAAGGGTGCGCTGGCCATTCCGCACCCGTACGGCCGGCTGCAGTTCGGCGCCGATCTCGATCTGCACTTCCGCACGCTCATCGGCGCCGGCTGCAATCCGAACGTGGCCGCAGTCGTGGTCATCGGCATCGAGGAAGGCTGGACGAAGAAGGTGGTCGACGGCATCGCCGCCACCGGCAAGCCCGTGGTCGGCTTCGGCATCGAGGGCCACGGCGACCACGAGACCATCATGCGGGCCTCGAAGGCCGCACGCGCGTTCGTGCAGAACGCGAGCGAGAAGCAGCGCGAGGAATGCGCGCTCGCCGAGCTGTGGGTCTCCACCAAGTGCGGCGAGAGCGACACCACTTCGGGCTGCGGCGCCAACCCGACGGTGGGCAACGCGTTCGACAAGCTGCACGCGCTCGGCAGCACGCTGTGCTTCGGCGAGACCACCGAGCTCACCGGTGGCGAGCAGATCGTCGCGGCGCGCTGCGCCAACGACGAGGTGCGCAAGCAGTTCATGTTCATGTTCGACCGCTATCAGGACGTGATCAACCGCCACAAGACCAGCGACCTTTCCGATTCGCAGCCCACCAAGGGCAACATCGCCGGCGGCCTCACGACCATCGAGGAGAAAGCGCTCGGCAACATCCAGAAGATCGGCAAGCACTGCACCGTCGACGGCGTGATCGACAAGGCCGAGATGCCCACTCATCCAGGCCTGTGGTTCATGGACTCGTCGAGCGCGGCGGCCGAGATGGTCACGCTCTGCGCGGCCTCTGGCTATGCATTGCATTTTTTCCCGACAGGCCAGGGCAACGTGATCGGCAACCCGATCCTGCCGGTGATCAAGATCTGCGCGAATCCGCGCACGGTGCGGCTGATGAGCGAGCACGTCGACGTCGACACCTCGGGCCTGCTGCAGCGCGAGATCAACCTCGACCAGGCCGGCGACCAGCTGCTCGAGTGCATGCTGCGCACGGCCAACGGCCGGCTCACCGCGGCCGAGGCGCTCGGTCACCGCGAGTTCGTGATGACGCGTCTGTACGAGAGCGCGTGATGAACGCGCATCGCAACGGCCGAGTGCATCGACGCAGCGTGCTCGGGGCGGCGCTGGGCTTCGTGCCGGCGCTCTCGTTCGCGCAGTCGGCCGGCGACTATCCCAAGGCTGGCTCGACGATCCGCTACGTCGTGCCGTTCGCGCCCGGCGGCCTGACCGACGTGATGGCGCGCTCGGTCGCGCAGCAGCTCTCCGAGCGCTGGAAGGTGAGCGTCGTGGTCGACAACAAGCCGGGTGGTGGCGGCCAGATCGGCGCCGATCTCGTGGCCAAGTCGCCGGCCGACGGTCTCACGCTGCTCGCCATCACGCTGGCGCACGCAGCCAACGTCACGCTGCTGCCCAAGTCGCCATTCAGCCTCGTCAAGGACCTCCGGCCGGTGGCGCTGCTGGCCGGCTCGCCGATGCTGGTGGTGGTGCCCGCGGCGAGTCCGATCAAGAATTTCGGCGACCTCGTGGCGGCGGCGAAGGCACGGCCGCTCAACGCGGGCTCGAGCGGCAACGGCACGCCGGTGCACCTCACGCTCGCGCTCTTCAACGACATCGCGAAGACGAAGATCCAGCACGTGCCGTACAAAGGCGGCGCACCCTCGATCACCGACTTGATCGGCGGCCAGCTCGACGTGATCTTCTCCAACTTTCCCGAGTCGGTCGCGCACGTCAAGAGCGGCAAGCTGCGCGCCATCGCCATCTGCAGCGCGGCGCGACACGCCGCCTTGCCCGACGTGCCGACCACGGCCGAGGCCGGCATGCCCGCGCTGCTGGTCGAGAACTGGACGGCGATGATGGCGCCGGCCGGCACGCCCGACGCGGTGATCGAGCGGCTCGACGCCGAGGTGCTGAAGATCATGCAGAGCCCCGACGTGGCCGAGCGCGCACGCACGCAGGGCTTCACCGTCGACGCGCGCGCGGCCGACCGGTTCGGTGCGTTCCTGAACGACGAGATCGGGCGCTGGGGCCGGCTCATCAAGGCGGCCAACATCACCGCGGAGTAGCGCTCGCGGCCGGGCAGCCGCAACAAACGGAAACGATTTGCCGGGCGATTCCCGGTCACATGCCGCGACCCGGCCGCGGCATCGATGCTCCAATCCGGCAGTCATGCCTGTCATCGCAGTCGTCAATTGCAAGGGCGGGAGCGGCAAGAGCACGCTCGCGACCAACCTCGCCTCTTACTTCGCCCGCATCGGCACGCCGGTGATGCTGGGCGATGCCGACCGCCAGCAGTCGACCGCGTCCTGGCTGCGCGAGCGAGCAGCGCGTGCCTTGATCCAAGGCGCACCGATCGTCGGCTGGGCCGTCGACCCGCAGCGCGTGATGCGGCCGCCGCCCGGCGTTCGCCATGTGGTGCTCGACACGGCGGGCGGCCTGCGCGGCTTCGAGCTGGCCCGCGTCGTGGCCTGTGCCGACGCGGTGCTGGTGCCGGTGGGCCATTCGGCGTTCGACCGCGAATCTTCTGCCGCGTGCATTGCCGAGTTGCTCGCGCTGCCGCGGGTCGCATCAGGGCATTGCCGCGTCGCTGTCGTCGGCATGCGGCTCGATGCACGCACGCGCGCCGCCGAGTCGCTGGCAGCGTGGGCGCTGCATCTGAAGGTGCCCTTCCTGGGCGCTTTGCGCGAGACGCAGGCCTACGTGCGCTGCGCCGAAAGCGGCCTCGGCGTGTTCGATCTGCCCGTCAAGAAAGCAGAGATCGACGTCGCCCAGTGGCAGCCGATCGTGGCCTGGCTCGAGAAGGCCTTGCGCGAACTGCGCCGCCCCGTCGTCGGCGGAGAGCGCGTCGTGCCGAAGGCATTGCCTTCCGGAACGCTGCGTTCGGCCGGGGTCAGCGGCGAGCCGGTCGCGCGAGCGCAGCGGCCGCTCGCGCAGCCGACCCCAGCCACGCGTGTGGTGCCCGCGAGCCGTGCCGCCGAGCCGGCGCTGCAAGCCGTGCCGGTGGTGGCCTTGGCC
>Ga0209724_1002805_pt1 | contig 14657 bp, 9 predicted proteins | sample grotaG_FD_184143 | JGI IMG/M metagenome (GOLD analysis project Ga0209724, IMG submission 184143) | Glacier valley bacterial and archeal communities from Borup Fiord, Nunavut, Canada, to study Microbial Dark Matter (Phase II) -... | ecosystem: Environmental > Aquatic > Freshwater > Ice > Glacier ...
TTCTAAGATATTTCGGGGCTCTGCACCTTTTGTGCCTATTGCCTTATTTTCTACAAATATCAACGGTGCTCTGCACCTTAAAAAAATATTCGTTTCCTTTACCCACATCAAACGTCATAGAGCCAATAAAGCTTTGTTGAAGGTGTTAAAACTAATATTATGAGGAGGTTATTTTTCACGATCATTCTTTTTGCCGTTGCATTTAATTGCATATCGCAGAACAATAAGGCATCGGATAAAAAGGTTGAATCGCTTTACAATGAAGCCAAAACGAATGCCCAGGCCGGAGACAAGGTCAAAGCTATTGCCTTACTCAACCAGGTTTTAAAAAATGATCCTCAGTATTACATGGCGTTCTTCGGCCTGGCCGATATCTACCATGAAACGAAGGAACATCAGTTGGAGAAGGATGCGCTTGTAAACGGTCTTCGTGTCAGCGTTGATCGGTTCTCTGGCGGGTACAAGTTTCTGGCTGAACTCTTATATGCCGAGGCTGCCTATCCTGAAGCATTAAAAAATATCGAACAATACAATCGTCTGAAAAAACCGCTGTCTGTGGAGGAGAACCGTCTGCTCGAATCGTGTCGTTTTGCTGCGAAGGCGATTGAATCTCCGGTTGCTTTTCATCCGGAGAATGCAGGCGAAGCCATCAACACAACTGAAGATGAATATTGGCCAAGTTTAAATGGCGAATCAAATGCACTTGTATTTACGAGATTGATCACAAAAGATACTGAAGGGAAGAAGATCTCTTATCCCCAGGAAGATTTCTATGTCTCGCAGAAGGACTCTGCAGGTTGGCAAAAAGCACTGGCCCTGGGAGCACCAGTTAATACGGGTGAAAATGAAGGGGCACAATGCATTTCGGCAGATGGTCGCCTGCTCTTTTTTACGGGTTGCGGACGGCCTGACGGATTGGGAAGTTGCGATATCTTTATGTCTGTGAGGAAAAAAGGTAAATGGTCGGCGCCTGTCAACCTTGGAAATCCGGTTAATACCAACTCCTGGGAATCGCAACCTTCTGTTTCGGCTGATGGACGGCTGCTCTATTTTACGAGCAACCGCAAAGGCGGAAAAGGAAAGATGGACATCTGGCGGGCTGAGGAACTGGGGGTCTCGCCTGAAGGTTTTCCTGTTTATGGAAAGGTCATCAATATGGAAAATGTGAATACTTCAGGAAACGAATTTTCGCCTTTTATCCATGCGGATGGCAAAACGCTCTATTTTGCTTCCGATTTTTGGCCTGGGATGGGTGGAAAAGATCTCTTCTTTGTCACGTTAGACAGTACTAAAACTTCACTTCCCCAAAACCTGGGTTATCCTGTGAACACTTCTGCCAATGAAGAGGGGCTTGTGGTGGAGGTTTCGGGCGATCGCGCCTGGTATACTGCGAATAATGCAGGATTTGGCGGTCGCGATATCTTCACCTTTCAGCTGCCGGATGCGTTAAAGCCGCAGCCAGTGTCGTGGGTGAAAGGGAAGGTGATCAACCGAAAAACGGGTCAGTTGATTCTTTCCGAAATTGTATTAAATGATTTGGTCGGTAATAAATTGATACAGCATTTGTATCCGTTTGAGAATGAAGGGGAATTTCTCTTTTGTCTTCCATCGGGTCATAATTATGGTTTAAACATTTCAAAACCTGGTTACCTGTTTCATTCCGAGAACTTTAATCTGTTGGCGACCAACAACCGGTATCAGCCATTGTCGCTTACAATTGCACTCGATCCGATCGAAACGGGTAAGACAACCATCCTGAAAAACATTTTCTTCGAGACAGATTCATTTAGCTTAAAGCCTGATTCAAAGGGGCAACTGAAGGAGATTGTTGATTTCATGAAGACCAATCCGGGATTAGTAATCGAGATTGGTGGGCACACGGACCATCAGGGGACCGAAAATTACAACCTTGTTCTTTCAGGCAAGCGGGCAAACGCTGTCGTCCAATCTTTGGTTGAAATGGGCGTACCATCAGCAAGGCTTAAAAGTAAAGGCTATGGATTCGCAATACCGGTTGCTGATAATTCTGCAGAAGAGGGCAGGGCATTAAACCGGCGAACCGAATTCAAAATCATTGAAAGTAAGTTGGGGAAATAGTAATCATATGAATGATCTGAATAACAATGTTTTCAATATGAACAAACAACATGAAATTATTCTTCTGAATATATACGGTACCGATAAGCCCGGATTAACCTCATCGCTTACCCAAATTCTTGCGAATTACAAGGTTAATATTCTCGATATTGGACAGGCAGTGATCCATAACAATCTGGATCTTGGAATTCTATTTGAAGTGCCGACCGAATCCGAATCGTCACCAATATTGAAAGATCTATTGTTTAAAGGATACGAGTTAGGAATCCGGGTGAAATTTACCCCCATTAGCGAAAAGGAATATAATCTTTGGGTAACCAAGCAAGGCAAGGGACGTTACATTATCACACTTGTTGGCCGTATTATTTCTGCAAAACATATCGCTGAAGTTACAGGAATTGTATTTAAACAGCAACTTAATATCGATAAAATTACCCGTGTATCAGGACGGATTAAGCTTTCCGAACGGACACAAGGTACAAAGGCTTGTGTGGAATTACTTGTACGAGGTACGCCACTAAATATTGTTGAAATGAAAAGCAACTTCCTGACTATTGCACATGATTTGGGTGTCGATATTGCATTTCAGGAGGACAATATTTATCGCCGTACCCGAAGGCTGGTCTGTTTCGATATGGACTCCACACTGGTGCAAACAGAAGTTATCGACGAATTGGCCTATAAGGCTGGGGTTGGTGACGCTGTGAGTAAGATAACCGAGTCGGCGATGCGTGGCGAAATAGATTTTGCCGAAAGCTTCAAACAGCGTATTGCACTGCTAAAAGGCCTCGATGAAAAGGTGATGATTCAAATTGCAGAGAATCTTCCGCTCACCGAAGGTGCAGAACGTCTATTCCGTACCCTTAAAAAGTATGGATTTAAAACGGCTATTCTTTCGGGAGGTTTTACATATTTTGGAAAATATCTTCAGAATAAGCTGGGTATTGATTATGTATTTGCGAACCAACTGGAAATTGTAAATGGTAAACTAACCGGGAATTACCTGGGTGATATTGTCGACGGAGCTAAAAAAGCTGAATTACTGCGTAATATTGCATTTAAAGAAGATATCCATCTGGAACAAACGGTGGCAGTTGGCGATGGTTCAAATGATTTACCCATGCTCAATATAGCTGGTCTTGGAATTGCTTACCATGCAAAGCCATTGGTGAAGAAGAACGCGCAGCACGCTATTTCGACTACAGGACTTGATGTTATCCTTTATTTAATGGGTTTCCGCGAAAGGGACATTGAATAAAGCTGCGTCTTCACCGAATCTGGGATATATCCAAGGTGTGAAATTGTTGTAAAGCAAATTATTCAAGGACAATTTCCACCATGTAATCGAAATGAGCACCCGCGATTTTGTCTTTAACGGTGAAACCACACAATTTGGCAATATCGGAGAAGTTTTCCGGATCGACAAACAACCATGGAAACGGTTTCCCTTTGATTGTTTTATAACTAAGCTGATATTCCATTTCACCGTAATAGGTGTCGGAAGCGATGTCAACCCACATTTCGCCGTTTTCGTCGGTGAAAAGATAAAGCAAATCCGATGAATCAGCCAGGATCTTGCCTCCTGGATTCAGAAGTGTCTTCAGGTGGAGCAGGAGTATTTCGAGGCCAGGCAATGTCTGGGCAACGCCTGCGCCATTCATCAATAAAAGAATGGTATCGTATTTCTGGTCTTTAAGTGAATACACATCTTTAAGGATGACATTTTTTATCCCTCTTTTACGCATTGTATCGCACGAAAGCGGTGAAATGTCAAGTGAGTCGACGTCAAATCCTTTGTTTTGAAGCCATAGCGAATGAACACCAGCACCTGCTCCAATATCGAGAATTTTACCGGAACAACGTTTTAGAGCCTCCTGTTCCTGGATTGGCATATTTTCGTACGTCCTGAAAAAATAGGATGGAGAAAGCTCTTCGTCTTCGGCTATATCGGTTTTTACAACAATTGATTCGCCGATGATTCCGTTCTGGTAGTCCCATACTGCCTGGCCAATCGGATCATGATGTTTCTTTAGAACTGACATTTTATATTCGTGGTTGAATGATTAGTAAAGAAAGCTGATGAAAAGAGCAATGTTTAAAGCCGTTACAATTCCACCAATCAAATAGAGCAGGACCTTGTCTAATAGTGTATTTTTGTATTTACCCATCACCTTTTCGGATGAGGTAAGCCACACCTGCACAAAGATAGTAATCGGAAGTTGGATGCTCAAAATCATTTGAGAATAAATAAGTCCGCTGAACGGATTTGAAATAAAAAAGATAATTAACAGGGCAACAATAAAAGAGATTGTGATTCCAAGCCGGGAGTGATTATCCTTTATGTCGTAAGGTTCGCTAAAGATCCCTGAAAAGATGGAACCTGCAGCCATACCCGAAGTGATCGTCGATGCAATCCCCGAGAAAAGCAGCGCCACTGCAAAAACGATGCCCGCATGAATCCCTAATAACGGGTCGAGCAGACTCTTGGCTTGTTGCAATTCAGTGACGATTGTGCCGGCCTGAAAAAACGTAGCAGCAGCAAGTAAGATCATCGCGCTGTTAATGGCCCAGCCAATAAGCATCGAAATGATGGTGTCGAGGAACTCGTAATTGAGACGTTTCTTAATCGTTTTTTCATCCTGAAGGTTCCACTGACGGCTTTGAATAATCTCCGAATGGAGGAAAAGATTGTGGGGCATTACAACAGCTCCCAGTACGCTCATTATTATAACCATGGATCCTTTTGGGAAACTTGGCGTTACCCACGATTTGATGGCGGTATCCCAATCGATATTTACAAGTGAAAGTTCATACAGAAATGAAAGCCCGATGACTGAAACAAAGGCGATGATCCATTTTTCAATCATTTGATAACCATTGGTAAATAGCATGATAAGAACGAAAACTACTACAAGGATGGCACCGGCACGTATTGGAATTTCAAATAACATTTGTAGTGCAATTGCACCTCCCAGTATTTCTGCGAGAGAAGTGGAGATTGAAGCCAGAATTGCAGTAATCAGTACTGAAATCGAATAGCCAGGTTTCATATACTTGGTAGTCGCTTCTGAGAGGCAAAGCCCGGTTGCAATTCCAAGATGCGCCACATTGTGCTGGAGCATGATTAGCATGATCGTCGATAAGGTGACCATCCAGAGAAGTGTGTAACCAAATTGAGCACCGGCTCCCAGGTTGGAGGCCCAGTTACCCGGATCGATAAACCCAACAGTGACAAGTAATCCCGGTCCCAGAAACTTCAGAATTTCAAGCCCCCCGAATTTGGGCCGGTAATCTTTCCGGTCGATATTATTGATGAGGTGAGATAATCGTTTGAACATTGTACAAAGTTAATTTATTTTGAATTTTTGCTTTTAATAAACAAACAGTTTACTTTTCATTTTGTTATTGGCCAATGTCGTTCAAAAGCGGTAAATTTGCCCCGCATGATAAAAGAGAAAGTTGTTATAGGCCTTTCGGGCGGCGTTGACTCCAGTGTGGCTGCCTATCTTCTTAAGGAAGAGGGGTATGATGTAATTGGAGTATTTATGATTAATTGGAAAGAAAACACTGGGACACTCACCGCTGGTTGCTCATGGGAAGACGATGTAACATTTGCCGAAATGATCGCCAAAAAGCTGGATATTCCATTTCATGTGATCGATCTCTCCGATTTCTATCGTAAACGTGTAGTTGACTATATGTTTACAGAATACGAAAAGGGGAGAACTCCCAATCCAGATGTATTGTGCAACCGTGAGATTAAATTTGATCTCTTTATGGATAAAGCGATGGAGCTTGGGGCTAAATATGTTGCAACCGGTCATTATTGCAAACGGGAGATCGTTGAGGTAGACGGAACGAGTTATTATCGTTTGTTGGCGGGTACCGATCCGAATAAAGATCAGAGCTATTTTCTGTGCCAGCTGAATCAATACCAACTTTCGAAATCGTTATTCCCGGTCGGTCACCTGCTCAAGCCTGAAGTTCGCGAGATTGCCCGTCAGCAAGGATTGATCACTGCTGAGCGCAAAGATTCACAAGGGATTTGTTTTGTTGGTAAGGTCGATCTTCCTGTTTTTCTTCAGCAGAAGCTTGCTGCAAAAAAGGGAAATGTGATTGAGATTTCAGCTGAGTTCATGTCCAAAAAGAAAACATTTCCGAAAGAACCGGAGTTTTTCAATAAGCTTTGTGCTCCTTTTCCCTATAAACCATGGAATGGAAAGGTAATTGGCGAACACAATGGTGCGCACTTTTATACGATCGGTCAGCGAAAGGGACTAAATATAGGAGGGTTCGAAAAGCCACTTTTTGTATTGGCAACCGATGTTGTCCGCAATATTATCTATGTAGGCGAGGGGAAAGAACATCCCGGACTTTACCGTCAGGGACTATTTATGCCAAAAGATGATATTCATTGGATTCGCCCCGATATGGCAATGAATGATGGTGATGAACTGGATTTCCTCTTTCGGATACGCTACCGGCAACCTCTTGAGAAAGGAAGGTTTTATATGAAGAGTGACGGAGCCTATGTTTTGTTTGATGAAGAACAGCGTGGAATCACCTCCGGACAGTTTGCAGCGTGGTATCTTGAGGATGAATTAATAGGTTCGGGTGTAATTGACTGAAAGAATTGAAACGGCAACGGACTTGTTCTAATATTCGATGTCTTTGCTATTCTGATCTTTATCCGAATTGATTATTCTAAAAAGCAAGGTTTTTATTCAAGTAAGCTGTAAGTTAGATGTATATGCAACTTTTGGTTTATGATATATTATTTTAGATAGGTGATAAATTCTAAATAAGGATAGGTGTCTATGGTATAACTATCAGATATATTTATAAATAGACAACTTAGCTATTTATAACAAAAATATTTAGAATTCTGCTTGCAAATTACTCTTTCCAGGATTATATTTGCCTTTATTTAATCTAAATAAATACAGAAAAATAATAATCAAATATTCCTAGGAAAATATACTACCCGGTATTGAGCTTTAAATCCAGCTCCAGATGCGCTCTAAGTTTACATTCAACTCAATTGGTTACTGCGTTCAAAAATCTGTTTTATTATGAAAATTCGATTAATTTTTTTTAGTCTGCTATTGCTGTGCTCTGGCAATTTGTTGTCTCAGATAAAGGGTGCCAATATCCCGATGATTGGCGATGAAGCTCCTTCATTTACTGCCGAAACGACTTCAGGTACTTTAAATTTCCCTGATGATTATGGCCGAAAATGGAAAATTATTTTTAGTCACCCGCGTGATTTTACGCCTGTTTGTTCTTCCGAAATTTTGACATTGGCTCAAATGCAGGATGATTTTGAAAAGCTTGATACAAAGTTGGTAGTTATTTCGACCGACACTTTAGTAAAGCATTTCATGTGGAAAAAGGCTCTGGAAGAAACCTTCTACAAAGACAAATCACCTGTGCAGATCAAGTTTCCATTGGTTGACGACAATCGTATGACTATTTCGAAGGACTATGGGATGTTGCATTTGCCTATTAGTACAACCAAAGATGTACGTGGTGTTTTTATCATAGATCCACAAAACAAGATTGAAGCCATCTATTTTTATCCTATGAGTATCGGTCGGAATATGGAGGAAATTAAACGGACACTTATTGCACTTCAAACAGCAGGCAAAGGAAAGGATCATGTGCTTACGCCAGCTAACTGGCAAGTAGGTGATGATGTATTGGTTCCTCAATTTCCTTATACGGCGAAGGAGTTAAAAGAAAATCCTAATCTGAAAGATAACTACTATAATGTGGGCTCGTTTATGTGGTTTAAAAAAGGGGAATCGTTATCGGATCGTTGAAATTTTTTCAATGTATTAGAAACTTCCAAGTAAAAAAAGAGGCTTTCTCAAATTGTTGCGAAAGTCTCTTTTTGGCTGTAAACTATAATATTTGTTAAATTTAAATATTTTTCAATGGAAGACTGATTACCTGATGCAATCTATTTAATTGTTTATTTATCAAGCTTGTCTGCATTCGCCAGGAGAAAAGCTTCTGCCTCAGTACTCCAAAGTCCATTGAATTGATCGCAGATTTTAGCTAATTGGGCATAAACTGGATTCATTTTTCCCTTTTCTGCAAATTCGGTGATTGGTGTTAATGGCATTTCGATATGATTGTAAATCAGTTTTTTTCCGCCGGGAATTTCCGGAAGGTGAAGCGTTGCATCAATCACTGCATTTATTCCGCCGATGTGGGTGACCAATCCTGCAGGATCGAGGCCTGCCGACATCAAAGCAAGGGCCTCTTTCATATCAGCGGTGTTGCCACCACTTGTTCCAACAATATGGGTATAGGCATAATGAACATTGTAGAAGTTGAGCGAAGCCTTGAAATTCGGATCAGAAGGTCCGGCAAAGAAATTCAGACAGCCGTCGAATGCCAACAATGCATCGGCCTGTTCGACAACCGGAGCGACTGGTGCAAATACAAAAATGTCGTTAAAACCTTCACCATCGCTGATTTCTTTCAGGGACTCAATTGCATTGGCAAATTTAGACGTATTTACATACCGCAGATCAATACCTCTTGATGCCGCAAATGCTACAGTGTATAATCCTGCTGCCCGATCGAGCCTGGTTTGGTCGATGTCGGTGACGATCAGTAATGATGGTTTACGATCGTCGCGGTGAAGTACATAGTTGATTGCGGCAAGTCCCATTGGTCCGACGCCTGCCAGCAACGCCATTTTACCGCCCTCAACAATTTCCATTTTATGGATGTATGATCCGGGAGTGGTGTGATAATTAGCATGAATTGCCCCGATGACACATGAAAGTGGTTCTGCCAGTGAGCCCGGGTAAAAACCTTCGCCTGTGTAAGGGAGCAAACAATCAGCTTCCATTACTTCATTTGGAATAATAACAAATGTGGCATCGCCACCGATAAAGCTGTATGAATATCCAGGTGCTCCTAATACGCCAACCCGACTTCCATGATAAGTAATGGCCGGTTGTATCGAGAATTTATCCCCGACCATAAATTTGCCTTTCCATTTCGATCCGATTTCAACCAATTCACCTGCAAACTCATGACCTATAATGACAGGATTGACGTCGCAATCATTCGGAATCCGCTTGTGATCAGCTCCCTGGCTTGCCGCTTTGTAGGATGACATGCAAAGACTGTCGCATATTACCTTGGCTAATATTTCGTTCTCGGTTATTTGTGGTAGCTCGAACTCTTCAAGCCTCAAATCCTTCTTTCCGTATAATCGTACTGCGCGAGTTTTCATGATGTCTATTTTTTATGAATTTATTTCCGGGTTTTAGTTCTGAGTAACCTTCAGCAACTGCTGGCTATTGGCGACTTGCACCTTGCTAAAATGTGCCAAATAATGAGATCTGCTTCTACCAAAAAAAAATATTGTTCAAAGTGTTTCTAAAAAGCAATTGCCAGTTGCTAACTGCCAGCCGCTATTCATATTGCCTCTCTTGCCAACTGTCATATATCCATATTCTTATACGACATATTTTAATAAAAGTACTTACTTCAATTATATCACTATCTGCCAATTGCCAACCGCTAGTTCAGCATATTCTGTCCACCAGTTACCGGTATAGCCTGGCCGGTTTCGTACTCCTGTTCCATTACATAGAAAATAGCTCTTACGACATCAATCACGCGACATCCTCTACCAGCCGGAACCTGTTTCTCGTAAAATGCTTTAACATCCTCCACATCTTCAGCTCCGGGAACTTTACCAGCTTTGAGATATTGGACAAATAGCCCTTTTCCAGGGTCGCTCCAAAGTGGACCTTCGAAGAAATTCCCCGGACAAATAGAGTTCACCTTAATCTTATGAGGCATCAGCTCCATCGCAAATGATTGGGTAAGACCGATACCGCCAAATTTTCCACCTGCATAGGCAAAATTGCGGTTACTTCCTTTCAAACCCGATTTGGAATTGATCTGTATAATATCTGTAAAATAATCATCCTTAAACTGCGACTGAATCTTCATAACGGCAGAGGCATATTTTGCGCAAAGGAAATATCCTTTATAATTGACATCAGTCATTAAAGAGAATATTTCAGGTGTCATTTCATCAAGACCACCCGCACGAAGAATTCCGGCATTGCTGATAATCACATCCAGTCCGCCAAACTGTTTTACAGTTGCGGCAACCATCTCTTCAACCGATTCAGGACTAACAACGTTTGCTTTGACAAAAATGGCCTGATTGGTCTGTTTTTTGGAATTCAGCTTTTCAACCATCTTTCGGCCAACTTCTTCGTTGAGGTCAGCGACCACTACATTTGCGCCTTGAGCATACAATAATTCGGCAATGCCTCCGCCAAATCCTTGGGCTCCGCCCGTAACAATGGCAATTTTATCCTGAACCCTGCCCCCAACTGCTGCAACAATTTCCTCCTTGGCGCCAAACAATACGTCAAGCAAAGCTGCATTTTCGGCAACAGCAACCAAACCGATCCCTTGCAAGAAGATATAATCGGGATGAACTATTCTGGTTTCGAACCATGTTGTGAGTTTCACCTTTAAATCATCAATGATCTCTTCGGGATCTGTCGTTTCGTCAACAACAAGAATGCCGGCTGATTTTTTGATGAAATTCAGATCGTATAAATCCTCCTCATCATCAATGGATAATATTTCTTTTCGATTGTCGAACCGTACGGTCATGATCTTCTCACGCGATGCAAGCATCCTGATTGCAGGGACGACACGATTAATTATCAAGGTATTCATGTTTAGTTTTTTATCAGGTATTCGATGATGGCTTTACCCAAAGTTGTGAAATATTCCCTTTTTGTCCAATTTGGTTTGCCTTCTTTATCAAGGTATCCGACTCCTTCTTTAGCGACAAGATACTGGTGCGCGGCAGTGATACACGCACCTTCGTAGTTAATTTCAAGGAGTATTTCAGTCAAAGGAGCATTGTTCCGGGCGAAAAGTTCGACAGGTTCCATTGTCGGCGTATTGTGTTCCGTTCCAAAGGTGACAACAAACCCGTTTTTATTGAAGTATGCTGCGTACTCTTCAAGTACCGCAATACTATTTCTTGTTGTGATAAACTCCACCGAGCAGATATTTCTGCTTTTAAGGATCTCAATTACAGTTTCTTTAAGGGCTTCAAATTCCGTGAATTTTCCATTGTTGTCATCGGCTAAAAATGGATAGGTAGGAATCCCGCCTGATTTAAGAATGATCTGGCAAACGTCCTCCATATCAAGAAAAGCCTCCGGACTTTCGGGAATAAAGGCTGCACCACCCGCCTTGAGAAGGTTACCACGAATTTCATTTTCGATCGCAGCAAAATTTCCAATGTCAGATTTGAGCACTTTCCCGCCAAAAATAGTTTTATAAAAAAGGAGCTGATCTTCGGATGCAGTAAACCGGGCGTTGATTTTTTCGCGCAATGCTTTGGCAAGGTGGCGTTCGCGCACCATTCCCTTGGTCATGCTTGATTTAATATCTTCGTAATCAAGCACAAAGTCAGCCTGGCAGTTGGTAAGAACTTCATTGAGTTTATCACACATTTTCTGAACCTGAAGATTCGATTCAAGACGAACCGATTCGAGTTTTGAAGCATATGGCTCTTCAAGTTTTGCCGGGAAAGCCAATCCTTTGCCGCTTAAATAGGTGCGACCCGGATTGTTTGGGTCGTTCACTTTAATGCCGGCAGACTGATCATCGCGGTTAAGACTGATATATTCGATATTGAAAAGCGGGAATATTTTCCTTTCTGCACAAGCCTCTGCCCATTCGGGATAACCATCGGTTGTATAAAAATCGTTAATCCCAGCGATCTTCACTTTTTCATTAACAGCCATATTCAGTGCCTGCGAAATATCGGTAAAAGCGCTGAACGAATAGGGCGTATGCATATGGGCATTTACCAGTCGGGTTTGTCCGTCGCCATTCTTCTCATACCATTTTAACAATTCTTCCTTTGCGGGGAAGGTTTTCCAAAAATCCATAGCGCCTCTTTTAGCAGTCTAAAAAATAATTACGAATAAACAATTACAATTTATGATCTAAGATTTTTGATTTATGATTTACAAATTCGTAAATCACAAATCATAAATCGCAATTCATAATTCAAGTTATACTCCAAGCTTTGCCCTGCGGATTTGTTCCAGATCACTAAAGTTCTGACCTGATACATGTCCTTTTAAAGGAACGATCTTTTCATGAATGGCATCAATAAACCATTCAGGTTGAGGGAAGAAAGCCTCTTCGAGTTCGTAAGCCGGAGTGATCCAGTTTCTTGAGCCAACAACAACAGGAGGTGCATCGAGGTAATCAAATGCAAGTTCTGTGATATTGCGGGCCAGTTCGTTCAGAAACGATCCGCGTGAATTGGCGTCACCCGAGATGAGGATGCGGCCGGTCTTTTTAACCGAGGCAATCACCTTCTCGTAATTAAATGGTACGAGTGAACGTGCATCAATTACTTCCGCAGACATGTTATATTTTTCTTCCAGAATTTTAGCTGCATCAAGTGCACGGTAAAGCGTAGCACCGATCGTAAGGATCGTTACATCTTTCCCTTCTCTTTTTACATCTGGTTCACCGAACGGAATTTCGTAATAACCTTCGGGAACACCGCCTTTATGAAATTGTTCACCAATATCGTAAACGCGCTGACTTTCAAAGAAGATAACAGGGTCTGTACCTTGTAAAGCGCTATTCATAAGTCCCTTGGCGTCATATGGTGTAACAGGGAAAACGACTTTCAAACCAGGGATATGGGCAACGAGTGAAGTCCAGTCCTGGGAGTGTTGTGCCCCATATTTTGATCCGACAGAAACCCTTAACACAACCGGCATTTTAAGAACGTTTCCGCTCATCGCCTGCCATTTTGGAAGTTGGTTAAAGACTTCATCACCACACCTTCCAAGGAAGTCGCAGTACATGATTTCAGGGATTACCCGTCCGCCACACATTGCGTAACCAATTGCAGTACCTACAATTGAGGCTTCTGAAATCGGTGAGTTAAACAAGCGGTGATAGGGGAGTGCTTCGGTAAGCCCGCGGTAAACCGCAAACGCGCCGCCCCAGTCGCGGTTCTCTTCTCCATAAGCAACCAATGTTGGATCTTTATAAAAACGATCGACAATTGCATCGAAAATGCCATCGCGCAACTGATATTGTTTCATTTTTGAGAAAGGTTTTCCATCGGTATCAAAAGCAAATCGCTCTTTTTTGGCGATCTGGATAACCCTTGCATTCTCGGCCATTGGATGGTTTACCTCAGGGGTACGCTGAACATCCATGCTTTCAACCGACTGATTGGAGAAAATCATTTCGCCAATTTGCTCCGGATGTTTTTGAATATCCATGCGTGGTGAAATCTCATCATTGATCGAAAGTTTAAGCATCTCGACCATAATTGACTTAACATCAGCCCAAATATCATCAAGCGATGACTGGGCTGTTACTTTTGCATCGATCAGGCTGTTTCCGAAAGATTCAATGCTGTCCTGTGCCTGCCATGCTTCGATCTCTTCTTTTGAACGATACGATGAGGCATCGGAAGGGGAGTGGCCGCTGTAACGATAAGTAAGCACTTCAAGTAAAACGGGACCGTTCTTCTCTTCAATAACTTTGCGTTTACGACGATAAGCATCAATCACTGCCAGCGGATTGTAGCCGTCAACTCTTTCGGCATGCATCTGTTCCGGGTTAACTCCGGCACCGATGCGGGCAACTTTTCCGTATCCCATCGTTTCGCCGCAAGTTTGACCACCCATTCCATACTGATTATTCATCACATTGAAAATCACAGGTAATCCACCTTTCATATCGCCTTCCCAAAGTTCTTTAAACTGATCCATTGATGCGAAGGAAAGTCCTTCCCAAACCGGACCGCAGGCCATTGATGCATCACCAATATTGGCAACTACCATACCTGGTTTGCGGTTGATTTTCTTGTAAAGTGCAGCGCCGACTGAAATATCACCGCTACCGCCAACAATTGCATTATTCGGATATACACCGAAAGGAGTGAAAAAGGCATGCATACTTCCGCCTAAGCCTTTATTGAATCCCGTTTCACGAGCAAATATTTCGGCTAAGGTTCCATAGAGGAGGAATCTGCGTCCAAGTTGCTTTGTTGTACCTTTGAAATCTTTGCTTACTATTTTTAGAATTGTTCCGTCAAAGAAAGATTCCATTGTATGCATTAATTCAGCATCATTCAGTTTTTGAATAGCGCTTAACCCTTTGGCCAGAATTTCACCGTGACTTCTGTGCGAACCAAAAATAAAATCCTCAACAGTAAGCTCGTAAGCCATACCAACAGCAGCTGCTTCCTGTCCTGCAGAGAGATGTGCCGGTCCGGGATGATCGTACTTTGTTCCGCTGTACTCTCCGGTAGTTTTAATCAGGTTCAACATCGTTTCGAATTCGCGGATCACCACCATATCGTGGTAGATGCGAAGGAAATCTGCGTCCGAAAAATTCGCTTTCTCTTCCGCAATTGTTTTTTTGTACTGATTTACCGGAATTGGGGTAAACGTTATTTCTCCGGCTTGTCTGGCCACACTCGGGTCAATAAACTGAACTTTAGGCAT
>Ga0209724_1002807_pt1 | contig 14652 bp, 11 predicted proteins | sample grotaG_FD_184143 | JGI IMG/M metagenome (GOLD analysis project Ga0209724, IMG submission 184143) | Glacier valley bacterial and archeal communities from Borup Fiord, Nunavut, Canada, to study Microbial Dark Matter (Phase II) -... | ecosystem: Environmental > Aquatic > Freshwater > Ice > Glacier ...
CAGGATGTGGCCGGACCGATGACCCGCACCGTGCGTGACGCGGCGCTTCTTCTAAGCGCCATTGCCGCCCCAGACCCTGCCGATGAGGTCACGCTGGGCCAACCCGCTGGCCTGGATTTCCTCGAGCACCTGCACCCGAATGCGCTCGAGGGGGTGCGTCTGGGCGTGCCGAGACTCACCTTTTGGAACAAGCTCAGCCCCAATCAGGTTCAATTGATGGAGTGGACTCTCGAGCGCCTGAAAAGTCTGGGTGCAACCCTGGTGGACCCCGCCGATTTTGAGGACGCCGAACACCTCGAGAGCATGAGTTTTGACGTGCTGGTCTACGAATTCAAATACGACCTCGAGCGCTATCTGAGCACTCTCCCGGACGGTGGACCGCGCACCCTGCGCGACCTGCTCGATTTGTACGCGCAGAACCCCGCCTGGGTGGGCGACGACGGCTTCACCCTGCTGCTGGCCGCGCAAGGCACGCGTGGCGACCTGTCCGAGCTGGCCTATCACTACACCCGCGCTCGAGATTTAGAGCGGGCTAAAGGCGGCCTGGACGCCCTGCTCGAGACCCACAAGCTCGACGCGCTGGTGATTCCGGCGCACTGGGCCGCCACGGTGGGGGCCAAAGCCGGATATCCCAGCGTGTGCCTGCCGCTGGGCTTTGCCGACGGCGCACCGTTTGGCTTTACCTTCACGGGCCGAGCGTTTTCTGAACCCAAACTTCTGGGCTACGCCTACGCGCTCGAGCAGAATTTAAACCTCACCCTCGAGCCGGATTTGGAAGCGCTGATGGGGGGGACAGGTAAGTAGGGAATGGGCGGGCAGGCCCCACGGGGCGGCGAGGCCCGGAAGGTGCCGGTTTCGCCAAGACGTGCCGTTTTGCCCAAGACAGGAATGGGGAATGGAGGTAGCGGTTATTCGGCCTGGAGAGACCCCCCTTCTCTCGAGCGCTACGCTTTCGAGAATATCCCCCCTACTTTGTAGGGGGGAACTCAAGACTGTGCCACTCGAGTTTTTAAAGTACCCACCTATGAAATAGGTCCACGAAGGATTGCGGAGCGGCCTAGCCCCACGGGGTGCTGTTTAGGCCAAGACAGCACGGGTCTTGCGTGACTACGCAAGGGGGGGTCCTTCCCGCTCGAGCCTCCGCATTTGGGCAGCCACAAGGGATTGCCCCTACCCACAATCTTTTTGCTCATCACTCATTGCTCACCACTGCCCTCAAACCTGGTCCTCGAGCACCCGCTGAGCCAGCTTCAAACGTTCGCTCGAGGGGGCTGACTTCATGAATTGCTTGTCCATGTAGAGCATCTTGTCGGCCTCGGTGAGCGCTTCCTCGAGCGCCCGCTCGGCCAGATGGCCCGCCGAGTGACTTTCGGTTCGCGCCCACTTCTCGAGCCTGTCCACCCCGTCTACCCTGGCCCAGCCCGCTGCCACGCTGGGGAAACGCGCTCGCACCTTATCCACCAGAACCGCCACCGCGCCTGGACCGTGGTGCAGGCCCACGAACTCGTCGCCGCCGGTGCGAAAAAACCCGTCGGTGGCGCTCGAGTGTTCGCTCAGGACCTCGGCAAAGCGGGCCAGATACAGGTCTCCGGCGGCGTGGCCCCGCAGGTCGTTGAGGCTTTTGAGGTCGTTGAGGTCCCACATGGTCACACATAGACCCGCGCCGCCCTGCCACACTTCACCGAAGCTCAGGCTCAGGGCGCGGCGGTTGCCCAGCGTGGTGAGGCTATCTATCAGGGCCATCCGCTCGAGCCGGGACGCGGTGTGCTCGAGGTGGCTGTGTAGACGGTACAGCTCGAGGCCCAGCCCGGTGCCGATGACTAACAAAAACGCGGCGAAGCTCCAGGTGGGTTCGCTCATTTGCCGGGTGAGCGCCAGCAGGGCCAGTGGCAGAATACTGAGCGCTCCCAGCCGCCCAAAGAGTACGCTGGCTCCCAGGCAGATGCCAAAGCCTAAAATGCCGTAGCCCAGCACGCCCAGATGCAGACGGTTTGAAAACCCGAACGGGTCGAGCGAAAACCACACCGTGGTGCCCAGACTGAACACGAAGTAAACCAGCAGCGCCATGTGTGGCAGGCGTGCCGCCATCCAGAGTCGCCGCTCGAGCGCGTAAAGCCGCAGGGTCAGCGCGCTGTAAACCGCCCACAACAGCCAGTCGCGCAGGGTTCCACTCAGGATATACAGTGGGATGGACAGTGGAATGAGCAGCAACGCGCCGCGCCAAGCCAGCCGGATGTGCTGACCTCGAGCGGATAAGGAGCTGCTGGACACCATACGGACACAGAGTACAGCTTTGGGGGTTCGAGAACGGCCCCCGGTTGGGTGTTTGGAGCTGAGCGGGCGTCTGTGAAGTGACCTCGAGTAACTTTTGTGGCTCGAGCAGTTCGCTAGATTAGAGAAAGCAGCTTGGACTCGAGGAGACTCTATGCAAATTCGACGCTTTGGCAACACCGGACTCAAGGTCAGCGAGCTGTGCCTGGGCACCATGACTTTTGGCAATCAGGCCGACGAGGGGACCTCATTCGGGATTATGGACCTGGCCTGGAACGCGGGAATCCAATTTTTTGACACCGCCAACGTATACCCGCTGGGTGGCGGCCTGGGTCAGGTGGGCCGTACTGAGGAGATGGTGGGCCGCTGGATTAGAGCTAGAGGGGTGCGCGATAATTTGGTTTTGGCGACCAAAGCACGGGGCCAGATGGGACTGGGCGCGAACGACGGGGGCCTGGGTAAAAAGCACCTCTGGCGCTCGCTCGAGGACTCGCTCAGGCGGCTGCAAACCGATTATCTCGACTTATACCTGATGCACTGGCCCGACTTTGAAACCCCGATTGAAGAAACGCTCGAGACCCTGACCGAGATGGTCAAACGCGGTTATGTGCGCTATATCGGCTGCTCGAACTACCCGGCGTGGCAACTGGCCGCCAGTCTGCTCTCGAGTCAGCGCCACGGCCTGCAAAAGTTTCAGGCGGTTCAGCCGCGCTACAACGCGCTTTTTCGCATGATTGAAGAAGACATCCTGCCACTGTGTCAGCTCGAGGGCATCGGCACGATGGTTTATAACCCACTGGCCGGAGGAATGCTGACCGGGCGCTACAGAGAGCGGGCGCTCGAGCAGGGTTCCAGGTTCACACTCGACAACTCGGGTGAACTTTACAAAAAGCGCTACTGGAACGACGCGGTATTTGAAGCGGTGGACGCCCTCTCCGGCTTTTTTACGCCACGCGGCAAGTCGCTTACCCACGCCGCGCTCGCCTGGGTTTTGCAAAAGGAAGGGGTCTCGAGCGCCATCATCGGGGCCAGCAAACCCCAGCAGCTCGAGGACAGCTTGAAAGCGCTTGACCTGACGCTCGAACCAGTCGAGTTGGAGGCGCTCGAGGGCGCGTGGTTCAGCCTGCCGCGTGAGCGAGATTTGGCGGTGGCACGGCGCTAGGGGTTGGGGACGCTCGGGTGCAACCGGGCGAATCCGTCCCTGCGGGAAGCTACGCGAACCCGTGTGCTATCACTGCGTTTCAGCACACGCCCCCCTTGTTAAGGGTGGCCTAAAAACGTTGTGCTCGAGTGCCAAGTAGTTAGTTCCCCCTTCGACAAGGGGGAGATTGTTTTGAGCGATAGCGATAAAACAGCAAGGGGATTCTTCCGTTTGCACTCGAGCGCAAAAGGTCGCTGCATAAGCTTGCCCTTCCCTGCATAGCGTGCTATAGTTCTTTTTATCAGCGACCTCGAGTCGCATTTTTTTTGCCACGAGTAGGCGGGTATGCGGCCCCCGGTTTCTCGAGCACTTCAGGAGCAAAGTACCGATGTAAACGCAGCGAAGCCTCAAACGTCGCCTCGAGCGAAGGGTGCATCCCCTCGAGCGTCCTGTTCCTGAGCCGATTTTTCCCCGCGTTTGCACAAGGAGTTTTGCCCATGTCCACCCTCGAGACCAACCCCCACCACTTAAAGTCCGAAATCGAGCGCCGCCGCACTTTTGCCATCATCTCGCACCCGGACGCGGGCAAGACCACCATGACCGAGAAGCTGCTGCTTTACAGCGGAGCCATTCTCCAGGCCGGAAGCGTGACCGCCAAAGCGGGCCAGAGTCACGCCAAAAGCGACTGGATGACCATGGAACAGCAGCGCGGAATCTCTATTAGCTCGAGCGCCATGCAGTTCGAGTACGAAGGCAGACACATCAACTTGCTCGATACCCCCGGACACCAGGACTTTTCCGAGGACACCTACCGGGTGCTCACCGCCGTGGACAGCGCTTTGATGCTGCTCGACGCGGCCAGGGGCGTGCAGCAACAGACCGAGAAACTCTTCGCGGTGTGCCGCAACCGGGGCATCCCCATCTTCACCTTCATGAACAAATTAGACCGCCCTGCGATGGACTTTTTCGAGCTGCTCGAGCAGGTGGAGAGCACCCTGCACATCCGCTGCGTGCCGATGAACTGGCCCATCGGGTCCGGGCCGGACTTTAAAGGCGTGTACGATTTGCTCAGCAAGCAGGTTTTGCTGTTTCAACGCACGGTTGGCGGCAAATTTCGCGCCCCGGTGCAGGTGGCTTCGCTCGAGGACCAATCTCTGATTGATTTGATTGGAGCCGATGCCCACGCGGTTTTGCGTGAACAGGTCGAACTGGTGGATGGGGCGCTCGAGAAGCTGGACATGGGCGCGTTCCTGCGCGGTGAAATGACCCCGGTGTTCTTCGGAAGCGCCATGAATAACTTTGGCGTGGAAGGCTTCCTCGAGCAATTTGTGGACCTCGCGCCGCAGCCGCAGCCTATTGAGACCAATCTGGGCGAACTCGAGCCGGAGTCGCCGTTTACCGGGTTCATCTTCAAGCTGCAAGCCAACATGAGCAAGCAGCACCGGGACCGCACCGCCTACATGCGGGTGGCGTCGGGGCGCTTCGAGCGCGGCATGGAGGTCACGCACACCCGCACGGGCCGGGAGATTCGGCTGAGCAGAGCGCACACCCTCTTTGCCGAGGAGCGCGAGAGCATTGACGTGGCCTATCCCGGCGATATCGTGGGACTGGTCAATCCGGGTGTGTTTCGCATTGGCGACGTGGTTTCTCTCAACCCGAAAGTTCAGCTCGAGAGTTTTCCTCGCTTCACCCCGGAGCACTTTGCGGGTGTGAGTCCCAAGGACGTGACCAAGCGCAAGGCGTTCAGGAAAGGTCTCGAGCAGTTGGCCGAGGAAGGCGTGGTGCAGGTGTTTTACCCCACCGACGGCGCACGCGAACCGATGCTGGGCGTGGTGGGGCAGCTCCAGTTCGAGGTGTTCGAGCACCGGATGCTCGAGGAATACGGGGTGCCGATTGTGATGTACCCCTCGAGCTACAAACTGGTGCGCTGGGTCGCCGGAGAAACGGCGGTGCTGGCGCGTTTTGCCCGCAGCGTGGAGGACGACATGGGCCGCCCGGTGATGCTGTTCAGAAACTCCTGGGATTTGGATTTTGCCCGTGAGCAGTACGAGGGCCTCGAGTTCTTGCCGCAGCCGCAGGACATGACCGTGATTAAAAAGGGTTAAGAAATAAATTCATCTAAAAACTTCTCTAACTCTTTAAAGTTTTCAAATACGCTGACGTCATCTATAGTGCATAAATGTCGGCACAGTTTTACCTTGTTGAGGTTTTTGACCGTCTTTGAGCCTCCGTCAGACAAAGGTTCTTCTTTTATGTCGTAAAAATTATCCGAAACTACTGAAGCTTCAAAAAGATTTTCTATGCCATTGATTACCTTGACGTTGTTCGGATTTCGGGTTATTATCCTCAAATGATATGATTCGAGTTTTGCTTCTTTGTTGGGAGCATCGCAATCATAAATTAGGCACACTTTTCTAGAAGAAAGCGTGGGATTGTTAGTAATTACCTTCACAACCTCATTCAATCCCGACATGCCTGTTCCAATAGATTTTTTATCTTGTTTCATACCAACATGTCTTATTTCTAGTTTTTCTAATAAATCGTCGCGACCAATAATTTTTAAATAGTGTTTCAAATAATTTGGGTCGGTTTCTCCCTCCATTAGTATAATAGGTTTTTTTGATTCGTGTAAGACCCTTCCCATTTCAAGTATGTACCTCTCCGTTTCTCTCATATAATCGAAAGACTGCTGAAAATCAGAATATCTTTCAGGCGTGATTGTCATCCCAGAGGGCAACTCTATTATTTGCATATGTTCTTCCCCAATTTCTTTTTGCAAACCTAGAATGAACAGTGGTGAATGAGTAGAAAGCAAAAATTGAATTTTAGGAAACATAAGCATTATTTTTGGTAAAATGGCATAGATACTTTTAGAGTTAACGTGTAAGTCAAACTCGTCTATAATTACGATTCCAGATATACTCCTCGTGTCCGTATTATACAAGTTAATTTTATCTGCATACCGCAAAATTGTAACAAATAGATTGAATATAGCAGTTTCGCCGGACGACATGCTATTTAAACTTGGTACAATAATCTCATTTTGACCAATTACACCAAGCCTATGACTGGTAAAACTACGGTTGTTTAAATAAAACTCCGCTTTTGGATTATTAAATAAGATTTTAACAACACTTTCCACGTTCTCCCTAGATTTACTTAATTGTCCTGCAAAGTGTGTTCTTTGCATTTCACCATCGCTTACTTTGAGACTACCCTCTTCTACAAAAACTTTAACCATGCTATCTAAAAAAACGTCTAGAAGCCATGATTTATTCTTTTCAAGTGACGATTCAACATAAATCGGTCTATTGATTTCCCCACTGAAACCAGATTCTTCTTCGTGCCTAAAGTCATGGTAGCCAGCCCTAGAATTCATCCAGTGGGGTATTTCATATCGATTGGCGGAGAAAAAAGCGTATACACAAGAATTAAAATCGGCCTCAATTTGCTCTTTATCTTGAGTCGCCATTTTGCTGTTTCCTGACGATGACCAACCTATTATCGGAGCAAAATTTGAATGTTTTGCTGCTATCTGCGTAGAATCTAATTCTCCCGTCTTCTCATGATAATAAAGATTGTTATCATTAAAACCCCTAAATTTAATTAACGTATATGAGTATTGAGCGCCCGTTCTTTGATTTATATTTCCGTTTACTCGAAAGTAGTACGTTCCACCCTCTGGATTTGGCTTGGCTACATCAGAAAATGCTTGTGCTCCAAACAAGTATAGAGAGTCAGCAATTGACGACAAAAACATAGTCTTACCTGACCCATTTGCACCCACAATAATGATAGGCTTTGGAGTACCATCCTCGTTGAATTGTGCATCTAAACTAACTTCTTCGATAGGTCCCACATTCTCCAAAACGATGTTGGTAAGGTACATTTCTTCCTCCTCAAACATTTTTATTATATCATAGTCTTGACTAAAGTTAGTAGAAATTTATATTTTTAACCCCGGTCAAAGCGGGCGCTCGAGCGTTAGGAAGCCTGGAAAATCTCGACTTCGCTCGAGCATTTCTATTCCTCGGACATCCTGGGCAAAAAATAGTACAATTTGTCTCGAGGTGTCCCCATGCTCAGCTTCATTCCTGCCCCAGAAAAACCCATCCAGTCCACCGAAACCCTCGCTCGAGAGCTGGGATTAGATGATGCAAACCTGGCTGCTTTTCTGGGCATCAGCTCAAAAACCCTGAGCCGCCGCCGTGCCGAGGGAAGGTGGGACCCCGCCGAGAGCGCCCGTCTGGACCTGCTCGAGCGCACCCTGGCGCTGGCTACCGACCTGCTGGGACCGCGTGACCGCGCCCTTCGGTGGCTCACCTCGCCGCTGCTGGGTCTCGAGGGACACGCGCCGCTGGAACTGCTCACCCATCTCGAGGGCTACGAGCGGGTCAAGGGTGCGCTTTATCGGCAGGCTTATGGAATGTTTTGATGCGTTTATGGCGACTGTTTGACCATCAGACCCCCTGGGCACGGCAGCCCAACTTCGACCCCTTAGATGGGTCCGGTGGACTGTTCACCGCGTCCCGCTGGAACCCCGTCGGTACTCGAATGGTGTACCTGGCCCCATCGGCCAGCCTGTGCGTGCTCGAGACACTGGTCCACGTCAACCCCACCGAATTTGGCGAGCGCACGCTACTAGAACTCGAGTTTTCAGAAGATGTGACCCTCGAGAAAGTTTCACCAGAGCAGTTTATTGCACTGCTCAGAGACGCGCCACCCGGTCAGCTCGAGGAGGGAACCCAGGCTTACGGAGCGCGTTGGGTCCGGGAAGGGCGCTCCATACTTCTACAAGTGCCTTCGGTGGTTTTACCACTTGAGCACAATGTTTTACTCAACCCAGAGCTGCTCTCGAGTTCTGAAATCAAAATAGTGCGCCGCGAAATCGTGAATCTGGATGCCAGACTCAGGCGCTGAACTTAGGCACTCAAACCCGCTCGAACGGCACTCCCAGCGCTTCCAGGGCTAACCGGGTGCTCGAGGCGTCGGTGTGATGCACCGCGTTCATGCCCACGCTGCGGGCCGCTTCCACATTCTGCATTCGGTCATCAATCATCACCGTTTCGCTCGGGTCGGTGTGGGTCAGCTCGAGCGCCAGACGGTAAATGGCCGGATTGGGTTTGCTCAGGCCCAGGTAGCAACTGCTCAGAAAGCCCAGCAAAAACTGGTCTAAACCAAACTGCCGAATGCGGAAATTGTTGAGTTCTCGAGATTCGTTGTTCAGGGCGTACATCCTCGCCCGGCCACCTGCCGAGAGCGCTCGAGCCAGGGCCAGGGTGTCGGCGTTGGGGGTGCTCTGCTCGAGCATGGCCGCGTAAAACTCGGCGCGGGAGCAGGGGTTTTGCCCGCTCGAGAAGGCCGTCTGACTCAGGTAATCCTCGAGCGTGAGCCGCCCGCTCTCGAGTTCGGACACGATGAGGTGGTGGCGGGCCTCGAAGGCGTCGTAATCGATGTTGAAGTGCGCCAGCACTCGAGCGCGCTGCTCGTGGTCCCAGCCGTTGCTGAGCAGCACGCCGCCGATGTCCCAGAACAGGGTTTTGATGGGCATGTTCAGAACGTAGCAGGTGAGCGAGGAGGGGAGAGGACGTGTCTCACTTTCTACGCTCTCACCCCCTTCCTCTCACCCCGGTGCAGTACCGTGGCCTGCGTGCCCACCCGCTTCACTCGAGCCGCTCGCTTTTTTACCCGCTGGCTGTTCCTTCCCCTGCTGCTGTGGCTGGTTTACGCACTCATCGGCACTCCGGCCCGCATAGATGGCTCGAGCATGAATCCCACACTCGAGGATGGGGAGGCGGTGTGGCTGTGGAAATGGGTGCGTTTTAACTCGAGCTGGCCCAATTACGGCGACGTGGTGGCGACCCTGGCCCCGCCCAATCGCCCGCCTTACAGCGTTGAAACGGGAATCTTCGGACTCGAGCGCCGCACCCAGTTTGTCAAGCGCGTGGTGGGCAAGCCGGGAGACACCCTCGAGCTGCGCGGGGGCGACTTCTACCGCAATGGAAAGCGGGTGACAGAGAAGTACACCTCGAGCGATGTGGCCGCCTTCTCGAGCACTAAAATCACCCTTAAGGCGGGCGAATATTACGTGCTGGGCGATAACCGCAGGCTGGGTGAGAGCATAGACAGCCGATTCTTTGGCCCGGTGCGGCGCTCGGATTTGCTGGGCGGGGTGAGCGCGGTGATTTGGCCGCCCTCGAGCTGGGGAAGGGTGCGGTAGAACGGAGACATCAGATGCCAGATATCAGACGCCAGAAGGGTCAACCGACAACCGATAACTCATAACCACAACCCATAACCTGAAGCTCGATGAACCTTGAAGATTTTCCAGAGGTGCTCGAGCGGGCTTTCAAGCTGCGCTGCGACCTCCACGACGACCCTTTGACCACTTTTTACCGCTTGCTCAGCGACTCTGAAACAGTGGGGACCTTGACCCTCGAGCGGATAGGTCCGGTGGGGGTGCTCAGCCTGTACAGGGAGTTCACACCCACGCAGGAACTCGAGCTGGCGCGTCAGATTGTGGACCTCACCCCACTCGAGACGGTCTACCTCAAGCGCCGTCCCCGCGAGGCGCGCCACCGGGCCAACGTCGAGCGCGAGTCGCTGAACCCGCTCGAGCCACTTTTAGGGCCGGGTGTTCCCGAACTCGAGGCGCTCGAGAACGGGGTGCGCTTCCTGTTTCGTCCCGGCGCGGACCTCTCGATTGGGCTGTTCTCGGATATGCGCGGTGGGCGGCGCTGGTTGCGTCAAAATGCCCGAGGGAAAGTGCTCAACACCTTCGCCTACACCTGCGGTCTGGGCTTGAGCGCCGCGCTGAGCGGACATACAGTCAAAAACCTCGACGCCTCGAGAAAGGTGCTCGAGTGGGGCATGGAGAACTGCCGCCTCAACGCGCTCGAGCCGGACCCACAGGATTTTATCTACGGCGATGTGTTCGATTGGCTGGGCCGCCTGAGTAAGCGCGGTGAACGCTTCGAGACCGTGGTGCTCGACCCGCCCAGTTTCGCTCGAGGGCAGTTTGCCGGAAAGCAGGGCGGTGTGTTTCGGGTCGAGCGCGATTATTCGAGCCTGGTCGAGCTGGCTCTGAAGTGTCTGACGAGCGAGGGTGTGCTGATGGCCTGCACCAACCACGCGGGCCTCTCCGCTCGAGCCTTTGAAAAACAGGTGTTTGAGGGCTTCGCTCGAGCGGGGCGTGATTTTAAGATTCTCGAGCGTTTAGGCGCGGGACCGGATTATCCGGGCGAGGGTGCGCTCAAGATTGTGGCGCTCGAGGTGGGGTAGGGGATGGGTGCGTCGTTCAAGCGCAACCTATCGAGTTTACCTGCTCGAGCGATAAGTCTTTAAGGTCCCCCTTAACAAGGGGGAAACTCTTTTTGAGCGTAGCGCTAAAAAGAAAAGGGGGATTCGCCCGGTCCCCCTCGAGCGGCCCAGCCCGGAAGGTGCTGATTTTGGGACAAGACAGCGTCCCCACCCCCTCGAGTAATCCACCTAACCATAGTCACCCGCTCCATCTTTTAAACTACCCCCATGCAACTCTACCAACTGACCACCCCCGAGCAGGTGGACGACTTCCTGCACGAGTTCCCCACCGCCGCTATCTTCAAGGCCGGAACCTGCCACAAGACCATGCAGGGCTTCTCCGTCCTCGAGACCTTCCTCAAGCAGTACGACCTGCCGATGGGCTTCATTCGGGTGGTCGAGAGCCGCCCCGCCAGCAACCATGTGACCGACCTCAGCGGCATTACCCATCACTCACCCCAATTTCTGCTGTTCAAGGACGGCGAACTCAAGTTCGGTGCCGATAACTGGGACATTACCCCGCACGCGGTGGCCCCGGTGTTCGAGCAGTACGTTCCGGTGCGCCAGGAGCAAGCGGGTGAGGTGAAGGGCAACCTCGAGCCGTACAAGGGGATGTTGCACGCCTACCTGGGCGGTGAACTAAGCGACCAGATGTTTCAGAGCCGCTGGGTCAACTTCTTCCGCGACGACGCTAGCCTGCGCTCCAAGGCCGAGTTCGAGACGCTGAGCCGACTGTTCGGAGACCCCGACGCCTACCACGGGGGGCTGCACCAACTGGTCCCCGCAGGTCAGCGCTCGGACCTGCAAGACGCGGCCCGCACCTTGCTCGAGCAGCTTGAAAAATTTTGAGAGTTGAGTGAGTAAAATCTAAATAAAGTTTCCTCGGTGAGTCTCCTTATACCGCATACCGCTTCTTCTCGGAAGCGGCAATTTTTTTTGGCGTGTGGTAAATTAAGGATAGATGCGGGAAGGATGAAGCATTCCCACTTTTCTAAAAAAGTACAGTCCTGTGAACAACGCGCTCGAGCCTCCAGATTGAACCCTGCGGTAGCCCGAGAGTCCCGAGAAGCGGGTCAGCGAGCTGCTGTAAAGGGTGGCCAAATAAATAGGGTGATGAGGTGATATGGAAAACGCATTAGCAACACATGGACGGTGGCTATCCCTGCCTAAAGACCAGCCGATTTTGAGCCGTATCCTCACCCGTTACCTGCCGTGGGAAATTTTGCTCGAGGAACTCGAAACTTTGCCGCAGTTCAGTGGCTATCTCGAGGTGGCCAACGGGCTGCAATCTGGGCGTATTTTCTGGCTTCACGGGGCGCGGCGAGCGGTGCTGATGCAGGAGCGCAGCGCGCGGGCCACCATCACCGATTTGTGGTGGCAGGTGGAAATCAGCGACCTGACCTCGGTTTCTGCTGACGTGGAGGTCAACGCCTACACCCTCGAGCCACTGGTGGCGCAGTTGGCCTTCGAGTGCAGCTTCTCGGATGCTCGGGTGCTCGAGCCGTCTATGAGCGCGGCCTACAGCCGACTCTCGCAACAGAACTTCTCCGGGGTGGTGTTCGCGCTGGGCAGTGCGGGCAAGAGCAGCCTGTTCTGGTGGCAGGGTCAAATCATCGAGCGCTGCGGAGCCACCGACGAGGATTTAGGCGAGGTTGTGATTCTCGAGGTCTACCCCTCGAGCGGCGTGCTGGAGACCCCAGCTCCAGTGGCTTCGAGCCTGACCCCCTCGAGCGGGGCGGGGGTAAATTCCGTCGTTTCTGGCACATCTGAAGCTGGCTCGAGCAACTCTGTTGAAGGCCAGACCGACCCCCATGACGGGCCGCAACTGGTGGCTTTTTTCAACAGTGCCCTGGCCCTCAGTGGCCCCGTGGGCGTGCTCGAGACCGCGTGGCGGGCCGCTGCGCTCGACCTCAGCCCTGACCACCCGTGTCTGGACCCCTTCGCAGACGAGATTCGCATCGAGGGCAACCGCCTCGAGCTGCTGGCCGATGTGCCTTTTGACGAGCTGCAACCCGCGCTGCTCGAGGCGTACCGACTCACCCTTGCCAAAAGCGACATCCGACTGAGTTCGCTGCCGCTCGATACGCTGAGGCAACAACAACGCCAAATGTGGCTACTCTCCGGCCTGGGCAGCGCTCCTGAGTTGAGCAGCCTGAGCTGAGCAGTGGGTGAGTGAGCGTTAAATTCTTCCTTGCACTCGAGCGTACAATAGGTTGAAATAGAGACATATTTTGAGATACATCTTTTGAGACAAAGAGCCTACGCTCGAGCAGTCCCCGAATCGTGTAACTGTCCATCCCCCACCCCCAGGAGTGCCCAAGCCCATGAATAACTTCACCGTACTGCTGGTCGAAAAACCCCAGGACCCCGAACTGATAGAAAAGCTGTTTGAGCGCCTACAAACAGCCTTCAAGCTGTCTCAGGAGCAAGCGCGCACTTTGGCCAACAAACCCGCTGGTCCGCTGCTCAAGGCCACCACCGAGGCGCGGGCCAAACAGGTGGCCGCGCTGTATTCCTCACTCGGTCTCGAGGTCAAAATCGTGGACCTCAGCGCCGAGGCCCCGCGCGGCTCGGCGGTGCGTCAGGTGGTGGCCGCCCGCTCGAGCGTTCCAGCCGAGGGCGGCCTGGACGCAGTGCAGCCCGAAACCACGCCGGATACCGCCACACTCGGTGAAGCTGCTTTATCGAGTGGTCTGGCCTCGAGTAGCCCCGCCGTGGGCGCTCCAGTTTCGGGCCGTCGCACCGTGGTGGCTGCCCCCAATAGCGCTGCCGTTCCTTTCGCGGCCACAGCGGCTGCGATGCCGGATTCGCCTGGGGTTGCGCCCAGCTCGAGCGACGACAACCAGAGCGTGAACATCCGCACCACTATCTCGGCCCCCTCTGAGATGACCGACCTGACCCCCACCGCCTCGATTGCCCTGCGGACCCGGCCCACTCTGGATAGCTCGAGCATGGGCGCGACCCCGGCTTTTGGCGCGGCGGCCAGCCCGGTAGAAACCTCAGTCAGTCGGAGTGGTGGGGGAGGGGTTACTCCTCCCGGCAACGCCAGCAGTTCGACCAGTAGCACCACGGGCGGCACGGGCAGCACTGGGCGGGCCGACGCCGAGGACACCGAGGCCAGCGGCACCTTAGAAGAAGCGATGGGGTCGAGAAAGGGGCGCTCGAGCCTTCAGACCAGGGTGCTGCTCACCACCCTGGTGCCACTGTTGGCGCTCAGCGCGGCCATTCTGATTTTTCTGGCGCTCTCGCTCCCCAACACCCTTCGCAACCTCACCATTCAGGGCGCTAAACAGTTGGTCATCAGCGTGGGAAACAGTGTGAACCTCGAGGACCTGGGCAATCTGGACACCAACCTGACCACCCTGGCCGCCCAGCCGAGCGTGGGTTTTGTGAGCGTGAAGTCTTCGGTGGTAGACCAGTTCAAGGATAAATCTCTGGAAAACCGCTTTGACCTGACCATCAACCAGGCGATTCAGGATTACCTCAACGAGAACCCAAAGCTCGAGAGCTTTCAGTGGACCGACGACGCGGCGGGTTACGAGTTGCTGCGCCGTCAGGATGAAACCCGCTCGAAGTCGGAGATGAGCAGCATCAAGAAAGCGTCTTATGACAAAGCGATTGCCGGGGTCAAAAACCGTCCGGTCAACACCTACGAAATCGTGCGGACCGGGGTTTACGAGAATGAGGGCCGCCGCACCTTCGGAGTCGCTGACCCCAACAAAGCCGCCTTCACGGTCACGGTGGGTACCATCATCAACGAGAGCCAGCGCACCATCCGTAACACGCTGCTCATCGCTTCGCTGTTTTCGCTGCTGCTGGTGCTGATTTCGGCGGTGCTGGCCATCTTCACCGCCCGCCGTATCACCCGGCCTATCCTGGGACTGGTAGACGCGGCCAATGAAATCAGCCTGGGCAAGCTCGACAACCCGGTGACGGTCAAC
>Ga0209724_1002813_pt1 | contig 14632 bp, 12 predicted proteins | sample grotaG_FD_184143 | JGI IMG/M metagenome (GOLD analysis project Ga0209724, IMG submission 184143) | Glacier valley bacterial and archeal communities from Borup Fiord, Nunavut, Canada, to study Microbial Dark Matter (Phase II) -... | ecosystem: Environmental > Aquatic > Freshwater > Ice > Glacier ...
TAGCTGCACTACGGCAAACGCCACCCGCCAAGTGTCCGGGAACATACTGGCTCGTCAGTGAGGTCCGTCGGTAACAGGTCGCCGTCGCGAAAACGCAATCACCCTGCCGCCGCCCACAGGGCCGACGCATCTAAATTGGGGTGGGCAAACCGCCTGCCGAGTCACCGAAGGCGATCTATGACACGAACCCACGAACCCACTGAAGGCCCCATTCCAACCCAGCGACGGTTAGTTTTCCCTACGCCCCTTTTATAATCAATGGCATCTCACTGGTTCCAATTTAGATGCGTCGGCCCTGCCGCCGCCCACCGCACGGTTGACTCCGCCCGCCGCTCGATGCTATACTGGGCACAGCGGCAACCTTCCCACAGCGCAGATCACCCTTAGACGGAGACGGCAGATCAACATCCTCGTGACCGGCGGCACCGGCTTCCTGGGCGGGCATTTGACGGCGGCCTTGCGGGCACGCGGGCATCGCGTCACTGTGCTGGGGCGCGATTTCCACGCCCTAGCCGCCACGCCGGGGCCGGACCTGATCGCGGTGCGGGCCGATCTGCGCGACCGGGCGGCGGTGAGCGCGGCCTGCGCGGGGGCACAGGTGGTCTACCATGTGGGTGCGCTGTCCGCGCCGTGGGGCCACGCCGCCGATTTTCACGCCATCAACGTCGGGGGCACCGAAGCGGTCATCGCCGGTTGCCTACGCTACCGCGTGCGCCGCCTCGTCTATATCTCCTCGCCCAGCGTAGTCTTCACCGGCAGCGATCATCGGCTGCTGACCGAAGCCGCGCCCTACCCGCGCCGCTTTACCTCGGTCTACTCGCTCACCAAAAAGCTGGGCGAAGATCGCGTCAATGCCGCCGCGCGCAGTGGCCTAGAGACGGTAATCCTGCGGCCCAAAGCGATGTTCGGCCCCGGCGACCGCGCCTTGCTGCCGCGCCTGATCGCCGCCGCGCGTGCGGGTCGCCTGCCGCAGATCGGCGATGGACAAAACGAGGTAGACCTGACCTATGTCGAGAATGTGGTCCACGCCTTGCTGCTGGCTGCCGATGCGCCCGCCGCCGTCGGCCACACCTACACCATCACCAACAGCGAACACCCGCGCCTGTGGGCGGTCATCGGGCGCGTGCTGGCCCACCTGGGCTTGCCGACCCGCCTGCGCCGCGTGCCGCTGCCGCTCGCGCTGATCGTCGCCGCGCTGCTGGAAGCCGTGGCTGCCTACACCGGCCGGGAGCCGACGCTGACCCGCTACTCCGCTGCTATTCTGGCCCGCACCCAGACATACGATATTCGGGCGGCGCAATTTGACCTGGGCTACACGCCGCCGGTGTCCTTGGCGGTCGGCATCGCACGCACACTGCGGGCGCTGGAAGGCACCGCCTGAACTATGGCTACCTCTACTACGCCCGTCCTTGATTACCGCGTGCTTGACACCGGCTACTGCCTCGCCCAGGAGGCGCACCTGATGCGCGGCGGACGGCGGCAAACCGTCCCCTGCCATTCACTGGTGGCCCTGCTGCAGCACCCAACGCACGGCTGGATGCTATGGGACACCGGTTATGCGCCCCGGCTGCTGCGCGCCACGCGCCGGCTGCCCTACCGCCTCTACCGGCTGGCAACGCCCTTACGTCTAGCACCGGGCGGCGCGGTCGTGGCGCAACTGGCGCGCTACGGCTTACACGCCGCCGACATTCGCCGCGTCATCATCTCGCACTTCCACGCCGACCATATCGCCGGGCTGCGTGATTTTCCGCAAGCGCAGTTCCTGGCTACCCCAGCGGCCTGGGCCGATGCTGCGCCACGCCGGGGGTGGGCCGCCTTGCACCGAGCCTTTATCCCCAGCCTATTGCCGCCCGATTTCGCCGCCCGGCTCACGCTCTTGCCGCCGTTCAGTGGCCCGCCGCTACCCGGCCTCGGTCCCACCCATGACCTGTTCGGCGACGGCACGCTGCAACTGGTGGCGCTGCCCGGCCATGCGCGCGGCCAGATTGGGGCGCTGGCCCAAACCGCACGCGGGCCGGTGCTGCTGGCCGCTGACGGCTGCTGGCTGACGCAGGCCGCCCGGCACAATCGTCCACCGCACCCGATCACCCACCTGTTCATAGACGATGCCCGCGCTATGCAAGCCACTCTCACCGGCTTGCACCGCTTCATGGCCGCCCGGCCCGACGTAACCGTGATCCCGACCCATTGCCCCGAAGCCTACGCGCGCGAGGTACAGCCATGCCAGCCACCAACACCGGCCTGATCGCCGCCCATTTCGTGCGCGCCCGGTGGCGCTGGGCCACCTTGCGCGGCCCGATCCTGCGCCGCTATCAGGAGCGCCACGCTCGGCAGATCGTCGCCTACACCCAACAGCATTCGCCGTTCTACCGCGCGCACTGGGCGGGCCACGACCCGCGCCACTGGCGCAGCCTGCCCCTGGTAGACAAGCGGCTGATGATGGCCCACTTCGCCGGCTTCAACACGGTCGGCATCCGACGCGACGCAGCCATGGCCCTCGCCCTGCGCGCCGAAGGGGATCGCGATTTCACGCCCACGCTGGGCGGTTATACCGTCGGCCTATCGTCGGGCACTTCCGGGCATCGTGGGCTGTTCCTGGCCTCGGCCTGGGAGCAAGCGGCTTGGGCGGGCACGATCCTGGCGCGCACCATCCACCGGCTGGGCCAACGCTTGCGCGTGGCGTTTTTCCTGCGCTCCAATAGCAATCTTTATGAGCAAGCCGGCGGGGCGTTCATTCAGTTGCGGTTTTTCGACCTGATGACTCCCCTGGCTGCGGCCATTGCCGCGCTCAACGCTTTCGCGCCGGATGTGATCATCGGCCCGGCCTCGCTGCTGGGCTTGCTGGCGACGGCCCGGCAACGCGGCACCTTGCACGCCCGCCCACGCCGCCTGATCGCCGTGGCTGAAGTGCTGGAACCCGACGACCAGATCCGCTTGGCAAGCGTATTCGGCGTGCGGGTGGAGCAGATTTATCAATGCACCGAGGGGCTGCTGGCAATCAGTTGCGCCGCCGGGTCGCTACACATCCAAGAGGATCTGGTCGCCCTGCAACTGGCCCGGCTGCCCGGCGAACCCGCTGCGGCTCCCCGCGTCACGCCCATTGTCACCGACCTCTGGCGGCGCACCCAGCCGATTATCCGCTACCGGCTGAACGATGTGTTGCAGATGGACCCGCGCCCTTGTCGTTGTGGCTCCCATTTCCGCGTGATCCGCGCCATCGAGGGCCGGTGCGACGATCTCTGCTTCTTCGTGAGCGACGACGGGAGCCGGCGCCCGTTTTTCGCCGACACGATCCGGCGCATGATCCTGCTGGCCCATCCCGCGATCAGCGATTATCAAGCCGTGCAAGAGCAGCCCGGCGCGCTCCGCATCCACCTGGACAGCGCGCCCGGCGTGCCGTTCGACAGCGTGGCGGCGGCTTTGCGGGCCAGTGTCGAGACGACCATAGCCGGCTACGGCTGCCGCCCGGCGCGGTTGGAGATTTGGCCGGGCGTGCCGCCGCCCGTGCCGGGAGCCAAGCGGCGGCGCGTGGTGCGGGTGGCCAGCTGATGCGGATCGCGGTGCTGGCGCTGGGGTCGCGCGGCGACGTGCAGCCGTTTATCGCGCTGGGCTTGGGCCTACAGGCGGCGGGTCACACGGTCCGCATCGCCGCCGCCGAGGACTATGGCGATCTGGTGCACGCCTACGGCCTGCCGTTCGCGCCGGTGGGTGGCAGCATCCGGGCGTTGATGGACCCGGCCCTGGTCTACCCGGCCCTCGAAGCGGGGGCCAACCCGCTGCCGTTGCTGCGCGCCTTTCGCGTGGCTATCGCGCCGTTTGTGACGCGCATCGTGGCTGATTGCGCCCGCGCCTGCGCCGGGGCCGAACGGCTGGTGGTTTCGACGCTGGGCGCGTTTCCCGGCTACTCCATCGCCGATGCGCTAGGCGTGCCGTGCATCGTCGCCCATATGCACCCCTACAGCCCGACCGCCACCATGCCCTACCCGTTCCTGCCGCCACTACCGGCGGGCCTAGCGGGGCGCAGGCTCTACAACCGGCTGAGTTGGTCGCTAGGGGAAGGCGCGTTCTGGCAACTCCTGCTGGGGCCGATCAACCACGCGCGCCGCCACACGCTGGGCCTCGCGCCGATCCCGCGCTGGGGTATGCGCCGCCACTTGGCCGAGCGCGGGCCGACCCTGGCCGCCTACAGCCCGATCCTCGCGCCCCGGCCAGCCGACTGGGGGCCAGAAATCCATCTCACCGGCGACTGGCCGCTGGGTGCGCCGCCCGGCTGGCGACCGCCCGCCGACTTGGTGCGCTTCCTAGCCGCCGGCCCACCGCCCGTCTACGTCAGCTTCGGCAGCGCCCTGGCCGGGCGCGACCCGGATGGCGTAACCGCCCTGCTCGTGGCTGCGCTGGCCCAGGCCGGAGTGCGTGGTCTGCTCTATAGCGGCTGGGACGACCTGGGCCATATCCCGTTGCCGCCCACGGTGCTGAAAATCGATTCCGTGCCGCACGCCTGGCTGTTCCCGCAACTAGCCGCCGCCGTCCACCACGGCGGCGCGGGCAGCACCGCCGCCGGCCTACGCGCCGGTATCCCCGCCGTCATCGTGCCGTTCTTCGGCGATCAGATCCTGTGGGCGCGCCGTCTCGCCCGCCTCGGAGCGGCCCCGTCGCCCATCCCGCGCCCCCAGCTAACCGCAGCCCGTCTCGCCGCCGCCATCCGCCAAGCCGTGCGCGATCCGCACATCCGCGCCCGCGCCGCCGCACTAGGCCGGTGGATGCAGCGCGAGTCCGGCGTAGCTCAGGCGGTGCGGGTGATTACGGAGTGTTGAGTGTTGAGTGTTGAGTGTTGAGTTGCTCACGATGCGTCAATAGCACGTAATACGTAATACGTAATACGTATTACGTATGTAGGTAGCGGTGCGCTTAACCGTGATCAACCGATTCGTGGCACCTCTGTAGGCACGGATTTCAGCGACACAACAGGAAACGTCAGCCACAATCACGGTTAAGCGCACCGCTACCCGTATGTAAGAGCGCGTTGAAAAAGTTTCAGATTTGTGCCTGGACTAGTCCAGGCGTAGGCACGAACAACGGACTTTTTCAACGCGCTTTAACTATTCAGCCACTAAATAGTGGCTTTGGCGTTGCTCTAACCACAATATATTGTGGTCTCAGGGCAGAAAGCCGAACCCTGAATCCGCATTTTGAGCGGGTTTTTGCCGGAGCATTACTACATATTGTGCTTGGTGCTACTGTACAGCCCGTATCTTGTGGTTGCCAAGCTAAATATAGGCTGAATAGTTACTTCGGCAATGTCACATTAGCTTTGGGGTGATTCGGCGCTGGGCTGGTGGGCCGCGAATTGGCTCATGTCTCAGTCACAGGATCGATGCTGGTTAGCCCGCTTTACCGTAATGTGACATTGCCGAATTACTTACACTACATTTGCAGTTTTTACAATTTGTGCCTAGCTCTTGCGTAGGCCGACCTATATCTAGTGGATCAAGAGCCGCTAGATGACTAAATACGGTGCTGCTGTGACGTTTATGTGAAAACTGCAAATGTAGTGACTTACGTATTACGCAATACGCATTACGCATTACGCATTACGAAAGGTTAACCCATGCTGCCCGTAAAATTGGCTGGCCTCGGCTACTACCTGCCGGAGCGGCGGGTCACGAACGCGGAGTTGGAGGCCACCCTCGGCATCCCGCCCGGCTGGATCGCCCGGCTGACCGGCGCGCAAGAACGGCGCTATGTCGGCAGTGAAACCTCAGCGGGCATGGGCGCGGCAGCCGGGCAGCGTGCATTAACCCAGGCGGGTATAGATGTGGCGGATGTGGACCTCATCATTGGCGCATCCACCGCGCCGCAGCAGGCTATCCCCTGCACCGCCGTGTTTGTGCAGCGCGAACTCGGCGCGCCCGAAGGCCAGAGCGCCTGCTTTGATGTCAACGCCACCTGCCAGAGCTTCCTATTTGGCCTGCACACGGCGGCCCACCTTGTCGCGGCGGGCGCATATCGCACGGCGCTGGTCTACAGTAGCGAAATCACCTCGCGCTCACTCAATCCGCAGGAACGAGAGAGCGCGGTGCTGTTCGGCGATGCGGCAGCGGCGGCGGTGGTCACGGCCAGCGCGCCCGGCGAGGCCAGCGCGATCTGGCACGCGCAGTTCGCCACCCACCACAGTGGGGCCGAACTCTCGCAACTGCGCGGCGGCGGCACCCTGCACCATCCCAACGACCCGACCACCCTGCCGTTCATGAATGTGTTTGAGATGCGCGGCCCGACGCTGTTCAAGCAGGGCATACGCTTGGCCGAGCCGTTCCTAGACCGCTTCTTTGCCACGCTAGGCTGGGATCGGCAGACGGTGGATGCCGTGGTGCCGCATCAAGCCAGTGGACCGGCTATCGCCATGTTTGTCCACCGCTTCGGCTTCCACCACGACCAGTTGGTGATCAACTTCCCCACGCGGGGCAACTGCATCGCCGCCTCGCTGCCCCTGGCGCTGGCCGAAGCGGTCGAAAGCGGGCGCATCCGGCGCGGCGACCGCGTCGTGTTGGCCGGTAGCGGCGCGGGCCTCACCCTCGGTGCGCTGGCTCTGACCTTCTGAATGCGGAATGCGGAATGCGGAATACGGAATACGGAATACATGAGTGATCCCTCCCCAGCCATTCGTAGACGAGAGGAGAGAAGTCACATGGACTCGCTCAGGCCACAGAAGCACACCCAACCGTATTCCGCATTCCGCATTCCGCATTCCGCATTCCGCGCCGGTCCTGCGCTGATCACCGGCGGCGGCACCGGCATCGGGCGCGGGGTGGCGTTGGCGCTGGCGCGGCGCGGCGTGGATGTGGCGCTGGTGGGGCGGCGGGCCGGACCGTTAGCCGCCACGGCGCGGGCGGCGGCGGCCTATGGCGTGCGTGCTGTGGCCCTGCCCGCCGATGTGGCCGATCCGATGGTGCGGGCCGCGTTGCCGGATCGGGTGCGGGCGGCGCTGGGACCGGTCCGCATCCTGTTCCACTGTGCGGGCGTGGCGGCCGGTGGCGAATTGGGCGACCTAGCCGACGGCACGCTGGAACAGGCCATCGCCGTCAACCTGAGCGCGCCGCTGGATCTGACGCGGCGCTTGCTGCCCGACCTCGTGGCCGGGCGGGGCATGGTGGTGCTGTTGGCGAGCGAGACAGCGCTGGTGCCGTTACCCGCCGCCGCCGTCTATAGCGCCGGCAAAGCGGGCCTACGCGCCGCCGCCGAGTCGCTACGCTACGAACTGGCTCCGCAGGGGGTGCGCCTACTAGTGGTGTACCCACCGATGACCGCCACCGCCATGACGCGCGGCATGGCCGCCGCCGCCGGGCTGCCTCGCTTCCCACTGGCCCACCCCGCCGCCGTGGGGGAACGCATTGTGCGTGCGCTAGAGTCTGGGCGGACCACGTTGCCGCCCACCCCCGGCGACCGCCTGCTGGCCTGGGCCTACACCCTGGCCCCCTGGCTCGTGCGTGCCGTCCTGCAAAGCCAACGGACGCGCTTCCGGCAGATGTTCGCTGAAAATCAGGTTGAAGGGAATGGGGATTGAAGATGCTAGGCAAGGAATGGGGCAGGAATCTGCGCGGTATGGTCGGCGCTCTCCTGATAGTGGGCTGTAGCCTGATCGCCATGGCGGTGGTCATTATCCTGGGGCGTAATAATCTACCCGCAAGCACCCAAACCCCACCGATCTACCCCCGCGCGCAACAGGTGACAATCCGTGACACCCATCAATTGCTGCGGGGTACGATAGAACAGACCTATAAGATCACCTCGTTTCAGACAGGCGACAGTATCGCCACTGTGCGCGCCTTTTACGTGGACGCTTTGAATGGCGAGGGCTGGCGACCGTCAGAGCAAGCACCCGACTCCAACACGCAACGTTTCCTCTGGTTCACATCTAGTAATCCTCCAACTATGTACACCTTCGAGATCACGACCAAAGCGCGGGCGGATGGGGGGACGGATGTGGAGATTAAGTTAAATTTGGCACCAGGTCTCTAGGCAAAATGTTTCAGGTAGGACGCAGGTAATTCTTCAGCCTAATTACAGGCTAAAGCAGAACGAACAGCATCCTGTCATTCTGAGCGCAGCGAAGAATCCGTCGCCGCAGCAGTATGCTCAATCGGAGCGACTCACGACCACTAGAGTACGCCTACGAGAGGCGGAACCTCCACCCTACCGATTCTGCGCTGCGCTCAGAATGACAGGACTCCCTTTCTGCTTTAGCCTGGAGAGTTACAGATGCGGTTCCAGTTGAGGTAGCAAAACACTTAGGGATATGTATCTTATGGCTAATCTCACGCAGCAATACGCCCGCTTCCAGGCCACTCACCCCCGCACGCGGCGGCGGGTCAACGGCGTGGACTGGGAGTATATCGCGGCAGGCGCAGGTGCAGATGCGTTGCTGTTGCTACCGGGCGCGCCGGGGCGGGCGGAGATGGCCTTTGAGTACATCCTGGCCTTCGAGCGCGGGCAACGGGTGCTGGCGGTGAGCTACCCGGCGGCGGCGCGCACGATGGCCCAGTTAGCCGCTGGGCTGGCGGCGATCCTGGCGGCGGAAGGCATTGGGCAGGCGGTGGTGCTGGGCGGGTCGTATAGCGGCTGGGTGGCCCAGGCGCTGGTGCGGCGGCAGCCCGGCTGCGTCGCCGCGCTGATCCTGTCGGACACCGGCGTGGCGCAACCGGCCCGCGCCCGCCCCACCCGCCGCCTGCTGCGCCTGCTGCCGCTGTTGCCGTTGCCGATCTTGCGTGCGTTATTGTGGGCGGGCACGTTCGCTTATGTGCGCGAGATCACGTTCGAGCGCGCCTTCTGGCGACGCACGTTCCACGCCTTCATCCGCACGCTGACGCGAGCCGACTGCATGGGGCGACTGCGTTGCCTGCTAGATTTCGATCTGCACTACCGTTGCAATCCAGGCGACGGGGCCCGCTGGCCGGGTCGCGTCCTGATCCTGGAGTCGGATGCCGACCCTCTGGTGAGCGCAACCGAGCGCGCCGCGTTGCGCGCCTGCTACCCCCAGGCCCAGGTCCACACCTTCGCCGGCAGCGGCCACGCCGGTTCCCTGGCCCACCGCGCCGAGTACATTGCGGCGATTGCGGCGTTTCTGCGGGGCGCGTAAAATAGTGGTGGGGCAGGCGGTCCCCGCATACGGAGCGCATACCCGCATAGTGAATACGCTACCGACGCGGAGCCTACCTGTTGCACCCGGCGGCGATCTGCGGCGATCCCGGATCTAGAGTCCCAGTGGGGGTTCACCATGGCGCTATGCGGGTATGCGCTCCGTATGCGGGGACCGCCTGCCCCAGTTGCGTAATACGCTACAGACAAGGAGCCACAATGTCCCATAGCCGCACCGACCGTTGGGCATGGGCGCTGGCGGCCGTGTTTGCTGCCGACCGGTTGGCGAAGACGGCGGCGGTGGTCCACTTTTTCCGCCGCGCCCCGCCGGAGCCGCTGGGCTGGCCGACCGTCACCCTGCTGCAACCGATCACCCGTGGGGCCAATCTGCCCGCCACACTAGGGGCGCGGGGGCGGCTGGCCTATCCTGCGCCCATCCAATACCTGTTTGTCTGCGACACGCACGATGCCGAGTCGCAAGCCGTCTGCCGCGCTTGGCAAGCCGACTTTCCGGCGTGTACGGCCCAGGTGATCCCGGTGGAGGCAGGGGGCGCACGGGCCGCCGCCAAGACACGCAAACTGGTCGCCGGGCTGGCGGCGGCGACCGGCGCGGTGATCGTCTGCATAGACGACGACGTTGCGCCGCGCCCCGACACCTTGCGCGTGCTGGTGCCCTATCTGGATCTGCCGCGCGCCGGGGCAGTGTTCGGCCTAGCCTGCTACACGCGCTGGACCAACGGCCCAACCAGCCTGATGAGCGCGTTCGTCAATGCCTACGCCCTGCTGACCTACCTCCCGCTGACCTACCTGACCGCGCCCTTCACCGTCACCGGCCATCTATTTGCCCTGCGCCGCGCCACGCTGGATGCTATCGGCGGCTTCGCCGGCATGGAGGACAATGTGGGGGATGACCACCAAGTAGCCGTCCGCCTGCACGCGCGGGGATTACGCAGCGTGCAAACGCCGCTGATCTACGATGTGGAAAACGATTTCGCCGACTGGCGGGCCTACACCGCGCAGATGAAACGTTGGTTTGTCTTCCCCCGCCAAGCGTTGCTGCCCTACATGACGGCCCACCAACAGGTGATTGCGCTCGTGGGCAGCCTGGGCAACCTCGCACCCGGCCTGCTGGCGGGGCTGGCCCTACTCACCCGCCGCCACGCTGTCGCTGGGGCACTAGGCGCGAGCCTAGCCCTGTTTGCCGCGATCTATGCCGCCGGCGAAGCCTGCTACTTGCAGCGCCGCACGCCGCTCCACCGTTGGCCGGCGGTGCTGGCGGTCGCCTTGCTGCAACCGGCGCAAATCATCGCCGCCCTGCTCACCGACAACACCGTAGAATGGCGCGGCAAACGCATCCGCGTCCTACGCGGCGGCACCTACGAGGAACTCCCGCCCATCAGAAAGAGGCCCCAATGAGCCAAATCGCACACCCGCCCCACACGTCACGCTTTACTTTTCACTTTTCACTTTTCACTTTTCACTTCTTCCGCGCCCTGCCCGTCCTCATGCTAATCGAGAAAGCCTGGCGCTGGCGCATGGTGCGCCGCTTCTTCCAGCGCCCCGCCCCACCCGCCGGGCCGGACCCCCGATTGGTCAGCATCCTACAGCCCATCCTCAGCGGCGACCCCACCCTGGCCGCCGGCCTGGAGGCCAACCTGCGTGCCCAGAGCCGCTATACGCGCGAGTTCCTTTGGCTGGTGGATAGCGACGACGCGCCCGGCCAGGCCATCTGCCGCGACCTGATTGCCCGCTACCCTGACCACCGGGTACGCCTGATCCTGCTGCCACCGCCGGGCGTGCGACAAAATCCCAAGATGGTCAAGCTGATCGCCGGAGCCGCTGCGGCGGCGGGCGACGTGATCTGCGTGCTTGACGACGACACCCGCCTGCCCGACAGTGGCCTGGAACAGTGCCTGCCCTACCTGGATCAGCCCGGCGTGGGCCTGGCTTTCGGCCTACCATATTATGTCAACTTCTCGAACCTCTGGTCCAGCCTTGTCTCTGCCTTTGTAGACAGCCACAGCCTACTGACCTATATCCCCTATACCGTGCTGACCGAGCCGTTCACGATCAATGGGATGTTCTATGCCGTCAAGCGGGTGGAGCTAGACGCAGTAGGCGGTTTTGCCGGTCTGGAAGGCACGTTGGCTGACGACTTCGCGGTGGCCCAGCGGTTCCGCGCGCACGGCCGGCGGCTGGCGCAAACGCCGCTGCTGCACGGCATTAGCACCCAGGTGACGGGGCCGGGCCACTACCTCAGCCTGATCCAACGCTGGTTTATCTTCCCCCGCGAATCGCTGCTGCGCTACCTCAGCCCGCGTGACAAGGCGATTGTCTATGGCTTGGGCCTGGGACCGGCGCTCTTTCCGCTGGGGGTACTGCTATCGTTGGCGCTGCGCCCGTCGTGGGGCAAGGGGATCTATGCGCTGACCTACTTTGGCGTGAGTTGCGGCCTGTTCGCCCACTTGAACCACACCTATTTAGGCCACGCTACGCCGTTGCGTGGGATGGCGTTGGTGCCGCTGATCCAGGCGCTGTTCCCGCTGCAACTACTAGCCGCCCTACTTGCGCCGCAGCGCATCGTTTGGCGCGGCCACCTGATTGCCGCAGAAAGTGGGGGCACCCTGCGCTTTGTGCGACGCAGGGTGCCCCCAGGATCGGCAGATATGCGGTCTAGTGTCGCGCCCCAGGCGGACGGTGCTGTAGCGCTTGACGATAGTACAGATTAGCTTGCTCATGCTGCCCACGCGCCGCCAGCACCTCGGCGTAGCTTTGCGCCAGCTCGGTGGCCGTCGCCTGATGCGCGTTATCGCCGGCGAGTTGGATCGCCTGTTGGAACGAACGATCCGCGCGCGCCGGGTCGCCTTGCGCCTCAGCCACCCGCCCGGCGGTCCGCAAGGCCCGCAGATAGGTGCGGAGTGTGCTGGTGCGCGCCGCGCTATCATCCAGCGCCACCTGCTGCTGATAGGCGGCCTCGCCCAATTCCAGCGCCTGGGCCGTATGGGTCGCCGCTGCGTCCACTTGCTTGCGATTCAGTTCCATCAGCGCGTATTGCTGGTGCAGCGCGCTGAGGAAGCTGCGATTGCCGCTGCCCTCCAACACCGCCTGCGCCTGCGCCAGCGCCTGCTCGGCCCCGGCATAGTCCTGCTTTTCGGCCAGGATCTCGGCTAGGTTCAGGCTCATCTGGGCAGTGGCGCTCATGTTCTGCGCGCCTTCATAGATGCCCAGCGCCCGCCCCGCCGCCAGTTTTGCGCCTTCCAGGTTGCCCACTTCGCGGTATGCCGCACCCAAGTTCCAGTACAGCGCCGACTGCTGCTCCAAGTTGTTCACGTCGTTCAGCAGCGTCAGGGCTTCCCGATACGTCGCCACGGCCTGATCCGCCTCGCCCAGCGCCCAGTAATCGTTCGCTAGGTTGCTGTAAATCAGCAGGCGCAGATTGAGGTCTTTGACCACCCCGCTCTGGATCGCCGCTAGGCCACGCTGATGCTCATCGCGGGCCAACGCGGGCAGGTTCTGCTGATAGTACGCGCCGCCGGTCAGGTTATGGATCCGCTCCACGTTCTCGCCCCCATCCGGCAGCGCCTCAGCAAGCGGCAACGCCTGCGCCAGCGCCTTATGCGCCTGGGCCGCATCATCCAGCCGCAGATGGGCCAGCGCCCGCAGATAGTGCAGGCGGAAGCGGACATCGGGGATAGACAGCGGCAGGTCGGCCGCCGCGTTTTGTTCCAGCGCGGCCAGCAGGCGCAACCCTTCGCTCGGCTGGCCGGTGTCTACGGCCCGCCGCACACAATCAAGCTGGTACGCAATCTCTTCTTGGCGCGACCGGGGATCCTGACCGGCCACTTCCGGCAGTGATACCATGTTGAGCAGATCACTGCTGGACACGCCCAGCCGGCGCGACATCAATTCCAGCGCCTTTAGCGACGGGCGCGCCTTGCCGCGCTCCACGGCGCTGACATAGCTTTTGGTGAATTCCGGCTTGGCAACTTGATCCTGGCTCATGCCCCGCTTGTGCCGCGCATCGCGCAAGCGTTGGCCGAGTACTGTCAACGGGTTCGTAGGATCTCCGCTACTCAACGACATACCGCTTATGGGCGCGCTCTGCGGCGCGCTGAGGGTCTGTGTCGAACCCTCCTTAGTATCCCTACTGGTCATGTCTCTCCATCCATTCTTACTAAACTTGTACCCCATGACATACTTCGTTCTATTGATATACGAATATTGTGATGAGGAAGTTTCAAGTTGCTTGCTATAAGTCACACTGCCAACGATTAGCAGTGGTCGGATCTCTGAGCCCACCTGTCTACAAAGGGCGCGCCGTTACGACGTGAGCAGCGGCAAGACTTCTGCGCCCAGCGCCGCAACCAGCCCTGCGTCATACGCAGTCGGCAACCCAATACAGACGTGATCGATACCAACCGCTTGGTATTCCGCGATACGGGCGCGCACCCCGCCTACATCAGAGGGGCTTTGTAAATAGAACTGCCAGGAGCGGCGAATCGTAGCCGGATCGCGGCCTAGCGCCCGGCAGTGTTCATCCAAGACCGCGTTTTTGTGCGCGACTTCGGCGGGGGTGCCGCCCGGCGCGTTATAGATCGCGGCGTGCTTTGCCACCACGCGCAACGTCAGCTTTTCGCCGCCCCCGCCAATGGTGAAGGGTGGGTAGGGGCGCTGCACCGGCTTCGGCTCGTGGCGCGCCGCAGTTAGTGTGTAGTACGTGCCGGTGAAGTTGCTTACCTCCTCTGTCCAGAGTTGTTTCAACACCGTGCAGGCTTCATCCAGCTCGTGAATACGTTGGGCGGGTGGCGCAAAGGGTAGCCCGTACATCCCATATTCCAGCTCGAACCAGCCTGCGCCGAGGCCCATGTCCAGGCGACCCTGGCTCACCTGATCCACAGTCGTCGCGATTTTAGCCAGCACCGCCGGGTGACGGTAGCCGTTGCAGCCCACCATCAGCCCCAAGCGCACCCGTGTCGTCACCGCCGCTAACGCCCCCAGTAAGGTCCAGCCGTCAAGACACGGCCCCGTGACGTGCCCGTTGATCGGTACAAAATGGTCGAACAGCCAGAAGCCGCTGAACGCAGGAGTCGCCTCGGTATCGTGGCAATAGGCTAATATGCTAGCCCAATCACGATCATGTTGGGCTGCTTTAATGTCAATACGTAATGGGAACACCGCTATTTCGCCCCCCAGATACCGATTCCCGACTTTGTACCTATTCTACAACTAAACAGGGGTTTATGCAATAAGATACGATTATTGTTATGTTATATTGACGTGCCAAGTCCCAGTTTCCTTAGAGAGCTGTCTACTACCCACTGCGGGACCATATCCGTCTTGATCCGCGCATACCCCGACGACCTTCGCTGGGCCTGCGACAAAGTAGACAGCAAGTTGTATGCCGCTGTAGCGTAAGGTTGCTTTGTGACAACCAACCGGAAGCGGGGCATCGATTCCACCGCCGGCGGGGGGCGCTGGGCCTCCCGCCGACAGTGGACTG
>Ga0209724_1002814_pt1 | contig 14631 bp, 13 predicted proteins | sample grotaG_FD_184143 | JGI IMG/M metagenome (GOLD analysis project Ga0209724, IMG submission 184143) | Glacier valley bacterial and archeal communities from Borup Fiord, Nunavut, Canada, to study Microbial Dark Matter (Phase II) -... | ecosystem: Environmental > Aquatic > Freshwater > Ice > Glacier ...
GACGCGGCGGAACGCCTCGCCGTCATAGCAGATGCGCATCGCGCCGTCGCGCTCGAAGCTCTTGAACGCGACGCCGTAGCGCGCCGCGACCTCGAGGTGGGCGGCGAGCGCGGTCTCGGCGCGGCTCGGGCCGGTGCTCGTTCCCGTCGTCGTCGACGCCAATCCCGACGACGCGCGCTGCGCCAGCCGATCGGCCATCGTGCCGATCGCGTCGAGCGCTTCCGCGCCGCCGGCGCCCTGCACGACGTCGGCCGGCGCCGCCTTCAGATACGCGGCGGCGAAGCCGATGCCGAGCGCTTCCGCGCCGGGCGTGCCGCGGACGAACCGCAGCACCGCGAGCAGCTCGGGCGCATCGGCGGCGGCCAGCGACGTGCGCCGCACCCGGCCCGCGTCGACGAAGCCGCCGCGTTCGCGCCGGTAGTCCCAGATCTGGAGATGGTCGACGCGCTCGCCGCGCACCTCGACGACCTCGCCCTGCCAGAGCAACGCCTGCTGCTGCGCCGACTCGTGCGGCGCGGCGCGCAGCGCCGTCTGGTCACGAACGACGATCGCGTAGCTCGCCGGCGCAGCGGCCGGCGGCGCCGGCGCTGGCGCGACCAGCGTGGCTGCACCGGCGATCGTCGCCGCCGCCGCGGCGATCGCCGCGATCAGCACCGTCACGCCGATGCGGATCATGTCCCGACGGTCGGCGCTCACGGTGCCTCCTTCGCGTCGTCAGCGGCGGCGTGGTGCTGCTCGTCGGCGTCGGCGCGCGCGCTGCGCTTCTGGCTGCCGAGAAGGCCGGCGCCGATGAAGCTGCCGTCGCTGCCGGGCGCGGCGATGATCACCTGGATCTTGTCGGAGAGCTTGTCGGCCATCGTCTTCTGGATCAGGAGCGGATGGCGCGAGATCAGCGCGCCCTCGCGGCCCATCTGCTCGGCGTTCGACTTGCCGACCTTGTCCATCCGGTAGACCTCGGCGTCGGCGAGCTTCTGGCGCGCCTCCGCTTCGCCGCTGGCCTCGATGCGACGCGCCTGCGCATTGCCTTCGGCCTGCTTGACGCGGGTCACGCGCTCGGCCTCGGCCTCGAGCTGGCGCTGCTCGATCTGGCGCTGCTTGAACGGCAGCACGTGCTTCATCGCCTCTTCCTGGCCCTTGGCGGCGATGATCTGCTCGCGCGCCGCGGCCTCGGCGCCGATCTCGCGGCGCACCTTGTCCGATTGCGCCGTCAGCTCGGTCTCCTTGACCTGCTTCTCCTTGAGGTCGAGCGTGTACTTCATCTTCTCGCCGGCGAGCTCCTCGGCGAGCAGGCTCTCCATGCCGCGCTTGTAGTCGGCGGGCAGATCGATCTTGCCGATCTGCACGCTGCGCAGGACGACGCCGTCGCCCGCCAGGCGCGGCTTCAGCTCGGCTTCGACCGCGGCCTGAATCTCGGTCCGCTTGGTCGAGAAGATCTCGCGCACCGTGTAGCGCGCGAACACCTTGTAGATCACGCCCTGCGCCGCCGGCGCGACGATCTCGGTGCCGACGTCGTCGGGCAGGCTCCTGGCGAGCGCGGCGACCTTGAGCGGATCGATCGCGTAGCGCACGGTGAGGTCGGCGCCGAGCGACAGACCCTCGACCGACTGCAGCGGCGCCGGGCCGTCGGCGCGGCTCATCTGCGCCGCACGCCAGCTCTGGTCGCGCAGCGAGAAGACGCGCATCTGCTGCAAGCCAGGGAGCACGAAGACGCTGCCTTCGTTCCACTCGCTGACGTTGCCGGTGAGGTGGTTGATGCGCACGCCGACCTCGCCGCGGCCGACGCCCTGCATGGGCGGATGCATCACCAGCGCCGCCGCCGACGCGACCGCGAGGGCGACGACGGTGAGCGGCAGCACCACACGGCGCAGATCGAAGCTGCCGCGTTTGCTGACGACGATCGTCTCGTAGTCGCTGTCGAGCCCGCGATCGTCGCGCTCGACCGGCTGCCGGCGGCGCGCCAGCTTCGCCCGCACCGCATCGATCCAGGTCTTCCAACGCACTTGCCACATTGCCGCTCTCCCTTCGCGACACCATGCCGCGGTGAGAGCACTGTCGCGCTCGTGCGCGCAGCGGCGATGAAGGCTCGGAGAAGTCGGCGCGGGACGGCGGTGAACCGCCGTCAGTCGCCGGCGCGGCGCGCCGCCGCGATGCACGCGAGCAGCACGGCCATGTCGCCGACCTGGTTGGCGAGCAGGAGCAGGAGGCGGGCGTCGAGGTCGGCGCTCTCGCTCTCGCCCAGGCCTTGATGCGCGGCCGTCCACGCGGCGTAGAAGCCGTCGGGATCGGCGATGGCGAGGTCGGTCTTCATGGCGACTCGGTCTCCAGCGACAGCGCGCGACGCAGCGCGGACTCGACGGCCTCGGCTGTCGGCGCGACGAGCTCGGCGGCGACGTAGGCATCGGGCCGGACGAGCACGAACGTATTCGCGCCGACGCCGAGCATGCGCGCGACGTCGCCGTCGGCACCGGCGCTTCGCACGATCAGCGGCCAGCGCGCCGCAACGTCGCGGAGCGCGGCGAGGTCGGCCTCGCTCGCGCCGATCCACAGGCCGAGGAAACGCGTGCCGTCGGCGAGCAGGCGCATCACCGTCATCTCGCCGACGGCCACGTTCTGCAGCGAGCGCGCGCCGCCCGGCGCCCACGGCGACGGCGGATAGACGTTGGCCTGCGCCATGCGTCCGGTGTTGGCGAGCCGGCGCGCGAACTCGTGCGTGCGCGCCAGCGCGACGACGGCGCGCCGCATCCGGTGCTCATGCGCGCTGCGCGGCGCGAGGAAGCGCGCCGTGCGGCTGGTGACGCGCAGGTTCTCGGCCGCGGCCGCGTAGCGCTCGTCGTGGTAGCTGTCGACGAGCCGCTCGGGCGCCACGCCCTGCACGACAAGCGCCAGCTTCCAGCCGAGATTGGCCGCGTCCTGAATGCCGTTGTTGCCGCCGCGCGCGCCGAACGGGCAGACGACGTGAGCCACGTCACCGATGAAGAGCGTGCGGCCGACGCGGAAGGTCTCGAGCAGGTGGTCGCGGTAGCCGTACGGCCCGATCCAGACGAACTCGAACTCGACGTCAGCGCCGAGCTGCGCGCGCAGCCGCGCACCCGCGACCTCGGGCCGGCTGATCGTCTCGGGGTCGGCGTCCTCGTCCATCTGGTAGTCAAGGCGCCAGACGTCGTCGGCCATCAGATGCTGCCAGACGGCACGGCCTTCGTTGAACGGCGCGTCGATCCAGGTCCAGCGCTCGACCGCAAACGACTTGGTGAAGCGCACGTCGGTGATGCACCAGCGGTCGGTGCTGCGCGACGGGTTCACGGGCAACGCCATCGCCTCGCGGATCACGCTGTTGGCACCGGTCGCGTCGACGAACCAGTCGGCCTCGAGCGCATAGGTGCCGGCGGGCGTCGCGACGTGCACGACCGCGCCGTCATCGCGGTGCTCGACATTCGTCACCTTGTGCTTCCAGCGGATCGCCTCGGGCGCGAGCGCGAGGATGCGCTCGACCAGGAACCACTCGAGATAGAACTGCTGCAGGTTGATGAACGGCGGCTGCTCCGAGAAGCTCTCGTCCTTCAGGTTGAACGCGTAGACCTCGTCGCCGCCCGAGAACGTCCGCCCGACCGACCAGGTGACGCCCTTGGCGCGGATCCGGTCATAGAGGCCGAGGCGGTCGAAGATCTCGAGGCTCTTCTGCGCGTAGCAGATGCCGCGCGACGACGCGCCGCGCACGCCGACGGTGTCGTCGTCGTCGAGCAGCACGATCGCGATGCCGCGCAACGCCAGGTCGCAGGCCAGCGTGAGGCCGGCGAGGCCGCCGCCGGCGATCACGACCGGATGGCGCGTGCGCTCGCCCGACGCGAGCTCGGGCGGGGCGACGAACGGCCAGCTCGGCAGCTCGTATGCCGGCGCGAACTTCCAGGTCTCAGCCACGGCCGGCGTCCGGGATGCGGGTGTCGACCGCGATCCAGTTCACTTCCCAGGTCTTGCCGCCGTCGTCGGAGAAGGCCTGCTCGAAGCGGCAGCGGTCGGCGCTGATCTCGGACCAGACGTTGCGCACGAGGACGGCGCGGCCGGCGAACGTCTCCTGGTCGTAGAACTCGCCGCGGCCGTCCCTGAACGCGCCGATCGTCGCCACGCCGAGCTCGCCGTCGGCGCCGCTCGCGAAGCGGATGCTCCACTGGCGCGAGCGCGGGTCGTAGAGGCGCAGCGACAGGCCCTGGATCCGGCCCGACGGGCCGCTGATGTCGAGCTCGACGATGTTGGCGCGGCCGTCGAGCAGCTTGCGGACGACCGACGTGCCTTCGAGCTCGACCCAGGTGGTCGAGCCGGTGAGCGGCTTGACGAGGCGGGAGACGCGCGTCTTCCACGTGCCGATCTCGAAATCGAAGTCGCGCTGGCCGTCGCGGTCGGGTGCCCGGGCAAGACCGGGCAGCGGCTGCAGCACGAGGGCCAGCAGGCCGGCAGCGAGAAGCGTGCGAAAACGGCGCGCGTGCATCAAGGTCGTCTCCAGTGTGTCTGGTCACGCCGGCGGTTCGGCGCGCCCGGCCGTTATAGCGTCCCCGCGAAGGCGGCGATCTCGTCGGCAACCCGCATCTGCAGGTCGGGCCGGCCGACGAGGTAGTGGTCGCCGCCGACGATGTCGACGTTGCGGATCCGGTCGCCACCGGCGACGAGCCAGGCGTCGCGCGTGCTGGGGAAGGTGCTCTGGTCGGCGGTATAGGTCAGGAGCAGCGTCGGCACCGTCGTGCGCGCCAGGTTCTCGGGACCGCCGGCGCGCGAGGCCGACGACCACTGCGAGAGAAAGGCGGTCAGCGAGGTCGTGCGGCCCATCGCATTGGCCGAGTCGTTGACCGATCGCGCGTCGCCCCAGACGCTCCCGGGACGGCGTTCGTTGGCATCGAGCGCGAGGTCGAGGCAGCGCGGATCGGCATGCGTGCGGTAGACGATGAACGCTTCGTCCCGCGGCGCCCTGGGCGTCGATCGCAGCTCGGCGAGACGGGCGCGGACGCGCGCCTCGATCCGGTCGCGGCGCGCGCGCTGCGCCGCCAGGAAGCGGGCAAGGAACTCCGGGCCGTACGAGGCCGACGTGCCCGCGGCGTCGATGCCGTTGGCCGCGTCATACATGTCGAGCGCGCGGTCGACCCGGAGCACGTCGTGCTCGTCGACGAGCGACGGATCGATCCAGCGCAGCAACAGGTGCGAGCGCCCTTCGTGCGCCGCGCAGAGGGCGATGCCGTCGACCCGCGGCAGGTCGCTGGCGACGATCTGCGTGGCATCGCCGTCGACCATCGTCTCGGCGCCGAAGCGCTCGGCTTCGGCCTGGTAGTACGCCGCCAGTGCCGCGCCGCCCGAGTTGCCGACGAGGACGACGCGCTCGCAGCCGAGCGTCTCGCGCATGAACTTGACGCCGGCGCCGAGGTCCTGGAGCACGCGCTCCATCAGCAGCACCGTGTCGTTGCCGGCATAGCGCGAGTTGAGACCGAGGCAGGTGACGCCGCGCTCGGCGAGCGGCGCGATCAGGTAGTGGCCCATGAAGTTGCTCGCCGGATGCATGACGATCGCGCCGGTGCGCGTCCGTGCTCCCCCGGCAGGACGCGACGGCTCCTCGTACGCGCCGTAGATGCGCGGCCGGAGCATCTGCAGCCCCGACTGGCTCTCCATCGCAGCGCCCGGACGGACGTCGATCGCGGCGAGGCGCCGCTCGGGGGGCAATGCGGTCATGGCGACCCAGGATAGCGGCAGCGCCGCAGCCTCCTCCACGATCTCCTGACCGATCGTCTCGGCAGCCGCGCGCCAGGGCCGCGCAGGAGACGAAGTTCTCGGTGGTCGCGACGGAGGTGTAGTCGGGCCAGTGGTCGGCGGCCGAGAGACGCCGCCGCGCGCGCACGGCGAGCGTGCCGCGGCCGCGCTCGACCTCCGCGCCGAAGGCGGGGAGCTTGCGCCCATCGGTGATGTCGGGCACGCGATGCAGGACGACGGGCTCGCTCCTCAGCAGCGTCGCGCAGAGGATCGGCATCACCGCGTTCTTGTTGGCCGAGGGCGAGATGGCGCCGCGAAGCGGGCGGCCGCCGTGCACGATGAGATGGCTCACGGATGAAGACCGGGTGTGGCGAAGCAGAGCCAGTCTTGCGGTCGGCGGCGAACCCCCGATGAAGCGGACTCGAACCGACGGTGAAATGCGCCGGGTCGGCGCGTACCCTCAGGCGTCCATCGCGCCGAAGTTCGAGAGGTTGGCAGCCGCGTCGGCGCGCTGGTCCGCGTCGCGCTTTCGGCCGAGCGCGGCGTGCTTCTCGCGCGACCACGACGTCACCGCCGCGTGCGCCTCGCCGGCGTGCCGCGCCATCGTCTCGGCGCTCGCCGTCGGCACCGTCAGCTCGAGGCGGATGCCGTTCGGGTCGAAGAAGTAGATCGATTCGATGATGTGGTGGTCGATGACGCCGAGCACCTCGACGCCGGCCGCCTCGAGCCGAGCCTTGGCTGCGCCCAGCGCCTCGATCGACTCGACACGCAAGGCGATGTGGTTGACCCACGCGGGCGTGTTCGGCGACGGCTCGGCGACCTGGTCGTCGCCGAGGTCGAAGAAGGCGAGGTGCGAGCCGTCGGCCATGCGAAAGAAGATGTGCACGTAGGGGCAGTGCTCGCCGGTGCTCGGCACGACGTCGGAGCGGATCACGTGGACCAGCGGCAGGGCGAGCAGGTCTTCGTAGAAGGCGCGCGTCTCCTCGCAGTCGCGGCAGCGCCAGGCGAAGTGGTGCAGGCCGAGGACGGGAACGAAAGGCTCGCGCATGGCGGCAAGGATACGACCGTGGCGCCCTCGCGCTACCCGCCCGTGCGGTCGACGCCGACCGCGCGCAGCAGGTCGGCGAGCGTCTTGCCGGGCTCGTCTCGAAAGCGCTCGTCGAGAACCGCGAGCGCATCGACGCGGTCGATCCGGAAGTTGCGGAAGTCGGCCCGCGACTCGCACCACGCGGCGAGCGTCCAGACCTCGCCCCAGAACACGCAGCCGAGCGGCCGGACGACGCGCTCGCTCGTGCGCGCTCCCTTCAGGTCGAGGTAGGCGAGGCGCACCTTGCGACGCTGCTCGGCGGCCCGTCGCAGAACGCCGAGCCGCTCGCGGGACGCCACGTCGACCGCCGACGGCGGCGCGAGCACGGCCATGCTCTCCGCGGCGGCGCGCGCGGCCGCGGGCAGGATGGCGAGGATCTTCGAGAGCGCGCCCTCGGCGTGGCCCGCGAGCGCCGGATCGAGGCGCGACCCGGCGACCCGCACCGCCGCGACCAGCGCCTGGGCTTCCTCGCGGGTGAACATCAATGGCGGCAGGTCGAAGCCCGAGCGCATGCGGTAGCCGACGCCCGCCTCGCCTTCGATCGGCACGCCTTGCGCGGCGAGATCGGCGACGTCGCGGTAGACCGTGCGTTCCGAGACCTCGAGGCGACCCGCGAGGAAGCGCGCGGTGCTGAGACGCCGGCCGCGGATCAGCTGGACGAGCTGGAACAGGCGGTCGGCGCGGCGCATGCGCTCAGTGTCTGCTCAACGCTCGGCGTGCAGGCCGACCCGATTGCCTTCGCTGTCGGCGATGTGGGCGAAGCAGCCCATGTCGCCGGGCAGCTGGACCCTCGGCGTCAGCACGCGACCGCCGGCTTCGGGCAGCCGCGCCAGCACGGTGTCGAGCGATGGCTGTGCGTTGAGGTAGACGAGCGTGCCCGACTCCGATGGCGCCGGTGCCGTCGGTCCGGCGAGCAGGCAGCCGCCGACCGCCGCGTCGTCGTAGCCAAAGAGAGCGAGCGTGTTGCCGCCGATGCTCTCGCGCCGCATCGGCGCGGCGAAGAGCGTCTCGTAGAAGCGCTGGGCGCGATCCATGTCGCGGACGGGGATCTCGAACCAGTCGATCGGATGGGTGACGGCGGTAGTCATGCGGTGCTCCTTGGAATGGATGGGAGCGCTCATGCTGCGCGACGGCTCCTGACAGCGTGGTGTCAGGAGGCTGGCGGCATGCTGCTGATGGCGAGCTCGGCGTCGTCGGTCGCGGCATCGGCCTCACGCCGTCGTCTGGACGACGGCGTGCTCCCAGCGCTGCATCCATTCGCCGGCGCGCTCGCGCGACATCGTCGGCAGGAAGGTGCGGTCGACTTGCCATTGCACAGCGAGCTCGTCGGTGCCGGCGTAGACGCCGCAGCTCAAGCCCGCGAGGTAGGCCGCGCCGAGGGCCGTCGTCTCGATCACCTTCGGTCGGATCACGGGAATGCCGAGCAGGTCGGCCTGGAACTGCATCAGCAAGTCGTTCACCGAAGCGCCGCCATCGACGCGCAGCTCCGACACGGGCGCTCCTCCGCCGGCGACGATGTCCTTGCTCATCGCATCGAGCAGGGCTGCGCTCTGGAAGGCGATCGACTCGAGCGCGGCGCGGGCGATGTGGGCGATCGTCGAGCCGCGCGTCAGGCCGACGATGGTGCCGCGCGCATCGGGGTTCCAGTGCGGCGCGCCGAGGCCGGTGAAGGCCGGCACGAACATCACGCCGCCGCTGTCGGGCACGCTCTCGGCGAGCTGCTGCACCTCGCTGCTCGACTTGATCGCGCGCAGGCCGTCGCGCAGCCATTGCACGACCGCGCCGCCGATGAAGACGCTGCCCTCGCGCGCGAACTGGCGCGCCGCGCCGGGCTGCGCGGCGTTCGTCGCGAGCAGTCCGTTGGCCGAGACCTCGAAGCGGTCGCCGGTGTTCATCAGCATGAAGCAGCCGGTGCCGTAGGTGTTCTTGACTTGGCCCGGACGGAAGCACGCCTGGCCGAAGAGCGCGCTCTGCTGGTCGCCGGCGACACCGCCGATCACGATCGGCGCGCCGAAGAGATCGGCGCTCGTGTGGCCGAAGACGTGGCTCGACGGATGGACCTCCGGCAGCACGGCACGCGGCACATTCAGCGCCGAAAGCAGCTCGTCGCTCCACGCGCCGCGCGGCACGTCGAAAAGGAGCGTGCGCGAAGCATTGGTGACGTCGGTCGCGTGGACGGCCTGCCGGCGCGTCGATGCCGACGCGCCGCCGGTGAGCAGCCACATCAGCCACGAGTCGACCGTGCCGAAGGCGAGCTCGCCGCGCTCGGCCGCGGCACGCGCGCCCTTCACATGATCGAGCAGCCAGGCCAGCTTCGTGCCGGAGAAATACGCGTCGAGGACGAGCCCCGTGCGTTCGCGAAAGAGCGGCTCGAGGCCGCGCTGCTTGAGCGCGTCGCACGCCGGTGCCGTGCGTCTGTCCTGCCAGACGATGGCGTTGCCGATCGGCTCGCCGGTCGCGCGGTTCCAGACGATCGTCGTCTCGCGCTGGTTGGTGATGCCGATCGCGGCGATGTCCTTCGCATCGAGCCTGGCCTGCGCGAGCGCGCTCTTCGCGGTCGCGAGCTGGCTCTGCCAGATCTCCATCGGGTCGTGCTCGACCCAACCCGGCTGCGGGAAGATCTGGCGGAACTCCTGCTGCGCGAGCGAGACGACCCGACCGCGCGCATCGAAGACGATGGCACGCGAACTCGACGTGCCCTGGTCGAGGGCGAGCAGGTGACGGTCGTGGCTCATGGCTGGCTGGTGCCGGTGACGCAATTGACGCCGGCGGCGGCGAGCAGCTCGGGAAACGGCGGCGGCGGCGCGGCGTCGGTGAAGAGCATGTCGATCTCGTCGAGGCGCGCCAGCTCGACCATGGCCGGGCGGTTGAACTTGCTGTGGTCGGCGGCGAGCCAGATTTCGCGCGATTGCTCGATGATCGCGCGCGCCACCTTGACTTCGCGGTAGTCGAAGTCGCGCAGGCTGCCGTCGCCCTCAATCGCCGAGATGCCGATCAGGCCGATGTCGACCTTGAACTGGCGGATGAAGTCGATCGTCGCCTCGCCGACGATCCCCCGGTCGCGCGAGCGCACGATGCCGCCGGCGACGATGACTTCGCACTCTGGGTTGTCGGACAGGATCGCGGCGACGTTCAGGTTGTTGGTGATCACGCGCAGGCCCTTGTGGTGCAGCAGCTCGTGGGCGATCGCCTCGGTCGTCGTGCCGATGTTGATGACCAGCGAGCAGCCCGCCGGCACCGCCGCCGCGACCGCGCGGGCGATGCGGCGTTTGGCCTCGCGCTGGAGATGCTGGCGCTGCCGGTAGGCGATGTTCTCGGTGGTCGAGCTCGGCACGCGCACGCCGCCGTGGAAGCGCGCCAGCAGGCCGGCGTCGGAGAGCAGCTTCACGTCGCGTCGCACGGTCTGCAGCGTCACTCCGTAGCGCGCGGCCAGAGCGTCGACCGAGACCGAGCCGCGCGCCCGCACTTCTTCGAGCAGCAGGGCTTGGCGCGGGTTGGGAGTCATCGCGGCATCGAGCAAGGGAGGGGTGTCGGGCGGAACCTTACGCCTTGGACGACGCGTCGCCATCGAGGTAACCGCGCTTGCGCATTGACGTCAACGGGGCTAAAACGAAAGAAGACGAACTTCAAACGAAGCCAAACGAACAACCTCAGACCGCCGACGCTTGCGCGCCCGTCGATCGATACGTTGCCGCCCGAGGAGACCCGGTTTGACCGCTACAGGCCCCGCACCCGTGCCAGCGCACGCCGACTCTTCGGCCGGCGATCCTGCGCCCGACCGTAGCTGCGACGTGCTCGTCGTCGGTGGCGGCATCAACGGCGCCGGCATCGCCCGCGATCTCGCCGGCCGTGGCGCCAGCGTCGTGCTGTGCGAGAAGGACGACCTGGCCCAGCACACCTCGTCGTCGTCGACCAAGCTGGTCCACGGCGGCCTGCGCTACCTCGAGTACTACGAGTTCTCGCTTGTGCGAAAGGCGCTGGTGGAGCGCGAGGTCCTTTTGAAGAGCGCGCCGCACATCATCTGGCCGCTGCGCTTCGTGATGCCGCACGACCGGTCGATGCGGCCGTCCTGGATGATCCGCGCCGGCCTCTTCCTCTACGACCACCTGGCCCGCCGCGAGGTCCTGCCCGGATCGCGCACTGTCGACCTGCGGCGCCATCCTGCGGGCAAGGCTCTGAAGCCGGAGTTCACCAAGGGCTTCGTCTATTCCGACGGCTGGGTCGACGACGCCCGGCTCGTCGCCCTCAACGCGGTCGACGCAGCCGCGCACGGCGCAACCGTTCTGACGCGCACTCGCTGCGTCGACGCGCGCCGCAGCGCGGATCGGTGGAACGTCCGCCTCGAAGGTGCGGGCGCGGGCACGGTGCGCGCCCGCGTGCTCGTGAACGCGGCCGGACCGTGGGCGGCCGAGTTCCTCGGCGGGGCCGCCCACATCGGCCGCCACAAGGAGCTCCGGCTCGTCAAAGGCAGCCACATCGTCGTGCCGAAAATGTTCGATCACGACCATGCCTACATCTTCCAGAGCCCCGACAAGCGGATCATCTTCGCCATCCCCTACGAAGGCGACTTCACGCTGATCGGCACGACCGACGTTGAGCACACCGGCCCGGTCGGCGAGGTCCGCATCGATGCCGCCGAGACCGCCTACCTGTGCGAGCAGGCCAGCCGCTACTTCGCGAAGCCTGTCCGGCCCGGCGACGTCGTGTGGAGCTATTCCGGTGTCCGCCCACTGCTCGAGGACGAGGCCGGCGATCCCTCGGCGGTCACCCGCGACTACCAGCTCGACCTCGACAGCGCGGGCGCGCCGCTGCTCACGGTGTGGGGCGGCAAGATCACGACCTTCCGCAAGCTCGCCGAGGAGGCCGGTGATCTTCTCGCCGGCGCGGTGGCGATGCCGCGCGGCGCCTGGACCCACGATGCGTTCCTGCCGGGCGGCGACCTGAGCGGCTTCATCGGCACGGCGCAGCGACCCGACACCGACTTCGTGCGCTTCGAGCAGGTGCTCGCGCTGCGCCATCCTGCCCTGTCGGCGCCATTGCTGCATCGCCTGGCGCGCGCCTACGGTTCGCGCGTCGAGGCGCTCCTCGAAGGCAGCGGCCTCGGTGCCGCCGTGGCGCCCGGCCTGCACGAAGCCGAGCTGCGCTATCTCCACGACCAGGAATGGGCGCGCAGCGCCGACGACGTTCTCTGGCGGCGCAGCAAGCTCGGCCTGCACCTGAGCGAAGCCGAGCGCGCGGTCGTGGCGAGCTGGTGCGAGGCCGAGTGGCGGTCGAGTGCCGCCGCCGGGCAGCGGTCGGAGCGGGCATGGAGCTGACGCTCGAGCAGCGCGTCGGCGCCGAGGCCTGCTGTATCCGCTCGACCTCACGCTGGTGCCGCTCGCGGTCACGATCCTGCTCGGCGCGACGCGGGCCGGCAAGACCAGCCTGATGCGCGTGATGACCAGGCTCGATGCGCCGAGCAGGGGCGCGTCCTCGCCGACGGCCAAGACGTGACCGGCAAACCGGTGCGTGAGCGCGACGTGGCGATGGTCTACCAACAGTTCATCAACTATCCGTCGATGACGGTGGCGCAATCGCCTCGCCGCTGAAGCTGCGCGGCGACAAGAACGTCCAAGCAACTGCTCCGGAAGGCGTGAGCTGATGGCTTTCGGCGTGCGTCCGCGCAGCGCATCGCGCAGTGTCGGCAAGGACGCCAACATCGATCCGGAACTGATGAACGCACTTTCGTTGCTCGACCTGCTTGACCGCGCCCGGGCACCGATGCGCTTGGTCGCCACTACGTCCGCGCTGGAGTTGAGGGTTCTGTCGCAGTCAGTCGCTTCTGCTTAGGCCAAGCGACTGACTGCGACAGAACCCGCGGCGCCTCGCGCCGGTGACGCTTCGCTGACGCACGCCGTATCAGACTGCGGACCGTTCCCTCAAGGAATCTTCGACATCCGCGTCGTCACTTTCATTCATTTGGAGCCAGCACGTCATGCACCCCTATCAAACAGACAGGTCCACGTTCGCCCGCGTCGTGTTCGGAGCGACGATAGCGATCACATTGCTGACCGTCGCTGCTTGCGGCGGCGGTGGCGGCGATGGGTCGCCGGCAATTGCGGTCCAGACGGCGCCGACGATCACGACCCAACCGGCGTCCACGACAGTGACCGCGCCGGCCACCGCGACCTTCAGCGTAGCGGCCACCGGAACCCCCTCGCCCGCGTATCAATGGAGCGTCGGCGGCGTCGCCATCCCGGGCGCCACCTTGGCCTCGTACACGACCGCAGCGACCACGACGGCGGTGAGCGGCGCAAACTACACCGTCACTGTGACGAACTCGGCGGGCTCGGTCACCAGTGCACCGGTCGCGACCCTGACCGTGGCGGCTGTGCAGATGACCACCGACTCGCCCGCGATCGCCTGGGACGGCGTCAACCGCACCGCCGGCGGCTTCAACTACACCCAGGGTACTTATCTCATTGGCTTCCAATTCAAGGCGAACCGGGCGATCACCGTCAACCAGCTCGGCGCCTACGACTCCAGCCTCGGCAGCATGCCCAGTGGCGCCCAGACCTTCCAGTCGACACCGGTCGGCTTGTACAACCTGAGCACCCACACGCTTCTGGGGTCGGTGACCGTCACGGGTTCCAGCACAGCGACCTCGGTTTACCGATACGCCGGGCTGACGACGCCTGTGGCCCTGAACACGACCGACACATACGCCGTCGTGTGGGTCACCGGCACGAACCACTACGTGGCGACGCAATTCAGCCCGATCATCGCGGCGAAGGATGTCAACGCCGCGGTCAGCTACGTGGCCTTCGCAGGTTACGGCCCGGGCGGCCTCACGCAGACCACCACGGTTGCCGAACCCAATTTCTTCTACGTTCCTGGCCTGAATTACGACATCGGATCGAACTTCCTGTTCCAGTGACGTGACCCGCGCGTCCGGTGCGAATGTGGCGCCGGACGGCGTGTTCGAAGGAGAAGAAGCCATGAGCGACACGAAAAGCAACGCTGCGATCAAACCCGTTGGCGCGGCGCAGGGGCGGCAGGTTCTGTTCTACGCACCGGTCGGTTTGCTCGGCGGCACCTTCACCTGCTCGCGCTGCGGAGCGACAGCGCACCAGCCTGATGTCCTCGACCACGCTCGCGATTGCGACTACAGGCCGCCGATTGCGGCGAGGCGCTGAGGATTCAGCGCCGGGCGTCGGCTGGCAGGCCGCGCTCACGAATTGACAGCCGCCACTGCGCGCCTCGGTGCGCAGCGGCATCGGCTCCTGCCATGTCGCCGGCCTCTGAGAGAACTGCGTACGCGGTGCTCCACATCTCGATCGGGTCGATGTCGAACGGCATGAACCGTTCCGCAAGTTCGAGTAGTTTGCGAATGGCCGCGAAGGCTTGATTTGTGTCGCCCGTGCGGCGCGCCACGTCGGCCCGCAGGGTCAGCGCGTGCATCATCAGGCCCGGTCGCTCGCGCAACGCCGCGGCATCGCACACCTCGGCTAGGCGCAAGACAGCCAACTCCGGCGGCGCCGCCCGCAACAGCTCCAACTCGGCATGGAAGCGCGCGAACGACAGCTCCACGGCATCGACGCCCTCGCGCAACTCGGCAAGTAGACGTTCGTCTCGGCGGCCCTCCATGCGCGCGATGCGCAGCCGCAGGGTCGTGCGACGCAGGCGAAAGCGCATCTCCGTTGTGGCGGTGTCCGATACAAGCGCAGCCTCGGCAAGGTCGGGCCGGCCGAGGGTGAGCCAAAGCTGTGCGATGTGATGCTCGCCAATCACGAGGTCGGTGAGCAGCTCGCCGTCGGCGGCGAGCTGGACGCGGTATTCGG
>Ga0209724_1002820_pt1 | contig 14612 bp, 8 predicted proteins | sample grotaG_FD_184143 | JGI IMG/M metagenome (GOLD analysis project Ga0209724, IMG submission 184143) | Glacier valley bacterial and archeal communities from Borup Fiord, Nunavut, Canada, to study Microbial Dark Matter (Phase II) -... | ecosystem: Environmental > Aquatic > Freshwater > Ice > Glacier ...
CCGGAGTTGGCGACACGCCGCCCGTCGCGGGCACCCCTGAGCGGGGCACCCGCATCACGCTACACCGGCCGACAGGCGGATCGCCGTCGGCGTGGGGCTTAGTGGCCCTTGCTGCCTGGCCCAAACGGCAACGGGCTGGGCGTGCCGGAGAGCTGCGCGCAGCCACAGGTGACACCGCCTGTGCATTGGCAGTCGCAGCACGTCCAAGCACTATTGCCACTGCCGGATGTCCAACAGCCGCCCGGATAGAAGGCATAGTAGAGCCGGCATTGCACGAGTTGGCCGCCGGAGAGGTGATCGAAGCAGTGCGCGCCGTTGCAGCCGCTCAGAGCGCCGTTGCCGTTATTGCAATAGGGGCCGGGCGGCGAACAATTGATCGCCGGCGGTTGCGGCGGCGTGAGCCGGTTCGACCCCGCTGCGCCCGCTGCGCTGACCTTCGCCGGGTTGCTCAGGCCGCGCCCGGTGGCAACTGCGGCCATGAACAGAAACGCGCTCGTCCCGGCCCGCTTGAGGAAGGCGCGGCGGTCAAGCGTGCGAGCCAGGTCTTCGCTGGCAAAGCGAATCATCCGGTCGAGTTTACCGGGTTCCGACGACGGTTCAACAGTCACGGGATCGTTCATCATGATACCTTTCCGGCCACCGGCCTCGCCCGCGCGGGGGGAGGACACAGGGCTACAATGGGGATACGCGCCGGTTAATATGGGAACTGTTCACTTATGATTATAGCAGCATCAGCCCACGCCCGTCAATCCCCCCGGCACCCCAGTTTGCGGCTGGGGTCCACCCGATTTGACAGCCCTCTAGGCCACTGCTATAATCGCAGAGAGCGCATCCCGCGTTGGCGGGTCATAGCACCCTAGCTCTAATAGCGGCCCATGGTCCAACCCCAGTGGTGAAACCCAAACCCCCCTTACGCACAGGATTCATGAAGGAGCGAACGTTATGCCCAAACGTATTACTGGTTTTGCGGTGCTTGTCGCCGCTATAGGGTTGTTGAGCGCGTTGCTGGTTGCCGGCTTCAGTCGCCCGGCGGCGGCGCACGGCCCAGCCGCCGGCCAGCCCAGCGGTGCAGTGGTGGCCGCAGTTATCGCCCAGGCCACGCGCGTCGCCGGTGCCGGGGTTCACGCGCCGCAAGCCGTGTGGAACGACATCGCCACCTTTCCAGCGGTGACGGTGTCGCCCACGCCGGGCCTTAGCCCACTACGCATCGCCCGCGCGGCAGGGGTCGGCTACTTTCCCAACGGCAAAGTCTATCTGCTGGGCGGGCGCCACGGCGTAGACGGCCAGGATGTCGCGCTGCGCTCCATCTACGAGTATGCGCCCGGTGCCAACACCTGGACCGCCAAGACGGCCCTGCTTGATAGCCCGCAACAAGGCTCGATCTACACCGCGAACATGGCAGCCGTTGTGTTGACCAACAGCAGCGGGGTGCGGATCTACGCGGTCGGCGGCAACAGCATTGACAGCATCCCCACCCCCGTCGTCCGCGTCTATAACCCGGTCGCCGACAGCCTGACGACCGACGATCCCTGGCCGGCCAGCCCGCAGCACGTACCGGGCGGCTGGGCAGTCGCTAATAACAAGCTCTATATCTTTGGCGGCTATTCGCGCATCGCCAATAACTTTGCCGGGGCTGTGTTTAGCGATACGTGGCGCTTCGACCCGATGGCCGCCAGCGGGAGCCGCTGGACGCAATTGCCCACGGCGAACCTCAATCTGGGGCGCGGCTATATCGCCGGCGTGGCCCTCGACGGCTTTATCTATGCCGTCGGCGGCGACACCTGGAATGCGGCCGGCGTGCAGTTAGTGCCTTCGACCGCCGTGGAGCGCATGGACCCCAACGCCGCGAACCCGGTCTGGACCACGGTGGCTTCCTTGCCCACCGCGCGCGGCGACCTGGGAGCCTGGGCGTATGACAGCGGCAGTTTCTCGACCATCGCCGGGCGGCTGGTGGTCGGCGGCGGGCACTTCGATGTCCCCGACAACGTGAGCTACCTCTATAATCCCAACACCAACAACTGGGTGGCGTTCGCCAGTCTGGTCCATGCCACGCGCAACTACGGGACCGCGCAGCTTAACGGTATCCTCTACGCCCTCGGCGGCTATGATTACACGAACAACACGCCAAGCGGCGCAAACTTCAACCAGAGCTACGACAGCTCCACCCCGCCCGGCACCGCGACCCCCACCGTGACCGGCACCCTGCCGACGGGGACCGCCACCGCGACCCCCACGGCGACCGGCACCAGCACCGGCACGGCCACGGCCACGGCCACGGTCAACCCGTGTAGCAACTACGCGATTACAGCCGCCACCGCCACGGTGGTGCCCGGCACGACCGATAGCGGCAATCACTGCGATGATTGCAACAACACGATCGCCTTACCCTTCCCAGTGACGCTCTATAACCAAACCTACACCACGGCCAGTGTGAGTTCCAACGGGCAACTCAACTTCGGCGCAGCGGATAATGCTTTCAACAACACCTGCTTGCCCGACGCGGCCACCACCTACACCATCTTCCCCTACTGGGACGACCTACGGACCGATGGAGCCGGCGACGGTATCTTCTTCGCGCAAGTCGGCACCAACTTCTACATCGAATGGCGCGCCGCGCTCTTCAGCGACGGCACGCCGGAGAACTTTGAAGTGGTGTTGACGCAAGGCAGTCAGAGCTTCCAAGTGGTCTACGGCCCGGCCATCACCGACACGGCGAATGAGACGGTGGGCGTGCAAGGCAGCGGTGCGACCAACTTCACCCAGTATCGCTGTGATGCGGTCGGCACCGCCGTCACGCCCGGCCTGCGCCTCAACTTCACCCTGTCCTGCGGCACGCCGACGGTGACGGCGACGACCACGCGCACGGGCACCGCCGGTCCCACGGCGACGGTGACGATCACGGCGACGACGCAAGCCAGTGTGACCGCGACCGGCACCGCGACCACTGTCCCGCCGAGTGGGACGACGGTCGCCACTACGACGGGCCTACCGAACACGCCAAGCACGACGGCAACCGGCGTGCCCGCCGGCACCAGCACCGCGACGACGGCACCTGTCCTCACAAACACCGCGACGGGCGTGCCGAGCGCCACGACTACGGTTGCGGCGACGGCCACACCCTGCACGATCCGCTTTACGGACGTGACCGACCCGACGGCCTACTACTATCAGGGGATCTATTATCTCGCCTGCCATGGCGTGATCAGCGGCTACAGCGATGGCACCTACAAGCCGTTCAACAACACGACGCGCGGCCAGATGACCAAGATCGTGACGTTGGCCTTCAACCTCGCGCTGGTCACGCCGCCCGCCACCGGCACCTTCACCGATGTGCTGCCCGACAACGTCTTCTATCAATTGATCGAGACGGCGGCGGCGCGCGGCATCGTCAGCGGCTACACCTGCGGCGGGGTCAATTCGCAGACCGGCACGCCCGAACCGTGCGACGGCGCGCGGCGGCCCTACTTCCGCCCGTCCAACTTTGTGACGCGCGGCCAATTGACCAAGATCGTGGTCATCGGCGCAGGCTTCCCGCTGCGTAACCCGCCGACCCCGACCTTCACCGATGTCGCGCCGAGCAACGTGTTCTATCAGTCCATTGAGACCGCCGTTTGCCACGGCATCATCACTGGCTATGACGACCACACCTTCCGGCCCAACAACTACGCCTTCCGCGGCCAGATCGCCAAGATCGTCTACTTGGCAGCCACCAATCCGGTCGGTGCCTGCGCCCCCTAAGCGCCGCCCACCACAACCGCGACGGGAGCCGGCGACACGCGGCTCCCGTCTTCACCGCCGAGGGGACAGGCCATCACCTGTCCCCTCGCTTCATGCGGATTGTAGGCGGCGGTTCCACCCGGCGAGGCCGGCCCTAGTCCGCTGCCCAACGGTAAGCACGGCCGGAATCGTTACAATCCGTACTTCTTCGCGTCCCTGCGCGTCCCTGCGCGGATCAATACTCGTCCTGCGTGCCCTTCGTGGATCGATCAGCCGGTGGTCTGGAGACCCGCCGCGATGGCGTTGATGCTATGGTGGATGGCATCCAGCAGGGTGGCGCGTTCCAACGCCGAGGCGCTGACCGGCAGTGCGCGGTAGCGGCGCAGCAACGCGATTTGCGCGATGTGCAAAGCATCCACATAAGGGTTCCGCAGCGCAATCGAGCGGGCCAGCGTGGGCGCGTGTTCCAGCAAGGCCGCCTGCCCGCTGATCGCCAACACCGCCTGCACACTGCGCGCATATTCCGCGTCAATGACCGTGAACAGCGCTGCCCCCGCGTCGCCCGCTAAGGCGCTATAGCGGTGCAGCGTCGGCATATCCGCCGTGCCCAGGCTGAGTTGCGCGGTATCCAGCGCGCCCGCGAAAGCCCGCCACCCCCTATACAGCGCCTGCAACTGGGGCAGCCCACCCGCCGCGATCTCCCCTGCCAGCGCGCTGCCCAGGCCGTACCAGCCGGGCAGATTGGCCCGCACTTGCGTCCAGCTAAACACCCACGGAATGGCGCGCAGATCGTCCAGGCTCTGCGGCCCAGCGCCCCCGGCGCGGCTGACCGGGCGCGAAGCCAGGTTGAGCGTGCCCAGTTCGGGGAAGGGCGTGATGGCCTGGAACACGGCGAAAAAGTCGGGCCGTTCCTTGACCAGCGCGCTGTACGCAGCACGGCTCGCGGCGGCCAGCCGATCCATCGTCGCCAGCCAAGCCGGGTCGGGCGGCGCTTCACCCGCACCCAACGTGGCAAGCAGCAACGCATGGGCCACCTGCTCAAAATGCCGCTCGGCCAGCGCCGCCACACCGTAGCGCGCCGAAATCACTTCGCCTTGCTCCGTCACTTTGAGCGTGGGCGACTGCGCCGCCGGGGGCCGGGCCAGCACCGCCCGCCCCGCCGGCCCGCCGCCGCGCCCCACCGCGCCACCCCGCCCGTGAAACACGGTCAGTGTCACGCCCGCCGCCGCCGCCGCTGCGGCCAACGCCTGCTGGGCCTGATAAGTGGCCCAGGTCGCGGCCAGATAGCCGCCGTCTTTGTTGCTGTCCGAATAGCCGACCATCACCTGCTGCCGGCTGCCGCGCGCCCGTAAGGCCGCCTGATAGACCGGCAAGGCCAGCAGTTCCGCCAGGATGGCCCCGCAGCGGTTCAACTCGCCTACCGTCTCGAACAGCGGCACCACATCCAGCCGGCAGATCGCGGCCGGCGGGCCACCGTCCCAGGCAAACAGCCCGGCTTCGCGCGCCAGCAGCAACACGGCCAACACATCGCTCGGCACGCGGCTCATGGAGATGATGTAGGTCTCGCCGGCTGCCGGACCGCCCTGTGCTTGGATGTCGGCCATCGCCGCAAAAGTGTCGAGCGTCTCGCGCGTGGTCGGCGACAGCGCGGCAGCCGGCAGCGGCGCAGCAGCGCCGACCAAGTGCGCGGCCAGCAGGGTCTGGCGGGCCGCCTCGTCCAGCGCCGCATAGCCGGGCACGCCGCGCAGGGCCAGCAGTTCAGCCACTGCGTCCGTGTGGCGGTCGGCGTGCTGGCGCAGTTCCAGTTCGGCTAGGTGGAAGCCGCAGGCGGCGACGCGCCGCCACAGGTCGCCCAGCGGGCCGGCGACGATACGCGCCCCTTGGTGGGCAGTCAGGCTGTCGGCGATCAGCCGCAAGTCGGCCAGGAACGCCGCCGGATGGGGATAGCCGCCGGCCACATCGTCGCTGGTGCGCCGCAGCCGTTCGCCGATCAGCCCCAGTTTGCGGCGATAGGGCTGATCGGCCCAGTCGCGCACCGGGCGCGTGCCCAGATCGGCGCGGTCGCGCTCCAGCGACTCCAGCAGTTCCGCAGTCACGCCGGTCAGTCGGGCCGAGAGGCTGAGATCGCGGCCCAACGCCTGCACCTCGTCCCGATAGCGCCGCAAGACCGCCGCCCGCGCCAAGCGCGCCGCCGCCCGGCTGACCGCCCCCGTCACTGCGGGGTTGCCGTCGCGGTCGCCCCCCACCCAGGAACCGAGGCGGATTGCGGATTGCGGATTGCGGATTGCGGAATACGAATGTAGCAGCGCTGCTTGCTGCGCGGGCGGCGATGGTAGCAGCGCTGCTTGCTGCGCCGGCTCGCCTGCGTGCTGCGCTAGGGGTGCGGCGGTGGCGGTGTCTAAGGTGCGCTGGATCTGGGGCACGATGTCGTAGATGGGACCGGCCAGGAAATAGAGGACGCTGGCGACTTCATCAAGGACGGTGGGCCGTTCAGCGCGCGTTTCGGCGGTTTGCCAGAGCAGCGTGAGGCGCGTGCGGAGCACGTCCAGCGTGGCGGCGCGGGCGTGCGGCGCGGCGGGCGGGCCGTCGAGCGCGGCGATCAGCCCGGCAGCGATCTGCAAGTGGTGCAGCAAGGTGCGCCGCCGCGCTTCCGAGGGGTGCGCGGTGAAAACCGGGTGGATCCGCAGTTGGGCGATACCCGCACGCAGGGTTGCGTCGTCCACCCCCTGCGCCCGCAGCGTGGCAACGGCGGCGGCCACCGATTCGTGCAATGGCCCGCCCACCGCCGCCCGTGCCGCCAGCGTTCGCACGCGATGGTGCGCCTCGGCCAAGTTGATCAGGTGGAAATAGATGCTGAAGCCGCGAATAACGTGCAGCAGCCGCTTGCTGGATTGCCGCTCGGCCCACAGGATCAGCTTGGCATCCTGGGCCGCGTCGAACGATCCCGCCGCCCGAATCGCAATCGCGGCTTGGCGAAAATGCTCCACCGCCTCAAAGACCTGCGGCCCGCCCTGCTCGTGCAGCAGCGCGCCCACCAAGTCGCCCAGCCGCCGCACATCGTCGCGCAAGCGGTCGGGCGGGGCGGCGGCGCGGGCGGCCGGCAGGGCCGGCGGGTCCACATTCATGGGGCGGGCTCCTAGGGCTGGGCGGCGCTGGGCGGCACGAAGTAGGCCGGGTCCGCCGCAACATACGGGCTAATATCCATGAAATAGATGCGATTATCGCCGGCCGGCTGCACGCGCTCAAACACCAACGCGGTCTCGCCGCCGTGGTCGGGCCGGGTGCGGTCGCTGGGCACCCGTTCCAGGCGCGTCAGGCGCGTGCCGGGCGCGATATGGCCGACCGGCGCGGTCAGCGCTTGGCCGTCGCCGTCGTATTTTGGAACCGCGCTGTAGATCGAGATCGGGCGCACGGCGTAGGTGTCCCGCGCGTTTTGTGGCGCGCTCAGATAGGCACGCGCGGCCTGGGCTACCGGCCGCAGGTCGTATTCGTCGCGCACCCAGTCGCCGGCCGGGTGCGCGGCCAAGTAGCGATCCAGCAACACCCCGCCCGCCGCCTCATGCACCGAGCCGAGCGCCCACAACGCCAGCCGCCGGTTGTCCACACACGCGCCCAGCAGCCCCGCCTCGATTTCTTGGCGGTCGCCCGGCGCATGGCTGTTCACCAAATCCATCCAGTGATAGACTCCGCCCACCGACTGGAAACAGGTCTCCGCCTCTGCGGTCGCGCTGGGCCGGACGCTGGATTGCGGATTGCGGATCGCGGATTGTGGAGTCGCTGTCGGCAATGGGCGGGCGAGGGTGGCGGGCGCGGGTAGGCCGGTGCCCGTAGCGGACACAGTGGTAGCCGTAGCCGGTACTTCGGTGGTGCTGGGTGGCACGGCAGTGGCGGTGGTCGGCAGGGCGCTAGTCGTAGGCGGCGGAGGTAGTGATGTGGCGGTAGGGGCGCTAGTTGTCGCGCCTGTAGCAGGCGGTGGCGCAAGGGTTGCGGTCGGCCCAGAGTCCGCCCCGCACGCCGCCAGCCCCACCAACAGCCCGCTGCCCAGTACGATCCCGCGCCAGTAAGCGACCCGCATCGTTCAGCCCCCCTGCGTGCAGTATAGGCATCCAGCAGGGCACCGTCAAGCGCTATGGCCGGGGAAGAGCGTGTAGGGCCGCAATTCCTGGCGGGGGCGGGAGCTATCAGGCCACAGCGAGCGCCAACTCCCGACCGGCCACCACCTCGGCGGGCAGGTCCGGCAGCTCGGCCACGGGGCGGATGATGCCGGTCAGTTGATGGGGTGCCGGCTGCCGGTTCGGAGCCTCGTCGGGCCGCCAGTAGCGGGCGAATTGCCGCCGCATCCGGGTCACGGCGACCGTGCTACGCGGCTGCACCCCGGCCACCGGCGCGACGTGCATCCCGCTACGGCGCATGAACAGGCGCAAATGCGGCCCAACCACGCAATAGGCCACGGTGATATTCCCGGCGATCAGCCAGTCCAAACAGGCGCTGGTGAGCCGCCGCAGGATCAGCCGCCGGTAGAAGTCCAGCCGCCGGCGCGTGGCGGGGTCCGCCGCTTGGTCCAGCAGATCAAACAGCGGATGGAGACCGAAGCGGCAAACCTCGCCCGGTCGCACAGCGTCGCCGGCCGCCTGCTGATGCGGCCAGCGCACATTCGGGGCGGCCTCGAACAGATCAAACAAGTCAAGATCGCTGCCACTGCCCGTGGTGAGGGTGCCGACCGGCAGCAGCCCGCCTTCGTACTCTTGCAGGGCCAGCAACGTGCGGCTGTTCGCCCCGTGAGCCGGCCCAATCGCCAAGTCGGCGGCGGTCAAGGGGTCCTGGTGGCCCAAATAGCGCAGCCCATAGCTATAGCTGACCAACATGAGCGCGGTCTCCAGCGCGGCGGCGTTGCCGGCGGTCCAGATCAGGTGCAGCCGCGCAAGGTCGCACTCCAGCGCATGGCCGGGGCGCAACGGGGCAGTCAGGGTGCTATGCAGCCGCTGCAAGAACGGGTGGCACACGGCGGCCGGCGGGGCGAGGGTCGCCGGCAGGCGGAACTCCTGCTGCCAAGTAAAATCACGCGAGGGGTCCACATTGGTAGGCATGGGGGCGTGCTCCTTTTGCGGGCCGGCGAATTCACAGGGCTGATCCGCCGGCCCATTGCCCAGATAATATCACCAGGAAAGCTCGTAGATGGGTCTAGTATAGCACCGTCATCGCCCCGTCAACAGTGTCCCCGATCATCATTTGCGCCACAAAACTCGTGCAATTTTGCACGCTCATGAACGCCAAACCGTGATTGGGATCATGATTCCGCCCGTGATCGGGATCAGGGTCCGTAGGGTAACGGTGCAGTCTGATCCCCGCCATGAGCAGCCTGTCCTGTTGCGCGCAGCGCAGCATCCGGCGCGACCCCAATCTGGCCCGATCCTGTTTGACCCGCCCCCTGGCTTTGCGGTACAATGGATCTTGCGGCTCCCCGTGCGCCGTTCTATAGCCATGCCACCCTTGCCGGTGTCAGGTATCCGGTGTCAGGTATCAGGTATCAGGTATCAGGAGACGACTGCCGACTGCCGACTGCCGACTGACACCGGACACCGGACACCGGACACCGGACACCTGATACCTGATACCTGACACCTAGGAGCGCCCGCAGTGCAGAGCAAACTCAGCCTGATTTGTGACCGCGTGATTGAAGCCGGCTGGTTAGCCGCGGCGGTCTTCACGCCGCTCTACTTCAACGTCTATAGCAGCCGCGTCTTCGAGCCGGATAAAATCAGCCTACTGCGGAACATCGTGCTGATGATGACGCTGGCTTGGGCCATTAAGCTGATCGAGGGCGCGCTGGCACCCAAAGGCGGCGGGGTGGGGGCGACGCTAGACGCGGCCGCGCCCGGCTGGGTGCCGCGCCTGTTCCGGGTGCCGATGATGATCCCGCTGGTCCTCTACGCCGCCGTCTATCTGTTCAGCACGGTCCTGTCCGTGGTGCCGTTGACGGCCTTTTTCGGCTCCTATCAACGCTTGCAGGGGTTGGTCAGCCAGTACACCTATATCATGTTGGCGCTGATGATCCTGGCGAACCTGCGGTCGCGGGCGCAACTGCAGCGGCTGATCACCTTTGCCATTGCCACCAGCGTGCCGGTGGCCGCCTACGGCCTCTTGCAGCGCAGCGGCAACGATCCGCTGCCCTGGGCCGGCGATGTCGAGTCGCGCGTCGCCTCGTCGCTGGGCAACGCGATTTTTGTCGGTGCCTACCTGATCATGATCGTGCCGCTCACGTTACAGCGGCTGGTTGCCGTCATCGCGGCTTGGCGCGGCAGCGCCGACGCGGCCCCGCCGCGTGAACGGCGCGAAGATCCCTGGCCGCTGGTGGTGATCGGTGGTGGGGCGGTCTTTGTGCTGCTGCTGATCCAGTATGCGGGCATGGTCAGCGGCAACGTGGTAGACGGCTTTGTGCAGCAAGACTACAAGCCCCTCGGCGAATTTTTCGCTTGGGCGGTGGCGCTGCTGGCCGGCGGCGGGTTCGTCTGGCTGGTGGCGCGCATGGCCCCCACCCTCGGCCTCGCGCCCGCCCGCACCAGCGACGGCAGCGACCCGAACACGCCGCCGCCCGTGTTGCTGGCGCTGCTGCCGCTGGTGCAGGTGGCGGTGATCTGGATCAGCATCCGCGTGATCGGCATGAACCAAGTGCCCGACTTCCGGCTCTGGATAATCTATCCCGCTGCCATTTTCATCTTCTACATCCTGACTTTCCTCTACACGCTCACCGCCCACTCATCGCGCGCCGCATTGGTCTTGCAACTGATTGGTCTGCCGATCCTGCTGCTGATGCAAATCGTCGTCGTCTTCCTCACCCAGAGCCGCGGCCCCGAACTGGGTCTGATCATCGGCCTCGGTGTGTTCGCTTTTGCCTACGTGCTGCGGCGGCGGATGTACCGCGCCTTTGCCGCCGCCACCGTGCTGGCCCTGCTCTTTATCGGCTTCCTGGTGGTGTTTAACCTGCCCAATTCGCCGATTGCCGCGTGGCGCACGCTGCCCTATATTGGCCGGCTGGGCCTGATCAGCCAGTTGGACGAAGGCACCGGCAAGGTTCGCACGCTCATTTGGAGCGGCGCGGCCAACCTGATCAAATCCGACCCAGTGCGGATGATCATCGGCTGGGGGCCGGAGGCGATGTATGTGGCCTATAACCGCTTCTACCCGCCTGAATTGGCCCACTGGGAACTGCGGAACGCCACGCCCGACCGCAGCCACGATGTCTTTTTCGACCAAGCGGTGACGACGGGCCTGCTGGGCCTAGCCGCCTACTTGCTCTTGATCGGGTCGTTTGTGTGGGTCGCCATCCGCGCCATTCGCCGCGCCACCCGGCTGCCCGACCAGTTGCTGCTGATCGGCTTCCTGGCGGTGGTGGTGGCCCATGTGGTGGAAGCTGCGGTCGGCATCGAGATCGCAGCGACTTATACCTACTTCTATATCGCCGTCGCGGGCATGGTGGTGCTGGGCTACGTCCTCAACCCGGCGGCCGCGCCCGTGCCGCCGTTGGTGGCCGGCGCGGTAGACGATCCCAGCGCTGCGCTGCTGGAAGCTCCGACGACGAACGGTAATGGGCACGCCGAACCGCTGCCCGCCGCCGTGAACCGTGCCGTGGCCGGAGGAGCCGCCGCCCGTGCCACCACGGTAGCCGCCGCTAAGGAGCAAAGCGCGGGCAACGGTGCCGCCCGCCGTCCGCTGTCGGCCCCCGTCACGCGCATTACCCCGCCCGCTCGTGGCGGCGCAGGGGGTGTGCGCCCCGACGGCCGGGCCATGAGCGCGGGCACTGCCCGCGCCGCCAGCCGCGTGGTCCCCGTCGCGCCGGGCAGCTATGCCGGGCGGCAACCGCTGTTTCTGGCCGCCTACGTGGGGCTGGGCCTGCTGGCGCTGGCGCTGATCGTTGGCCTGAACGTCAACTTGGTCAAAGCCGATATGTTCTACAAGCAGGGTTTGAGCTACGACAATCAGCAGGCGTGGCCGGGGTCTATCGGGCCGTATCGCAAGGCGATTTCTCTTGCGCCCAACGAAGATTTCTACTATCTCTTCCTAGGCCGGGCCTATATGGAATGGGCGCGCAGCGCTCGCTCCTTCGCCCAGGTGCCGGGCAGCAACAACCCGCAGAGCTTGCTGCAAGAGAGCGAACGGCAGTTGCTGGCCGCCAAAGCCCTCAACCCGCTGAACACCGACCATTATGCCAATATCGGGCGCCTCTACTTGTACTGGGCCGACGCGATCAGCGATCCCAACAGCGGCGTGAAAGATCCCGCCCAACGGCAAGCGCAACTGTACGACCAGGGCGTGGCGATGTACGAAACGGCCCATAACCTCAGCCCCGGCAACGCCGAAGTCTGGAACGAACTGGCGCTGGCCTACGCCAAAGCCGGTCGCCCCACTGCGGCTATCGCGGCCATCCACGGGTCGCAGGCCATGGACGACCGTTATGCGCGCACACCTTATGTGGCGGGCGAGATCGAGCGCAGCTACGTCCAGAGCCTGGAACAGCAGGCGGCGACCCAACCGATTTCGGCCACCACGGTGCTATCCGCGACCCAACAGGCCAGCGCCGCCGCGCACGACTACGCCGCCGCAGCCCAACTCGACCCGGCCTTGTTGCAGGACAACAGCTTCGATGCGCGGCTGGACTTTTTGCAGAAATATAAGTTGCTGCCGGTGCTGGCGGCCGGCTATCAGAAGACGATAGATGCGGCGCTGGCGGCCAAAGCTCAAGATCCCAGCAGCCCCGACGAAGCGTTGGAGGCGCGCGCCACGCTCGGCTACATCGATCAGCGACTGGGCCAATCGGCGGATGCGATCAAGAACTTTGAGCGGGCGGTCTATTTGCAGTGCGACAACTTTGATAACCTCAAAGCGTTGGGGATGCTCTACCAAGCCGGCGGTCAGGACGACAAGGCGCTGAACATCTTGCTGGGCGCGCAGGCTGTGGCCGACTGCAACCCCGTTGCGCCTTATGTCCAGACCTGTCTCGCGCTGAAAGTCAGCACCGCCAAAGCCACCTGTACGGCGCTCACCACGCGCACGGATATGACGAAGACGCTGACCCTTCTGAACACCACCGTCGCGGGGTTGAAGACGAAACTTGGCCGGTGATCTGGGCAGCATCCTCAAGTACACGGCCATGCTGCTGGCGGCGGTGGCGATTGTGCTGTTCGTCACGCCGTTGGTGCGAAGCGCCGCCACGCACTTTGGTGTGACCGACACGCCCAGCGCCCGCAAAATCCACGCCAATCCCGTGCCGTTGCTGGGTGGCGCGGCCATCTGGCTGGGCTTTGTGCTGACCCTGTTGGTGTTCGATCTCGGCTTTGTCCAGCAGTTCGGCAGCTTGATCGCCGGGGCCACGGTCGCCTCGCTGGTCGGGCTGTGGGACGACCGCTGGGGCATGAAGCCACTCTCCAAGCTGTTCGGCCAGTCTGTGGCTGCCACGCTGATGGTCGCCTTCGGCACGAGTGTCCATTTCCTGCATAATGCGCCGCTGGACATGGCGGTGACGGTGCTGTGGGTGATCGGCATCACCAACGCGCTCAATCTGATGGACAATATGGACGGTCTGGCCGGCGGAGTCGCGGGCTGGGCCGCCTTTTTCTTCTTCCTGCTGGGCCTGATGAGCGGCCAACGGCTGCTGGCTCCCCTGGCGCTGGCGTTGACCGGGGCGTGCCTGGGCTTCCTCTACTACAACTTCAAGCCGGGCCATATCTTTATGGGCGACACCGGCAGCCTGTTCCTGGGCTTCATGCTGGCGGCGGTCGGCATCCGGCTGCGCTTCCCGCCCTTGCTCTACGACCCCATCACCGGCGTGCCCAGCAGCCATGAGGCGGCCACTTGGCTGATCCCGCTGCTGGTGCTGGGCCTGCCGATCTTCGACACCACCCTGGTGACGCTCTCGCGGCTGCGGCGCGGCGTGCCGATCACGCGCGGCGGGCGCGATCACACCTCGCACCGCTTGGTCGCGCTGGGAGCTACGCGCCATGAGGCGGTGCTGATCCTCTACATCGTCTGCGCCCTGCTGGGCATCGCGGCCATGGCGGTCATGAACCTGCCGGTGCCCGCGGCCTGGGGCTTGGGCGCGGGCGTGCTGCTCTTGGCCCTCACCGCCGCCTGGCGGCTGGAACGGGTGCCCCTGGTGGACACCAATCCGCCTGCATAGGGCGTATTGCGTAACGGCTTGCTGATCTAAGACGTGATTAGGGACAGTGCAATGGACGACTGACGGGACGCTGCGGTGCTATGCTGTATCTACACACGCACCCTATGTCATGTAGCTCATTCGGTGTCGCAGCGCCCTGCTCCCTAGCCGTGTACTCACCACAGAAAGGCCACCCATGAACCGTGCCGAACTCCAGAGCTTTCTTGATCACCCCTACAACGCTATCGTGGCGATCAACCGGCCCGGCAACGCGCCGCACCTGACCCCCGTCTGGTTCACTTGGGACGGTGCGACGTTTCGCTTCTCCACCACCCGTGACCGCGCCAAGTACGCCAACATTCGCCGCGACCCGCAGATCAGCCTGATCGTGGACGACGTGGCGAGCCACACCTATGTCGTCGCCACTGGCCGCTCCACCATCCTCGAAGCCAATCCCGTCGCCCTCGCCCGCCCGTTGCTGGTGAAACACCTCCCGGCGGATAAGATCGAAGGGAGCCTGGGCATGGTCACGGCCGCCGACCGCGTGCTGGTTGAACTGCGCCCCAGCAAGATCCTGGTCAACGGCGCGCCTCTGAGCGAGGGGTAAAACGGAATGCGGAATGCGGAATGCAGATTGCGGAATACGTGAGTAAGTTGTCTGCTTGCCTAAAAAAGCAAAACCTGCTACGTGGCACCAGCGAATAAGCTACGTATTCCGCAATCCGCAATCCGCATTTACGCG
>Ga0209724_1002822_pt1 | contig 14604 bp, 16 predicted proteins | sample grotaG_FD_184143 | JGI IMG/M metagenome (GOLD analysis project Ga0209724, IMG submission 184143) | Glacier valley bacterial and archeal communities from Borup Fiord, Nunavut, Canada, to study Microbial Dark Matter (Phase II) -... | ecosystem: Environmental > Aquatic > Freshwater > Ice > Glacier ...
TCAGGTCGATGTGCTGCGCGCCCGTCCAGGCGCTGCGCCAGTCGGTCTGCGCGCTCGAGACGACGCCGACGCGGCGGCGGGTGGAAGGAGTGGAATGGGTCATGGCCGGCGACCGGTTTTGTCGATGGGGCATTAGAGCCAGAGCACCCATCCAATGCCGTGAAGCGACGATGGAGCGGCCATGAACAGGCGGTCGCAGCCTCGCCAGGTGCCTTAGAGTGCGCCGCCATGGAGACGACGAACGACCCCACTCCCGGCGCGGCCACGCTGAACCCGACTGCCCTGATCGACAGCGACCATCCGGCCATCGTGGCCTTCGCGCGCCGGGTCACCGGCAACGACGTTCGCGAGCGCGCGGTGGCCTTGTACTACGCCGTGCGCGACGGCCTGCGCTACGACCCCTACCGCATCGAGCTCGACACGGCAGGGATGCGCGCGAGCCGCGCCCTCGAGCAGGGATTCGGCTGGTGCGTGACCAAGGCTGCGCTGCTCGCGGCCTCGGCCCGGTCGGTCGGCATCCCGGCACGCGTCGGCTACGCCGACGTGCGCAACCACCTGTCGACCGAGCGGATGCGCAAGTGGCTGAAGACCGACGTGTTCCTCTGGCACGGCTACACCGAGCTGTGGCTCGACGGCGCCTGGGTCAAGGCGACGCCGGCCTTCAACATCGAGCTGTGCGAGCGCTTTGGCCTGCTGCCGCTCGAGTTCGACGGCCGCACCGATTCGCTTTATCACCCTTTCGATCGCGCCGGCCATCGGCACATGGAGTACGTGCACCGGCGCGGCAGCTACGACGACGTGCCGCTCGCGCAGATCAAGTCCGACTTCGCGGCCGCGTACCCGGCCTGGAAGCCGAACGCGATGCCGGATGCCCACTTCGACGCCGACGTCACACGGGAGACATCGTGAGCGCCAACGTCCCCGACGGCTTCGCGCCGATCGTCGCGGGCGGCGACTTCATCGCCCGCAACGGTCCGCTCTACCTGCGCCAGGTCGACGGGCTGGTCGAGCTCGGCTTTCGGGTCCAGCCGCGTCACGCCAACCCGATGGGGATCTGCCACGGCGGCATGATGGCGACGTTCTGCGACATGCTGCTGCCGATGATCACGCGGATCCTCGTCGCCGATCTTGGCAACCACTTCCTGCCGACGATCAGCCTGCACGTCGACTACCTCGCGCCGTCGCCGGTCGGTGCTTGGGTGCACGGGTCGGCGCAGGCGCTGCACGTCACCGGCTCCATGGCCTTCGCGCAAGGTCTCGTCCATGCCGATGAGCGACTCGTGGCGCGCACCAACGGCGTGTTCAAGATCAGCCGGCGCCTGCGCGACAACGCTTTGGAGCGCGACGCGAGCCGGTCCGGCCTTCCCACTTCAGGAGACACGCATGTTTGAACCCGGGTTGATGACCGGCCAACGCATCCTCGTCACCGGCGGAGGCACCGGCCTCGGCCAGGCAATGGCCGAGCAGTTCCTTCGCCTCGGCGCCGACATCGCGATCTGCGGCCGGCGCAAGGCGGTGTGCGACGAGACCGCAGACGCCTGGCGCACGACCTTTCCGGAGCGCCGGATCGACACCTTCGGCGTCGACATCCGCAACGCCCAGGCGATCGAGGAGATGGTCGAGTCGCTCTGGCAGTCGGGCGGCGTCACCGGGCTCGTCAACAACGCCGCGGGCAACTTCGTGGCGCCCACCGAAAGCCTGTCGTCGCGCGCCTTCGACGCCATCGCCAACATCGTCTTCCACGGCACGTTCTACGTCACGCAGGCGATCGGCAAGCGCTGGGTCGCGGACGCGAGGTCGGGCGCCTGGACGCCGGGGCAGCCGTACCGCAACGTCATGAGCGTCATCGTCACCTGGGTCGACAACGGCTCGCCCTACGTCGTGCCGTCGGCGATGAGCAAGGCCGGCATCGAGGCGATGACCAAGTCGCTCGCCATCGAGTGGGCGCGCTACGGCATCCGCCTGAACGCCCTCGGCCCCGGCGAGATCCCGACCGAAGGCATGAGCAAGCGGCTGAACCCGGGCGAGGAGCCGGGCGCGCGCAGCAAGAAGAACAACCCGATGGGTCGCGCCGGCGAGATGAGCGAGCTGCAGAACCTGTCGACCTTTCTGATGGCTCCTGGCCGGTGCGACTGGCTCACCGGCCAGAGCATCTTCATGGACGGCGCCAACGCGATCGCCAGCGGCGGCAACTTCTACGAGCTGCGCGACTGGAGCGATGCCGACTGGCAGCTCGCGCGCGAGCGCATCGAAGCGCAGAACGCGAAGGACAAGCTGCAGCGTCAGTAGCCGCGCGCGGCTACCAGTCGAGCGGCGCGGTCGTCAGCTTCACCGCGTGGTCGAGCGTGGAGGCAAAGACGCTGGCGAAGTCGACCGTGCTGGCATTGGGCATCGCCTCGCGTTCGTACAGCGCCACGAGCTGTGCCTGCGCCCCGATGTTGCGGAACATCGCGAGCAGCCAGTAGAACTTCAGGTCGCGCTCCGGCAGCACTCGGCCCGTCTCGCGCTGATAGGCCGCGAGCGCGTGGCGACGCGTCCACCATCCGGGCGCGTCGGACGGCATGCACGACTGGCGCGCGTAGACGGGCGGATCGGTTGGCTCGCCCCACACGAGCAGCGTCAGCATCAGGTCGTAGAACGGATTGCCGATCGTCGCCATCTCCCAGTCGACGATGGCCTGCACGGTCAGCGTCTCGGGGTCGACGAGGACGTTGTCGAGCTTGAGGTCGAGGTGCACCAGCGTGCCGGGGACTTCCGCGGGCTGGTGGTCGACCAGCCAGGCCTTCAGGACGTCCATCTGCCGCATCTGCTCGCCCGCGAGGACCCGCCCGGCGCGCTTGTGCCAGCCCTGGATCTGGCGGGCGATGAAGCCTTCGGCCTTGCCGAGATCGGCGAGTCCGGCCGCCGCGGGATCGACGCCATGCAGCTGCGCCATGGCGCCGACGAGCAGCGCGCTCAGCTTGCCGCCGACGTCGTGCGTGGCGATCAGCTCTTCGGGCAGCTCGTGCGAGATGGCGATGCCTTTGCGGAATTCGCTGACGAGGAACGGCACGCCGATCACCGAGGTATCGGCGCAGTAGGCCAGTCCGAGCGGCGTCAGCGCAAGGAGCTTGCCGAGCCGCGACTGGATCTTGAACTGGCGCGCGAAGTCGTACGCGCCCGGCGGCGCGTCGGTGTTCGGCGGCCGGCGGAACACGGCCGGACTGCCGTCGACCGAGATCAGGTAGTTCATGTTGGCAACGCCGGACGCGAACTGCCGGATCCCGGCATCGCGGTCGAGCGTCTTGCCTCGCGTCGCGAGGTAGCGTGAGATGGCGTCCCACTTCTGGGGCGCCTGCTTGTCGGCGTCGATGAACATGGCCGGCCGCCGGCCGCTCACGCCTTCGCGGCGGTGTCCAGCTTCATGAAGCCGAACAGATAGCCGGCGACGCGGCGCATCTGGATCTCTTCGGTTCCTTCGGTGATCCGGTAGCGCCGGTAGTGGCGGTAGATGTGCTCGAAGGGCTTGTGCCGCGAATAGCCCAGACCGCCGTGGATCTGGATCGCGCGATCGGCTGCCTCGCCGCAGAAACGGTTGGCCCAATAGTTCAGCATCGACACCTTGTCGGTCTGCGACATGGCGCCGTCCCGGTCCATGAGCCAGGCGGTCTTGTGCAGCAGCGCGCGCAGCATCTCGCACTGCGTCTGCAGCTCGACGAGCTGGAACTGGATCGCCTGGTTGCTGGCGAGCGGCTTGCCGAAGATGATCCGTTCCTTCGCGAACTTCACGGATTCGTTGACGCAGTACTGCGCAGCGCCGAGGCTGGCCGCCGCCTGGCGGATGCGGTTCTCATTGAAGAACCGCGACATGATCTTCAGGCCTTCGCCTTCGACCCCCAGGATGTCGCCGCGGTGCACCTTGACGTCGGTGAGGCTCACGGTGGCGTGGTCCGTCGGCATGACGAAGGTCCAGAGCAGCTCCTCGACGACCATGCCGGCGGCAGGATGAGGCTGGTTTGGCACGAGGAACGCGGTGAGCCCTTTCGCGTCGCCGGCCTTCCCGCTCGTACGCGCGAACACCATGTTGGTGTCGGACCAGTTGGCGGCGGAGTTCCACGCCTTGGTGCCGTTGATGATCCAGTCGTCGCCTTCGCGGCGGGCGACGGTTTCCATGTGGGTGGCGTCCGAACCGTGGTCCGGCTCGGTGATGCCCATCGACATGTACGTCGATCCGTTCATGAGCCCGGGCAGGAGCTTGCGCTTCTGATCCTCCGATCCGAACTCGATCATCAGCTGCGCCGTGAGGATGCCCACGCCTGCGACGACGGCATGCTCGGTGGCGGCGTCGTTGTGCAGACCGAGGCCCTTTGCATTCAGGTGCTCGCGGATGACAGCCATCTCGAGATTCGTGCCGTCCCGGCCGCCGTAGGCCTTCGGCAGCGCGAATCGATAGTGGCCCGCCTTGTCGGCGCGCCGCACGGCCTCGGCGATCAAGGCCTTCCACTCTTTCCGGTGAATGCCGCCGTGCTCCCAGTCGGTGCGGGAGTTTTCGCGCCGATGGTCGAAGAAGCGGATGTTGTCGTCTGCCTGCTCGAGTGGCTTGATCTCGCTGGCGATGAAGGCATCCAACTCGGCGAGGTAGTCGATCAGCGTTCTCGGCAACTCCAGGTCCATGCAGTCTCCTGACTTCTTGGAGAACGAGAATAGCGCCGGGCACCAGGGCGCACGTGAAGGCGCCATGAAGACTTCACGGCGCCGTCACCGCTCCTCGACATCGCATCGCTATCCTGAGTCTGCAGGACAGCAGCGAGAGGTCTTCATGGACATGCAGGGCGCCAACATCATCGTCACCGGCGGCTCGTCGGGCATCGGGCGCGCGACCGCCCTTCTTCTGGCGCGCGAAGGCGCGCGGGTCTTCGTCGGCGACATCGACGAAGCGGGCGGACGCTCGGCCGAGGCCGAAGCCGCCGGCGGTGCGGGAAGCATCCGCTACTTCCGGCTCGACCTCGCCGACATGGCCTCGATCACCGCGTTCGTCGCCAGCGTGAACGGGGCGACGCCGTCCGTCGAAGGGCTCGTGAACGCGGCCGGCTGGGACAAGGTCGAGCCTTTCATGGAAAACGACCCTGCCCTCTGGGAGAAGCTGATCGGCATCAACCTCCTCGGACCGATCCGGCTCACGCGCCAGGTCCTGACGCGGATGGTCGAGGCCCGGAGCGGCAAGATCGTCAACATCTCGAGCGATGCGGGCCGGGTCGGCAGCATGGGCGAGACGGTGTACTCGGCGACCAAGGGCGGGACCATCGCGTTCACCAAGGCGCTGGCCCGCGAGATGGCCCGCTTTCAGATCAACGTCAATTGCGTCTGCCCCGGCCCGACCGACACGCCGCTGCTGCACAGCCAGACCAGTGCCTGGGCGCTGCGGATCAGGGAAGGCCTCACCAACGCGATTCCGTTTCGCCGCCTCGCCCAACCGATCGAGATCGCCGAGAGCATCCGCTTCTTCTTGAGCCCCGGCAGTGCCTTCGTCACCGGCCAGGTGCTCAGCGTGAGCGGCGGACTCACGATGGCCGGCTGAACGCCGCCCCCCGAGCGAAGAGAGCGAGACGATGAAGACATCCGACGACGGGTTGCTGGCGACCCTGCAAGACAGCGCCAGGAGATTCGCACGCGAGCAGCTGCTCCCCAAGTACCAGGCACGCGAGAGCGAGTCACGCATCGACCGCGCGCTGCTGCGCCAGCTCGGCGAGCTCGGCATGCTGGGGGTGGATCTGCCGGAGAAGTACGGCGGCATGGGACTCGGCACGCTGGCGAGCGGCCTCATCGGCGAGGCGATCGGCTATGCCGACTTCAACATCGCCTCGTACGTCGTGTCGACTGTCTCCGTCCTCGGACGCATCCTCGTCGACAGCGCCAGTACAGAGATCGCGCAGGCATGGGTGCCGAAGCTGATCGACGGCACGACGATCCTCGGCCTCGGCCTCACCGAGCCGAACGCCGGCTCCGACGCCGGCAACCTGCGACTGCGCGCGACGCGCGAGGGCGATCACTACCTCCTCTCCGGCGAGAAGACGTCGATCAGCATGGCCGAGCAGGCGGACGGCTTCATCGTCTTCGCACGCACCGGGACCCAGGAGTCGCGCGCGAAAGGCGTGACCGGATTCTTCGTGCCGGGCGACTCGAAGGGACTCAGCCGCACGCGCTTCAACGACATCGGCAGCAAGATCGTCGGCCGCGGATCGCTGTTCTTCGACGCGGTGCGGGTCCCGGTGGAGAACCGCCTCGGCGAGGAGGGCGACGGCTTTCGCAAGGTGATGGCCGGATTCGACTTCAACCGCGCTGCCATCGGCCTCAATTGCTGCGGCACTGCGCAGGCGTCGCTCGACGAGACCTGGGCCTACACGACCGGCCGGGAAAGCTTTCAGGCCAAGCTGTCGGACCACCAGGGCGTGGCCTTTCCGCTCGCCGAAGGCGAAGCGCGCATCGAGGCGATCCGCCAGCTTTGCTACCAGACGCTGCGCCTGCGCGACCAGGGGCTGCCCCACACCACCGAAGCGGCGATGTGCAAGCTGCTGGCGCCGAAGACGACGTACGAGGTGGTGCGACAGTGCCTGCTCAGTCACGGTCACTACGGCTATTCCATGGATCTGCCGCATCAACAACGGATGCGCGACGTGATGGGTCTGGAGATCGGTGACGGCACCGCGCAGATCATGATGATGGTGATCGCCCGCGAGAAGATCCGCGCCGTCCGCTGAGGCCTGGCGGCACATCCCCCGCGTGAGCCGCTACGCGAGCGCCAGAACCGCGATCCCCTTGGCCTTGAGCCGGTCCTGCTGATTGCGAACGGTCAGCTCGACGCGGACACGACACTCACCCTCCACGTCGAACTTCGTCGCGACCGTCCCCGAGCACCGCAAGCGGTCGCCGACGTCGGTCACCTGAACGAAGCGGACGCTGAATTCGCGAAGGGCCGATTGCGGAGCCCACTGCGTCACGGCCCTGCCCAAATGCGCCATCACGAGCATGCCGTGGACAAAGACGTCGGGCTTGCCGGCGGCGCGGGCGTAGTCGATGTCGACATGGATCGGGTTGTGATCGCCCGATGCGCCGCAGTAGAGCGCGAGGTCGAGCCGGGAGATCGGTTCCACGTCGATCCCCGCCAGCGCTTGCCCCACTTCGACGGCGTGGAACCGCAGCGCGGCCATCGCTTAGCTGTCCGCCAGCACGATGACGTTTCGCAATTCGGCGATCGGATCGCCTCGCGCGTTCGTCACCTTCGTCTTTCGGACGACGAACTGGAGCAAGCCACCCTTCTTCTCGTAGATGTCGTCGATCCGCTGCTCGAAGGTCAAGGTGTCGCCGGCGCACGGCGTCGCGAAGTAGGTAAAGCCCTGCTCCGCATGCAGCATCCGGCTGCCATCGGCGCCCAGGAGCCGGAACAGCTCGTCGAAGCCCGACCGCTCGGTCTCCAGGCAGTAGACGAACGTGGGTGGCACGGGAAGCGACGCGAATCCAGCGGCCTTCGCCGCGTCTTCGTCGTGGTAGATCGGATCGGCCTGCCGCGTGACCTGCGCGAAGAACCGGATCCTGGACGCCTCGACGACGACCGAGAACGCAGGGAATGCGTGGCCGATGTGACGTCGGTCGAAAGTCGTTCGAGGTGGACTCATGTTGCGCGGACGATCCTAGCGTTGGCAGAGGCCCGTGACTGTCGGTTCACGACAACTCCATGAGTGTTTCACCTGTCGGCACGACGAGCGCGCTGTAATGAAAGGCAGGCAATCCACGTCCGAAAGGAAAGCGCAATGACATTCACCGACATCGAGCTCAAGAAGGCGAACGGGGTGGCAAAGATCACCATCAACCGCGAGAAGGTCATGAACGCGTTCCGCGGCGACACCGTCGAGGAGATGATCATCGCCTTCCGCGATGCCGAGACCGATCCCGAGATCGGCGTCATCGTGCTCGCAGGTGCAGGCGATCGCGCCTTCTGCACCGGCGGCGACCAGTCCACGCACTCCGGCAAGTACATCGGCCGCGGCGTCGTCGGCATTCCGATCGAGGAGCTGCACACCGCCATCCGCGACAGCCGGATGCCGGTGATCGCGCGCGTCCAGGGCTACGCGATCGGCGGCGGCAACGTGCTGGCGACGATCTGCGACATGACGATCGCGTCGGAGAAGGCGATCTTCGGCCAGGTCGGCCCGAAGGTCGGCTCGGTGGATCCGGGTTGGGGAACGGCCTACCTCTCGCGCATCGTCGGCGAAAAGAAGGCCCGCGAGATCTGGTACATGTGCCGGCGCTACAACGCGCAGGAAGCGCTCGCGATGGGCCTGGTCAACATCGTCGTGCCGCACGACCAGCTCGACGCGACCGTCGACTCCTGGTGCGCCGAGCTCATGGACCGCAGCCCGACCGCCCTCGCGATCGCCAAGCGATCGTTCAACGCGGACAGCGACAACATCCGCGGCATCGCCAACGCCGGCCTGCAAGCCCTGGCGCTCTACTACCAGACCGACGAGTCGCGGGAAGGCACCAAGGCCTTCCTGGAAAAGCGCAAGCCGCAGTTCCGGGCCCGCACGGCGAAGTGACCCGGGCACGCCCATGATCGATCTTCGCGTCGACCGGTCGGTCGCCACCGTGACGCTGAGCCGGACGCCGGTCAACGCCATGAGCGACGAGTGGGTCGAACGCTTCCATGAAGTGCTCGACACCCTCGACGGTCGCGACGACTGGCTCGTCATGCATGTTCGCAGCGCGCAGAAGATCTTCTCGGCCGGTGCCGATCTCGCCCAGATCGCCGCGAACTTCCCGCAGCCGATGGAAGCGCAGCTCGACGTCGGGCGCCGCTACCAGAAGCTCTTTCATCGCATCAGCCGACTCGCCGCGATCACGCTGGCCGAGATGGGCGGCACGGCCCTGGGCGGCGGCCTTGAACTGGCGCTCGCCTGCGACCTCCGCGTGGCGTCGAGCAAGGCGAAGATGGGGTTCCCCGAGGTGACCCTGGGACTGATCCCGGGCGCGGGCGGAACGCAGCGCTTGACGTGGCTCTGTGGTCGAGCGGTCGCGAGCCGCTTGATCCTCGCGGGTGAAGTGATCACTGCCGAGGAGGCGCACCGGCTCGGACTCGTGCAGTGGTGCCTGCCGCCGGAGGGCTTCGCCGAGGCAGCGGAGCAGATGGTGCATCGGTACGCGTCGATGCCGCGGCATGCGGCAATCGGCGCGAAGGCGGCCATCGCGGCCGCGCTCGACCCGGCGGCGGACGGCTTCGCGATGGAGACGGAGGTCGTGCGCACCTGCTTCGAGTCGGCGCAGACGCGTTCGCTGGTCTCGTCGTTCCTGGCGCGCTGAGGTCCGGAGGCAGATGATCCGACGCCTCGAGCTCCTGGGGGAAGGCCTTTCGCACTCGCTTTCGCCGTCGCTCTGGCAAGAGATCTTCGCCGCCACCGGCGCGGACTTCGAGTACGGCCTGCGCGACGTGTCGAAAGAGGGATTGACGGCCGCACTCGCAGACCTGCGCAGCGGCGCGGTCCATCTCTTCAACGTGACAATGCCGTACAAGGCCTGGGCCTGCGGCGTCGCAGAGATCGAATCCTCCGAAGTGAGCCACTCGCGGGTGGCCAACACGCTCTGGATGGAAGGCGGACGCATCGCCTCGGCCAACACCGACGTGCTCGCGGCCCGACTGCTGCTCGGCGAGCTGCCCGAGCGCTGCGACTCGGCGCTTGTCCTGGGGGCAGGATCGACCGGGCGCTCGCTCGCCACGGCCGCGCGTGCTCACGTTGCAAAGGTCTTCGTCACCAATCGCTCCGCCGACCGGCTCGCCGAGCTGGCGCGCGACATCCCCGGCGTCATCGCCGTGTCATGGGAAGACCGTCAGGACGTAGCCGCGCAGGCGGATCTGGTCGTGAACACCACCCCGAGCGGACTGCGCGACGACGACTCTCCGTTGCGGGATCTGACGCCACGCGGTCCGGCACGGACCCGCTACTTCTACGACCTGATCTACTCGAATTCCCTGACGCCGCTGCAGCGGCAAGCCGCCGCCGCAGGCATGCGGATGGTCGACGGCCTGGCGCATCTCGAGGCCCATGCCCACGCGATGATTCCGATGTTGGGGTTGTCCATGTCCCGGGAAACCCTGCGTTCGAAAGTCAGAGCCGCCGCGGGACGTGCGCCGAGGTCGTGGGATCCGGTGTCGGCATGAACGCCGTGGCCGCGTCGTTCACCTCGTCTCCATGTCGCATTCACGAATCGAGAGGACCCCGGTGCTAGATTGACCGAGGCCGATCGAGCGATGGCGAACGTAGAAGAAGAGCGCTCGATGAATTTGCGGCCATCGCTTTCATACCCACAAGGAGACGAGTCCATGTTCAAGTCACTCTTGGCAGCGATTGCCTGCGCGTTCGCGATGCTCTCGGGCAACGCGATGGCCCAGGGCAAGGAGCTCAAGATCGGGGTCATCTACGACCTGACCGGCCCCTTCGCGGACAGCGGCTCGTACGGCGCCTACCTCGGTGCCAAGTACGCCATCGACATCATCAACGAGCGCGGCGGCGTCGAGGGCTACAAGATCAAGCCGATCTACGCCGATGCGCAGAGCAAGGTGGAAGTGGCGATCAACGAGGCCGAGCGTCTGCTGAACCAGGAAAAGGTCGACGTCATCCTGGGCCTTTACTCGTCGTCCCAGTGCATTCCGCTCTCGCAGAAGGTGGAACAGGCCAAGAAGCTGCTCTGGGCCGGCACGTGCACGTCGGCAGCCGTCTTCAAGGACCGTGGCCTCAAGTACACCTTTCGCGTCATGACCGACTCGGACCAGTTCGGTCCCGCGTCGTGCGGCCTCCTCAACAGCGTGTCGAAGTCCAAGCTCGGCAAGGATCCGAAGGACCTGAAGGTCGCGCTGATCTACGAGGACGGCCCCTACGGCGTCGGCAGCACGGCCGGACTGGAAAGCGCGTGCAAGGGCTACGGCATGCAGGTGGTGCTGAAGGAAGGCTATTCTGCTTCCACGCCCGACCTCTCGTCGCTGGTCACCAAGCTCAAGCGGGCCAACGCCGACGTCATCCTGCACACCGGCCAGAGCCAGGACGTCTTCCTCTTCCTGCGCCAAGCCAAGAGCCAGAACCTGAAGTGGTCGGCGCTGATCGGCCACGGCGGCGCCTACGGCCAGATCGACAAGCTCTACGCGACCTTCAAGGACGACGTCGACTACATCTTCGACACCGAGCCCGTCGGCGCCCAGATCCTCGACCAGTCGAAGATGGCGCCGGGCCTGCCGGACCTCGTCAAGGAGATCACGAAGCGGTACAAGGCCGACGTCAAGAACAACAACGTCGTCTCGCCGACGCTGTCGATGGGCTTCAACTCGGCGTGGGTGTTCTTCAACGACGTCGTGCCGCGCGCGATCAAGAAGTACGGCGGCGTCGATCCCGAGGCGCTGCGCAAGGCGGCCTTGGACACCGACATCCCCGATGGCGGCACGATCCAGGGCACCGGCGTGAAGTTCTATCCGGCCGGTCATCGCATGGAAGGCCAGAACGAGCGCGCGACCATGCCGATCGTCCAGTACGAGAAGGGCGAGTCCCAGCTCGTGTGGCCGGTGTCGATCCGGACCAAGGAGCCGGTGGTTCCCGTTCCCAAGGGCACCGCCTACGCGCCCTGAGGTCCAGGTGCTGAGCGTTGACCACCTGACGAAGCAGTTCGGCGGCTTCACGGCCGTCAACGCGATCTCGTTCCAGCTCGACAAGGGCGAGATCCTGGGACTGATCGGGCCCAACGGGTCGGGAAAGAGCACGACGTTCAGCCTGATCGCGGGCCTGCTCGCGCCGACGTCCGGTTCCGTCTCGCTCGAAGGTCGGCGCATCAGTCATCTGCCGCCCAACGCCATCTGCCAGCTCGGCGTCGGGCGCACGTTCCAGATCCCGCGCCCCTTTCGAAAGCTGACGATCCTCGAGAACGTGACACTCGCCGCCTACTACGGAACCGCCGAGCGCATTTCGCGACCGGTCGCGGAGCAACGCGCGCACGAGGCTCTGGAGCTGATCGACCTTCCCGCCACCTCGGCGACGCCGGTCGACCGCTTGAGCGTCGCCGGACTGAAGAAGCTGGAGATGGCGCGAGCCCTGGCCACCCAGCCGAAGCTGCTCCTCGCCGACGAGAGCCTGGGCGGCCTGGACGAGGCCGAGATGGATCAGGCGGCGCAGATGCTCAAGCGGATCCGCGACGAGAAGGGCGTGAGCATCATCTGGGTCGAGCACATCATGGGCGTGCTCATGAAGGTGGTCGACCGCTGCCTCGTGCTCGATCACGGCGAAGTGATCGCGCAAGGCAAGCCGCGCGACATCGCGCACGATCCCAAGGTAATCGAGGTCTACCTCGGCACCGACGCACACCAGGTGCAGCAGCAGACCGGCCAGGCGGCGGCAGGCTGACCATGGCCACGATGCTTCGACTCAAGGACGTCTCCGCAGGCTACGGCGGCTTCCAGGCGCTGTTCGGCGTGTCGCTCGAGATCGCTGCCGGCGAAGCGATCGCCGTCATCGGACCGAACGGCGCGGGCAAGACGACGTTGCTGCGCGCGATCTCGAAGCTGATCCCGGTGACGCAGGGCACGCTCGAGATGGAAGGTCGCTCCTATGGCAATCTGCCGGCGCACGAGATCATCTCGCTGGGCATCGCCCACGTGCCCGAAGGCCGTCGCCTGTTTCCGCGCCTGAGCGTGCTCGAGAACCTGCGCATGGGCGCATTCATGAAGTCGGCGCGCCCCGAGTACGCCGAGCGTCTCGAGTTCGCTTACTCGCTCTTTCCCAAGTTGCGCGAGCGGTCGGCACAACTCGCCGGCTCGATGTCGGGCGGAGAGCAGCAGATGTGCGCGATAGGCCGGGCGCTGATGTCCGGCCCGAAGCTCCTCCTTCTCGACGAGCCGTCGGCCGGACTGGCGCCGGTGGTCGTGCAGACGATGTTCGAGCACATCAAGCGCATCCGCAGCGCCGGCTACACGGTGCTGATCGTGGAGCAGAACATCCAGCAGGTGCTCAAGCTCGTCGACCGCGCCTATCTGCTGGAAGCGGGACGAATCCGCAAGAGCGGCTCGGCCGCGGAGCTCCTCGAGAGCGACGACGTCCGGCAAGCCTATCTCGGCGTGACCTGAACCCCCCATGAGCCACCTCTTCGACGTCTATCTCCTCGAAGCCGTGATCAACGGCGTGCTGTTCGGCGGCCTGCTCGCGCTTCTGTCGCTCGGGCTGAACCTCGTCTTCGGCGTGATCGAGGTCATCTGGATCTGCTATGGCGAGCTGATCATGGTCGGCATGTACAGCATCTGGTGGCTGTTCAAAGTGGTGGGCTTTCCGCTGCCGTTGGCGATGCTCGTCGGCGTCCTTTTCGTGGCCCTGCTCGGCGCCGCGCTCCATCAGTTCATCATCCGGCCGGTCCTCAACGCGGACCCGATCAACCAGCTCCTGGTGACCGGCGGCGTCCTCTTCTTCCTGCAGGCCGCCGCGACCGTCGTCTTCGGCATCGAGTACCGCAACATCGGCGTCAACCTGCCGTCGCTGAGCCTGGGCGAGATCAGCGTGTCGCTGACGCGGATCATCGGCTTCGTGGTCGCCATCGCGGCGATCGCCGTGACCTACGTGTTCCTGTCCCGGACCTACGTCGGCACGGCGATCCGGGCGATCAGCCAGGACCGCACCGTCATGCCGCTGATGGGCGTCAACCCCGCGACCATCTATCTCGTGACCTCCGCGATCGGCGGGGCATTGGCAGCGCTCGCCTCGTGCCTGCTCGTCCTCCAGTACGACATGCACCCGGCCATCGGGCTCGCCTTCGGCCCCGTGCTGTTCATCATCTGCATCCTGGGCGGCCTGGGCAATCTGGTCGGCGGCTTCCTGGCCGCTTTCGTGATCGCGCAATTCATTTCCGTCGGCGGCTACTTCTTCCAGAGCGAATGGGGCTACGTGATCGCGTTCGCGTTCTTCATCCTGGCGATCTTCATCAGGCCGGCGGGTCTCTTCGCGAAACGATGACAACCTCTGCCGACACATCCCGAACGATCGCCGGACAAGGGTCGATGGTGAAGCTCGGGTGGATCATCCTCGCCGCCGTCGCGGTCGCTCCTCTGCTCGGGATCGGCAACTATCCGCTGCACCTGATGATCGTCGCGCTGATCTGGTCGTACATCTACACCAGCTGGGCGATCATGGGCCGGCTCGGCCTCGTCAGCTTCGGCCATTGCGCCTTCCTGGGCATCGGCGCCTACAGCGTCGTGCTGGCCTGGAATACCCTGGGCTGGTCGCCCTGGTTCGGCGGCATCGTCGGCATCGTGGCCACGCTGGCGGTCGCCTTCCTGATCGGCTGGCCGTGCTTCCGCTTCAAGATCGTCGGCCACTACTTCGCGGTGGTCACGCTCGCCTGCGCGGAGATCGTTCGCCTCATCATCATGGCGCTGCGTGACCAGACGGGCGGCTCGCTCGGCATCACCCCAAAGCCCGCGCTGGCCGATGGCGCCACCATGTCGCTGTCGGCGATGCAGTTCTCGAGCAAGGTGATCTGGTTCTACATCGCGCTGTGCGTCTGGCTGGCCGGTCTCGTCGTCTGGCGCTGGGTGGATCGGAGCATGTC
>Ga0209724_1002823_pt1 | contig 14598 bp, 13 predicted proteins | sample grotaG_FD_184143 | JGI IMG/M metagenome (GOLD analysis project Ga0209724, IMG submission 184143) | Glacier valley bacterial and archeal communities from Borup Fiord, Nunavut, Canada, to study Microbial Dark Matter (Phase II) -... | ecosystem: Environmental > Aquatic > Freshwater > Ice > Glacier ...
ATTTGGAATAATGATTTTATGTGTTCATTCTGATGCAGATAACGTCAATGTTTTGAATACTTTCCAAAACAAAATAATTCCTGCAAAACATGAACTAAATCAAAGAAAAGGTAATGAATATTGTAAAATTTTAACTCCCATTGTTCCAGTTCAAATGATAGAATCGTGGATGTTGGCTGATAAAGAATTACTCAAAAGAGAAATTGGCACAAACAAAACCGATAATGAATTGAATATAAATCGACCTCCTGAAGAAATAGCTAACCCCAAAATATTGATTGAAGAAGCTATTCGAATTTCGAGAGAAGATTTAACTAAAAAAAGAAGAAAAGATTTGACGATTGGTGAACTCTATTTGCCAATTGGACAGAAAATATCCATTGAAAAACTAAATACATTACCTTCATTTTTAAAATTTAAAGATTCTATTCGAGAAGCTTACCGTGATTTAAATTATTTGGGTTAGAACTTTACTTTTAAGTAGAATTTCCATTGGAATCAATAAAAATTAATTATTCATATTTTTGCACCGCGATCCCTCATTTATTCTCTCTTATTCATCATAGGATTCCAGCCTTGTGCCTGAAGTGGAATGACGGATCCACCGGTTGTAATTAGATTGGCACCTTCACTTTCAGGAACAATATGACCGATGATGGTGATGTCGAATTCCTTTTTAATCACATCATAAGCTGAAAGTGGAACGGTAAACAGCAATTCGTAATCCTCACCACCATTGAGTGCTGCCACCAATGGATTGATGCTTAGTTCTTCAGCGAAATCTTTGGTTTGCCCATCGAGCGGTATTTTTTCTTCGTAAATACTGCATCCCACTTTTGAGGCCTTGCACAAATGGATCACTTCAGAAGAAAGACCATCAGAAATGTCGATCATCGAAGTAGGCTTTATATCCAAAGTCTTCAGTAATTCTTTGATATCATTGCGGGCTTCAGGTTTTAACTGGCGTTCCAGAATATAATCGTACCCTTCGAATTGTGGCTTTTGATTGGGATTCACTTTAAACACTTCGTTCTCACGTTCAAGCAATTGCAATCCCATATAAGCGCCGCCCAAATCACCTGTTACACATACCAGGTCGGTTTCTTTTGCCCCACTTCTATATACCAGTTCGTCTTCATTGGCTTCACCAATAGCTGTTATGCTGATAGTCAAGCCGGTAAGTGAACTGGTTGTGTCGCCACCCACCAAGTCAACGCCATATTTTTCACAAGCAAGATTAATTCCTGAATAAAGTTCTTCAACGGCTTGAATGGAAAATTTGGAGGAGATGGCTATTGAAACAGTAATTTGCCGGGGCGTAGCATTCATGGCATATACGTCGGAAAGGTTTACTATGACTGCTTTGTAGCCCAAATGCTTTAATGGACAGTACATCAGGTTGAAATGAATGCCTTCAGTAAGCAGATCAGTAGTTACAACAATCTTTTTATCGGGGTAACTCAATACGGCAGCATCGTCACCAACACCCTTGAGTGAGCTTGCATTTTTCAACTTTATTTGATCAGTTAACCGGGCAATCAGTCCAAATTCACCGATTTCTGAGAGCTGGGTTTGCTTATTTGTATCTTCCATGTGAATAATTAAGACCTAAAGGTATTTATTACCTTCAAAGATTGGACAAAAATAGCTTAACTTCCTTATCTTTGCAATTTATTTTAAACTGTCAATGAATAGAATTGTTAATATAGTTGTAATGGGAATGACAGAAATATGAAAGATATGGAAAACCAGGATAAATTATTAAACGATATAACGAATCAGGATTATCAATACGGCTTTGTAACCGACATTGATACTGACGTGATTCCTAAAGGTTTGAGTGAAGATGTAGTCAGGCTAATTTCATTCAAGAAAAACGAACCTGCATTTATGCTTGAATTTCGCCTGAAAGCATACCGCAATTGGTTAACCATGGAGCCTCCCAAATGGGCACATCTACGTATACCACCTATCGACTTTCAGGAAACTATATACTATGCAGCTCCGCGGAACCAGGCGAAATATCAAAGTCTGGATGAAGTTGACCCTGAATTGGTTGAGACATTCAAAAAGCTGGGGATCCCGATCGAAGAGCAGAAACATCTAGCCGGAGTAGCTGTTGATGTGGTGATGGACAGTGTTTCCGTAACCACAACGTTCAAAAAAGTATTGGCTGAAAAAGGAATTATCTTCTGCTCTTTCAGCGATGCTTTGATAGAACATCCAGAGTTGGTGCGTAAGTATTTAGGCATGTCGGTTCCGCCAACTGATAATTTCTTTGCAGCCCTCAATTCAGCAGTCTTTTCAGATGGATCATTTTGCTACATCCCCAAAGGCGTACGCTGCCCTATGGAGTTGTCAACTTATTTCAGAATAAATACTGCGGGAACAGGTCAGTTTGAACGCACTTTAATTATTGCAGAAGACGACAGCTATGTTAGCTATCTGGAAGGTTGTACGGCACCCATGCGAGACGAAAATCAGCTGCATGCAGCAGTGGTTGAAATTATAGCCATGGATCGTGCGGAGGTTAAATATTCAACCGTGCAGAACTGGTACCCGGGTGATAAAAACGGAGTGGGTGGAATTTATAACTTTGTTACCAAACGTGGTATTTGCAGGGGTGAATCATCGAAAATAAGCTGGACACAGGTAGAAACTGGTTCAGCCATTACATGGAAATATCCAAGTTGTGTACTGATTGGTGACAATTCGGTAGGTGAGTTTAATTCGGTTGCCTTGACCAATCACCATCAACAAGCCGATACTGGAACTAAAATGATTCACATCGGCAAAAATACCAAGAGCACGATCGTATCAAAAGGTATATCGGCTGGTAAAAGTGACAATTCTTACCGCGGACTGGTTAAAGTATTGCCCGGTGCAACCAACGCGCGTAATTATTCACAGTGCGACTCATTGTTGTTGGGTTCAACCTGTGGAGCACACACTTTTCCCTATATCGAAGTCGGAAATAAATCATCGATTGTTGAACATGAGGCAACGACTTCTAAAATAGGTGAAGATCAGATCTTTTACTGCAATCAGCGGGGTATTTCTACCGAAGATGCCATTGGAATGATTGTTAATGGATATGCCCGCGAAGTGCTAAATAAACTTCCGATGGAATTTGCTGTTGAAGCTCAAAAGCTTTTGGCAATAAGCCTGGAAGGCAGCGTGGGGTAGTTGGATGGTTGGATGGTTATATGAATGTCCAATGCTAAATTAGAAATAAGAAATATCAAATAAGAAATAAGGAATAAGGACTTGAAACTATAAAGGAAATGCTTACAATAAAGAACTTACGCGCCTCTGTTGAAGGCAAAGAGATACTGAAGGGGATTAACCTGGAAGTGAAAGCAGGAGAAGTACATGCTATCATGGGGCCCAATGGTTCTGGTAAAAGTACTCTGGCCAATGTGTTGGCAGGAAAGCCTGATTACGAAATACTGGAAGGTGAAGTCACTTATGAAGGTCAGAATTTACTGGAATTGTCACCGGAAATCCGCTCCCGCAGTGGATTGTTCCTTAGTTTCCAATATCCTGTTGAGATTCCTGGGGTGCCGATGGTCAACTTTCTGAAAGCATCGATCAATGAACACCGCAAGTTCAAAGGATTGGAGCCATTGACTGCAGGCGAGTTTTTGAAACTGATGCGCGCAAAAAAAGATATGCTGCATCTGGATTCCGAATTAACCAACCGTTCGGTGAATGAAGGATTCTCAGGAGGTGAGAAAAAGAAAAATGAAATTTTCCAGATGGCCATGCTCGAACCCAAATTGGCCATACTAGATGAAACCGATTCAGGATTGGATATAGATGCCCTCCGTGTTGTAGCAGAAGGCGTAAACGTCCTTAAAACACCTGAAAATGCCACGATACTTATTACACATTATCAAAGGTTGCTGGACTATGTCATCCCGGATTTTGTACATGTGCTTTACAATGGTAGGATTGTTAAGTCGGGAGGAAAAGAACTGGCCCTCGAACTGGAAGAAAAAGGATATGACTGGCTTAAAAACGTGAATGAACCACAATCATGAGTATTATTACTGAAAAAATAACACAGGCTGATCATTTGGTATCGCAGTTTGAACAAAGCAGGGCGATACTGAATCAAGGCTCTTCTCCATTACTAAATCGTATGCGGGAAGTGTCAATAAAGCGTTTTGCTAAAACTGGAATCCCTGATTTCAAGAATGAAGATTACAAATATACCAATCTGAAACCTTCGTTTGAAAAGTCCTACCATCAGGAATTGGTCAGGGAAGCCGGATTAATTAATCTGAATGAGATTTTCAAATGTAATGTTCCACAACTGGATACGCATTTGGTTTTTCTGGTCAATGGATGGTTTTACAGTGGAAACAATCCTGAAGCGGGACTTCCCAAAGGAGTTGTATTGGGAAGCCTGGAGCAAATTTCTAACGAACGTCCTGAATTGATAGAGAATTATTTTAATCGTCAGGCAGGATTATCCAACGACCCATTTGTAGCCTTAAATACAGCATTTGCTAAAGATGGATTCTTCATGTATATTCCAAAAGGTGTAACTGTGGAAAAGCCTGTTCAGGTCATCAACCTGCTAAGCTCAACTGAAAATCTGATGGCTACTCAACGCAATCTAATTATTGCCGAAGCTGATAGCCGGGTTAAAATACTGGTTTGCGACCATACATTGACAGCACCATCTATATTATTCAATACCGTTTCCGAAGTATATACCGGCGAAGGCGCTGTGGTTGATGTGTATATTATTCAAAATCACCACAATCAGTCGACTACCATCAATTCGACATTCTATAAGCAACAACGCAATTCAACGTTGGTGACTGGCGCCATCAGCCTGCATGGTGGACTAATCAGGAATAACCTGAAAGTCAACTTTAGCGGTGATCATTCTGAGGCCAGCATTTATGGTATTTCGTTTACTGACAAAAAACAGCATGTCGATAACTTTACTTTAATCGAACATGATTCTCCCAATTGCCTGAGCAACCAAATCTACAAGTATGTGCTCGACAATGAATCAACAGGCGCTTTTGCCGGAAGGATTCATGTAGCACGTGATGCCCAGCAAACCAATGCCTTTCAACGGAATAACAATGTTTTGCTTTCAGATAAGGCCCGTATGCAAACAAAGCCTCAATTAATTATTGATGCCGATGATGTAAAATGCAGCCACGGTGCAACAGTTGGACAAATTAATGAAGAAGCACTGTTTTTCCTTCGTGCACGCGGCATTGGAGAGAAGGAGGCCAGGATGATGCTGATGAATGCCTTCGCACATGAAGTGGTTCAGAAAATCACTATTGAGCCTCTGCGCAATCAGATTAATGAACTGATTGAAAAACGTCTTAAAGGTGAAATCAGCCTTTGCCACGATTGCAATTATCAATGCAATAGTTAGTTTCCACAATAAAGATTTTTATCCATGATATTTAAGCCTTGCATAATACGCAGGGCTTTTTTTTGGGAATAAAGTAAAGAAATATTTACTTTTGTTGTTAGTAGGTAAATTAATCATTACCTTAGAGTCAATATGGAAACGGTAAATATTGTAGTTGAAAAAACAAATACTGGCTACTCAGCTTATATGCCCGATGTTCCGGGAGTTGTTTCTATTGGGGATACATTCAATGAATTACGTAAGAATATTCAAGAAGCAATTACCTTATATATAGAAACATCTCAAGAATATGGAAACACAATTCCTGAAGTATTATCAACAGAATATCAATTATCATTCAGATTTGAAATTCAAACTTTGATGGAGTGGCTATCAAAAGTCATGTCGCAGAAAGGACTTTCAGATATTGCTGATATGAATGAAAGTCTGGTTTCTCAATATGCCAATGGAATTAAGAAGCCAGGTCCCAAGCAATTAAAACGCATGGAGAATGCCCTGCATCGCTTTGCTGATGACTTGCAGTCGATTTCTTTTTAGTTTGGGTTCTGTGATATTCAATCTCAGGATTAAGGCTTGGCTAATTTCTAATCGGAACCAGAAACCCGTTGCGCCCAAATGACTTACCCCATGCAAAAAAAACCGTCTTAAAAATAAGACGGTTTCTATATATTTTTGAAAGTAACAATCTTACTTAGATGCTGATCTTGTTAATGTGCACAGCCAATGCCGATTTCAAGTTGGCAGCTTTGTTGGCATGAATAACATTCTTTTTTGCAAGTCTGTCAATCATTGAAACAACTTGTGGGTAACTTACTGCAGCTGCTGCTTTGTCAGTTTCAAGACGTAATTTTTTAACTGCATTACGCATTGTCTTGGCATAGTATCTATTCTGAACAGTCTTTACCTCGTCCTGTTTGATTCTCTTCTTGGTTGATTTATGATGTGCCATCTTTTTGTATTCTAAATTGTTAAATTTATTTGTAGCCCGTAGGGGATTCGAACCCCTGCTACCAGGATGAAAACCTGGCGTCCTAACCCCTAGACGAACGGGCCAACTTATTTATTCCCTGATTTGGGACTGCAAAACTAAGTTAATTTTTTTAGTCACCAAACTATTTAGGAATTTTTTACCAAAATACCTCAACTTCTATTAGCAGCAGGCTTTTTATTTTGGCGATGCAAAGGAAATTAAGATTTTTGAATCTACAAGCAATTTTGGAAAATAATTATCTCCATTCAACAATAGTTCCCCTGTTTTTCTGTAGCAGTTTTTCGGGCATCGAGGCAACTATCTCTTTCCAAAGCAGTTCGATGAGTTTGTATTTGGCAAAATGCCTCGAATAGACAAGGCTCACTTCTCTTAATGGATTACTATCATTGAAAGTACGCACATGTTCGAAGCGCATTTCGCTCATTCCAAGGGTTGCCAGTTCTGGAATAATAGTCAGGCCGCCTTCTTTGTCAATGATATTCATGACCGTTTCCAGGGTTCCAGCTTCAAATTGAAAAGGCAATGCTGAATTAACAGCTCCTTTGAAAGAACAAAGATTGATCACCTGATCGCGAAAACAATGCCCGTCGCTTAAAAGCCATATCTCAGGAGTTGCAATATCTTTTAAATTAATTATTTTCTTAGTTGCCAACGGATGATTGTCGTTTAAGTACAATAGCATGCCCTCATAGAAGATCGGTTTTTCAATGATTCTGTCCTCTTTCAGCGGAGTAACTAAAATACCGACATCCATCAAATCATGGTTTAAGCGGTCGATAATGTTCGCAGTGGTTAGTTCTTCAACCTTAATATTGATATTGGGGTATTTGCGCTTGTAATTGCCAATAAACAATGGCAACAGATAGGGTGCGAGCGTTGGAATAATTCCGATTTTCAGTTCACCCGAAATCAGGTTTTTATGATCCTTGATAATACTGGTTATTTTTTGTGATTCCTGAAGTGCAATCCGCGCCTGATCGACGATTCGACGTCCCACGTCTGTTGGAATCAACGGTTGTTTACTCCGGTCGAAAATGATTACTTCCAGATCTTCCTCCAGCTTTTTAATTTGCATACTCAGAGTTGGTTGGGTAACAAAACAGTTTTCGGCTGCTTTACCAAAATTCCGAAAGGTATCCACTGCAACAATGTATTCGAGTTGGGTCAAGGTAATCATAGCGTTTTTATTTAATCTGCTAAATATAGATAAAAAGTTAGTTAATTTATTTCCATCGTCCATATAATATCTTTTCCTTTGACACTTAATTGAAAGGTTATATATTGAAAGCCATGAGGAATTTAAAAATTATACTAGTGATACTATTTCTTTCTACACTTTTTTCGTGTGGAAAATCAATCAAACAACGGGCTGATGAGAAGTTTAATATGGCCGTAAGTCTCTGTGAAAAAGGCGATTCACTGTCTGCCATGATTCACTTGGATTCTATTCGCGTACTGTATCCTGAAGCTATTGAAGCCATTGGAAAGGCCAAAGAACTGAATAAGAAAATCAATTCAGAGTTTTTATTCCGCAAACAGGAACAATTCGACAAGCTCACTCTCCGATTGAATGAACTTGAGATGATGTTCAACAAGGAAAAGACTGAATACGATAGGTTTACACAATACATTCATAAAATGCAGAACTTCGAACATCGATGGAACCAATCATTTATTCAGTTACATCTGGACGAACGTGGTGAATTGTATATTTCAAGCAATTACTACGGCGATCAATGGCTCAACCATATTGGGTTACGTGTGTACGATGGAGTTTTTCAGGCCAAAACGGACTCTGTTCCACTGACGGACGACAACAATCATCACAGTGATTTTATGGATACCCACTGGGAAAAGGTGAGTTATACAAACGGAAAAGACAATGGAGTTATTCAATTTATTGCCGACAATGCAGAACGCAATCTCAAGGCAGTATTTCTGGGTAAGCGCCAGTATTTTGTAGTATTGGAACAATTCGACAAGCAGGCAGTGAAGGATGCATTGGCATTGTCGAATGCGCTAAAACTTAAGATTCAACTTGTTAAAGAAATAAAGGAACTTCAATTAAAAGTGAAATAAAAGGAATAATATAGTTTTTCTAAATCTTAAAACTTTAGAAAAGAAACTTATAACTTTAGAAAAGTTAGATTAGAAAAGCTTCTGAATCTCCTCGGCAGGTAAAGCAACTACAGCATGAGTTCCTTTGATTACCAGTGGCCGCATAAGTAGTTTCGGATTTTCAACCAAAACTTTGATCCATTCTTCTTCTGTCAACACTTTTCCTTTGTATTGTATTTTGTAAAGTTCTTCATTGGTGCGGATAATATCCTGCACCTTCAAACTAGATTTAGTCAAAAATTCCTTTATTTCCTTAGTTGTTATTCCGTCTTTCATATAATTGATCACATCAAAATCGCATCCTCTTTCCTCAAGGAATAAAAGGCCTTCACGACTTTTTGCACAACGCGGATTGTGGTATATTTTCATCATATTCTGATGTCTTTTTTTGATATAGGTGTGATAATCTTCCTGTGCACGATACTTTTGTCCATTGTTTGGATGGTTATACTGGTTGCTTAATTCACTGTCCAAAATGCGGGCCTTGGTATTGTCGCGCAACTGTATCCGAAGTAATTCTTTCAGTTCAGTCCTGATTTCAGGTGAATAAATCGGACAGGCAACTTCAATACGGCGATCGAGATTTCGTGGCATCCAGTCGGCAGATGAAATGTAAATATCCTCTTTACCCCCATTGGCAAAAAGTAAAACCCTGGTATGTTCTAGAAATTTATCGACAATACTGATGGCTTCGATGTTCTTGCTTAAAACAGGATCTCCGGTTATTAATCCAAATATACCTCGAATGATGAGTTGAATTTTTACGCCCGCCTGACTTGCTTCATACAATTTGTCGATCATCTTTGGATCAATCAGACTGTTCATCTTCAGGATCATATAGGCCGGTTTACCTTTGCGCGCATTGGCAATTTCCTGATCTATTTTATGAATGAAGAAATTCCTCATCGAGAATGGAGCCACTATGATCTGGTCGAACTGGAAGTGTGTATAAGTATGTTTGAAGAATTCAAACATGTTGGCCACATCATTGGCAATTTGAGGGTCAGCAGTTAGTAATCCCTTATCAGCATAAACGCGCGCAGTGCCTTCATGGAAGTTTCCAGTGCCAATATAGGCATAATTACGAAGCCCGTTTTTCTCCTTTCGCTGAACCCATGCCAGTTTGCAATGTATTTTCAAACCGGGAATACCGTTGATCACATGGGCCCCTTCATCCTGAAGTTTGTTCGACCAAAAAATATTGGCTTCTTCGTCAAACCTGGCCTGCAACTCAATGACTACGGTTACCTTTTTCCCATTACGGATCGCATTTAGCAAGGCATTGACTACCTTGGATGTTTCGGAGACTCTGTAAATAGTAATCCCGATTTCGCGTACCTTTGGATCAATGGCTGCCTCGCGCAGAAAATCAATGAAATGAGAAAAGCTCTGATAAGGATAATGCAGCAGAATATCTTTATTCCTAAGCTTTTTCAGAATACTTTGCCATTGCATCAAATCTTTGTGGGGTATCGGAGGCAGACTTTGATAATAATGCTGCGGTTTCCCTATCTCAGGGAAATTCATAAAATCTTTGTGATTGTGATATCTTCCTCCAGCGACGGTTTTATCTGCCCCATCAAGTTTCATCTTTTTCATGATGAAACCTAGCAAATCATCGGGCATTTCACGATCATAAATTAGCCGGACAGGAGTCCCAATCTTACGCTTTTTAAGACCTATTTTCATTTTCTCGATAAAGGATGTCGAGATATCATCGTCAATATCTAATTCAGCATCACGTGTAACTTTGATGGTATAAGCCTCAAAATGATCATAGTTGAAAATGGGGAATACTTCATTCAGACAAAAGCGAATGACGTCGTCAACCATAATGACAAACTTTTTGTTACCCTGATCAGGCAGCACCAAAAACCTTGGAACCGATCGGCTGGGAACTCTAACCAAGGCATACGCGAACTTATGGGGGGAAGTTGATTTGGATAATTTAACAGCCAAATACACTGATTTGTCACGCAAATATGGAAATTTCATTGATTTGCCAAGCATGATAGGAATAATGTTCGGCAGCACTTGTATATTGAAATACTTTCTCACATATAAGCCCTGTTCATGGGTTAGTTGCTTCTCATCGACCATGAAAATATTTTCAGTGGCCATTTCTTTCCAAATGGTGCGATAAATTTCCTGGGCTTTCTGCTGTTGACTTACTACAATTTCCTGTATTTTATCATAAAGTTCGGCAGCAGAATAATCTCCCAAAAGGGTTTCGTCATCTTTTCCAAATTCAAGCATACGACGTACCGCAGCCACACGTACTCTGAAGAACTCATCGAGGTTGTTGGAAAAAATACCTAAGAAACGCACCCGCTCGAACAGCGGAACGGCTGAATCCTCAGCTTCCTGCAATACCCGCTCGTTAAACGATAGCCAGCTGATCTCTCTATTATTATATTTCCCCGATAAACCCATTTTCTTCTTTTAATAAATTAATTTCCCCAGCCCTTTTTGAATGGCTTCCTCAAACACTGGGAGTCCTGTAATTTCATTCAATTTCAAAATTCTATCCCTGGGAGCCTTCTTTTCGTCCTGAAGAAACAATTCAAACCAGCCAACGTTTAGCCACTGGTCCATTTTATAGCCCACATTCGCAAATTCACCACATTTGCGGTAGCCGCAATGCTCATGAAAAGCCACACTCGATTCATTGGGCATGGTAATGATGGCCAGTAAATCCGCAATGCCCTGATAACGAACCATTTCATTCATACTGGTATATAGCGCCTCTCCCACTCTACGGCGATAAAAATCAGGATGTATATAAACCGATACTTCCTTAGTCCACCGATAAGAAGCTCGGCCTCTATAACTTGATGCATAAGCATATCCAGCTATCCGACCGTCGATTTCACATACCAGGTAGGGCAATTCAGCCATAATTCCCTGTATACGATCCCAAAAGGAGTCCTCATCAGGAATTGATTCTTCAAAAGTGACCGTTGAATCGAGAATAAATGGAGAATAGATCTCCAGTATTCCAGACACATCGCGCTTCTCAGCCAGCCGTATAATTGGTTTCATATTAAAATAGATTAATTCACATCATCGCTGAATTCCATCAAATAGGCTTTGATAAAACCGTTGATATCACCATCCATCACTGCTTGAACGTTACCCGATTCAAAACCGGTACGTACATCTTTCACCAACTTATAGGGTTGCATGGTGTAGGATCGGATTTGTGAGCCCCATTCAATCTTTTTCTTGGTTGAATTGATCAGCTGTTCAGCTTCACTACGTTTGCGCAATTCGAGTTCGTACAATTGTGATTTCAGCAACTTGAGTGCATTTTCCTTATTTCCAAACTGCGATCGACTTTCCGTATTTTCAATAATAATACCCGAAGGAGCATGCCGAAGCCGTACTCCAGTCTCTACTTTATTGACATTTTGTCCCCCTGCACCACCCGATCGAAAAGTATCCCAGGTAATATCAGCAGGATTGATATCCACTTCAATCGTATCGTCAATCGCAGGGGATACAAATACCGAAGCAAAAGTAGTCATACGTTTGCTCTGCGCATTAAAAGGCGATAGACGTACCAGTCGGTGAACTCCATTTTCGCTTTTCAAATAGCCATAAGCATAATCGCCCTCAAACTCGATGGTGCAGCTTTTTACTCCGACTTCTTCTCCTGGGTGATAATCCAAAGTTTTAACAATGTATCCCTGTTTCTCACCGTAACGCATGTACATACGCATCAGCATATCAGCCCAGTCGTTACTTTCGGTACCCCCGGCACCGGCATTGATGCGTAATATCGCCCCAAACTTATCCTCTTCTTTTCGAAGCATATTCTTGGTTTCCAAAGCTTCGATGACACCAAGTGTTTGGCTGAATTGCAGATCAATTTCTGCTTCTGTAGCTTCATTGGCTTCAAAAAAATCATACATTACCAAAAGGTCTTCCACAATACTGTGGACTTCGTTGAATCCATCCGTCCAAACTTTAATTGAACGAATAACTTTCATCTGAGCCTCAGCATCTTTGGGATTGGTCCAGAATGCCGGATCTTGTGTTTTTAATTCTTCTTCTTTTAATTGGATCACTTTTTGATCGTAGTCAAAGATGCCTCCTTAAGGCATCCTGGCGATCAACGAGACCTTTAATCTGTTCTTTAAAAATCATTTTTTGTATTTTATATTTTATTGAAAACAAAGGTACATAATAAATCTGACTCATTGAGTATAAATCAATTTCCCCAGACCACTGTTTTTTCTGCAATAGAGATCGACTGAATGTTTAAAGTCCCTTTCCCAGGTTCGAACAAATAGGCAAGCAAACGAACTTTATAAGTTTTTCCGCTTACAGGAGTGGAATTTGTGTCCCAACCACCACCATCAGCACCAATAACAAACTTCGGTAAAAGATTATTATCAAGCAATAAGCTTTTAAAGACTAATTTGGAACCATCATAAATATTAATGGCATACTTGTTGGCCGTAGAAATTGTTGTCCAGTTAATATCAAGCTGATGAGTGATCACATTGTATTCACATTTTTCAAAAGTAGGAATAGGCAAAACATCCTCAGTTAATGTATTTTGAAATTCCTGTTTAACCCCATTTTCGAAAACAGCAGAAAAGTTGAAGGTAGAGGCAACCGGCTTGCTGATAGTGAATTCGCTTTCAGGAGTATCATAATAAAAGGTTGTTTTAATACCTTGATCATCTTTTAAAGTATAGATTTTAGTAGTGTCGGATAAACTTACAGCCTTTACACTTGCAAATGCACTGAAGGTATATGCATACATTGAGAGGCCGTAAACAGTAGTTGTACCCGCTTGTTTGGAAATAATCATAACGTCACCCGTCCCTGAAGCCTTATCTTCATTTTTATTGCATGAAGCCAATAAAATGACTGTCAATAATATACCAAAAATTCTAAGTCGTTTCATTTAAGTCTATTTTTCCAAATAATTAAGTACTGAATACTCTAGATGCCCCAACCTATTCAAAAGTTGTTTGCGTACAAATATAATTAATTGCATTTTAAACCAACCTGTTGAAGCTCAGTTTTATTGTAATTACTTTCTAAACTACGCTGGTGCGGAGGTGCGCTGGTGCGGATTTGCGGCGCTGGTGCGGATTTGCGGCGCTGGTGCGGATTTGCAATCCGCACCCTTTAACGAGGGATTTTTAATCCCCCCTTTAATCCAATATTTTTAATCCCCCCTTTATATCCAATATTCTTAATCCCGTTTTATAAATAATATTTTTAATCCCAAATAATCGGATATAATTCCATAACTTTATATATGGGAATCCGAAATAAAATATCGCCGGGATATGCTTACTATCTTACAATGACAGTAGTGGATTGGATTGATGTCTTGTCACGACCGGTTTACAAGCACCTGATTGTTGATTCAATCAACTATTGCATCGCCAACAAAGGATTAAAAGTGTATTGCTGGTGTTTGATGTCCAATCACCTTCACCTGGTTGCGAGTGCTGAGGAAGGCAGTCTATCCGATATTCTTCGTGATTTAAAGAAATTCACCAGCAAAGCCCTTATCCAAGCCATTCAGGAAGTGCCCGAGAGTAGAAGAGACTGGATGCTTAATTTGTTTTGGTATGCGGGGAAGAACGATAGGAAGATCAAGTATTACAGAGTCTGGCAGGAAGGTAATGATGCCCAAGAAATTCATTCAAATTCTTTTCTGGATGAAAAGATGAATTACATCCATAACAATCCCGTTAAAGCTGAACTGGTTGCCAACCCTGAAGATTACCTTTATAGCTCTGCTCGAGATTATGCCGGGGAAAAGGGATTGATTGAAATTGAATTTGTGTAATGATAAGACGGATCTGCGCTGGTGCGGATTTGCAGCGCTGGTGCGCTGCTGCGCTGGTGCGGATTTGCAATCCGCACCCTTCAACAAGGGATTTTTAATCCCTGTTTTTCTGAACTGACTCATCAAGTTTTTAAAAACGGGTAGTAAGTATAATAAGACGGATCACAGATCCGCAGTTAAGAGGTGCAGATTGCAAATCTGCACCAGCGCGTTGAGATTATACCTCATTGAGAAACTCTTTGGCCGATTTTGCCTTCATTT